>ERZ842401.1452-NODE-1452-length-33923-cov-8.044614_pt1 | contig 33923 bp, 30 predicted proteins | sample MGYA00521270_ERZ842401 | MGnify/ENA primary metagenome ERZ842401 (study PRJEB31892, sample SAMEA3878208) | bioreactor metagenome | biome: Moose rumen | place: Sweden | collected 2011-10 | study: EMG produced TPA metagenomics assembly of the PRJEB12797 data set...
GGAAGCCCCGCCGTTATCGTCGTCTTGCCGGAGCCGCTCTGTGTTGCCGCGATTATCAGCCGCGGAAAATTATTAAGCATCTTCGTCCGTGCGCTCAATCTTGATGATGACGGGGCGCAAGCCGTCGTTGCAGGAGCAAATCGCTACGCCGTCGTGCTTGGGGTCAATCCAATCGTCCGAATACCAGCCGTGAGAGCCGTTGGCAAGCGCGAACACGTACTGATAAATCGCCTTCCACGCCTCGTCGCAGAAACCTTCGGGCTTGGCATAGGACGCGTAGAAAACTTGCCCCTCCTTCATAAGCGGGCACGTCGACAGATTCGGCACGCCGTATTCCGCCGCCAAATCCTTTTGCAACGTCGTCTTAAGGATTGTGATTTTGCATTTCTTCATCATGATAAATCCTCCTTACTTTTCATTTAGCCCCCGCGAATTGTCGAGCATGTAAAGAATCGCGTTGACGGCGGCGACCGCGATTGAACTGCCGCCCTTGGTGCCCGCCACCGTGATATACGGAATGTCGCTCTGCGCGGCAAGTTGAGCTTTAGCCTCCGCCGCCCCCACGAAGCCCACGGGAACGCCAATTATCACCGCCGGGCGAATATTCTCTTCGCGCACAAGCCGCAATACTTCAAACAGCGCGGTCGGAGCATTGCCGATTGCAACTATTTCATCTTGGAGCCGCTTGCCAAATATCCGCATTGCCGCCATTGAACGCGTTATGCCTTCGCGCTTGGCGAATTCCCGAACGTCCACGTCCGACACCTTGCAATAAATTTCCCCGCCAAACTTCGTGAACGTCCGAATGCTTATCCCGCGCCTAACCATTTCAACATCGGTGAATATGTTCGCTCCGCGCAGGAGTGCCGCCTTGGTCGCCGCTATCGCTTCGGGGTGCAAACGTATTATCGGTGCGTAGCCCACATCGCCCGACGCGTGGATTATCCGCGAATAAAGTTTGCGCTCCTCGTCCGTCAATGCCAAACCCGCCAAATGCGGCGCGATTATTTCCATGCTGCGTTCCTCTATCGCAAGCGGTTGCGTCATGAACATGAAAATCCCTCCCGAAAATTTTTTTCAGTCTAGCAAAGCCGCTTGCCGCCGTCAACTTCGACGCGGTATAATTCGCGTAAGAGGAGGTTTTAACATGAAGAGAGAGATTAACCCGTTCGATTACGCGAGCGACATTTTTAAGGCGATGCCCGGCGGAATTCTGCTGACGAGCGAGGCGGAGGATTGCGTCAACGCCATGACGATTGGCTGGGGCACGCTGGGCATTGAGTGGGGCGTCCCGATTTTCGCGGCTTACGTGCGCACGAGCCGCTTTACTTATGACCTTATCGAACGCACGGGCGAGTTCACGATTTGCGCCCCTTACGGCGAAATGTCTGCGGCGGCTAAAAAGGCGATTGGCATTTGCGGTTCCAAGTCGGGGCGCGACCTTGATAAGTTGGCTAAGGCGGGCGTTCACCTCGTCGAGGCTGATATTGTTCGGACGCCCGCGATTAAGGAGTTGCCGCTTACTTTGGAATGTCGCGTCGTCTTCAGCCAACTGCAGCCCGTTAAGGACATCAGCAGTCGTTTCGCTAAATTTTATCCCGAAACCGGCGACCACTCCGCGCCCCACGTCGCCTATTACGGCGAAATCCTTAAAGCTTACCTCATCGAAGATTGACACTGATATTTTCGCGGTGATATAATTCGCCCGTCTTCGGAGAGGCTTTCAGCTCAAAAGAGCTACTCCCGCAAGGGAACAAATAAATAGAAACCCTAAAGTGGTACCCAACCGAAACAAGTAAGGACTACCACGGCAAATGGGCGGCTTCGCCGCTCCAGAACTGGAGCGATAGGAGGAAAATATCCCACCCACCCTCAGGTCTAGCAGGGGGGCGTAGAAGGACGCGGATCATAAATTTATTGATTGGCGTCCTTGCCAAAGCTCAACCGAATGACGATTCACTTTTTGTGGAGTGTCTTTTGCGACACACTGCGCTTTTTTTGTTTTCAGGGAGGTGTAATGCTTTGTATATAGACGAATTCGCCGACACAATCAAAAACGGGCACCCGCAATATCAAAAAATCTATATCCCAAAACGCGGCGGCGGCTCTCGTGACATCTTTATCCCAAACAAAAAAACCTTGCTTATTCAAAAAGCTGTCCTTCGCGACCTTAAAAGCCTCATCGACTTCCCGCCCTGCGTCACGGCTTTCCGCAAAGGCATTTCCATCCTCGACAACGCTAAGGCTCATCTCGGCAACGCCTACATGATTCGCTACGACATCATGAATTTCTTCGACACCATCGACAAAGACAGAGTTAAGACCGAACTCAAGCGGCGGAACTTCGACGCGTCGCTGATTAAGGTCATTCTGAAATGGTGTTTCGGCGGCGGTCATCTCCCGCAAGGCGCACCTGCCAGCCCTTTCCTGGCTAATCTCGTTTGTACCAATCTCGATAAAAGATTTTCCGCACTCACTCAAATGCTCGGCGCAACTTATACTCGCTACGCCGACGACATCACCATTTCCGGCGACAAGGAAATCGTTAAATATCAAACGCTGTTCAAGCGTATCATTCGCACCGAAAAATTTACGATTAACTACTACAAGACCCGCCTCACTGTATTGGACTTTCCTGCTTCGCGTCAAGATTATTCTGCCAAATGGTTCCGCGACTGCCATATCGTCACGGGGCTTGCCGTCGATAAGGATTCGGTTTCCGTCAGAGAGGCTTATCTCAATGAGCTTTGGCGCAAGATTCGCGACGGCGAAGATAATCCGTCTGTTCGCGGTAAAATTTCCTTCGTGCAGTCCATCACTCCGACTGAAGCTGCAAAAATGTATCAACACTTCAGCGACGGCGGCTTGAAGAAAAAATTCAAAGATAACATTGCCGCGATTAAAATTTTGAAAATACTCGAAAGTACGGGACGCAATGCCACGTTTAGCGAACAGGCAATCTTAGCCAAGTTCAACGGCTGGGGCACTCTGCGCACAGTTAAACCGCTCCGCGACCTCTTGACGCCCGAAGAATACAATTCTGCGTGCGAAGCGATTAAAGATTCTTTTTTCACCGCCCCCGAAATTGCCCGCACGATTTGGACAGGGCTTGAACGCATGGGCTTTAAGGGCGGCAAAATCCTCGACCCGTCTATGGGTACGGGGATTTTTTTTCGGCACCATGCCAAGGAAAATGGCGCCGCGCAGTAAGCTTGTCGGCGTGGAGCGCGATAACTTGACAGGCAGAATTGCTCAACAACTCTATCCTCAAGCCGACGTTAAAATTGCGGACTTTTCCGCTCTTAAGTTGCCCGCCAATCGCTTTAACCTCGCAATTTCAAATGTTCCGTTTGACGCGGTATCGGATTCGGGGATTCATGATTATTTTTTTGTCAAAACGTTGGACGCTCTCAAGCCGGGCGGACTGACGGCGTTCATAACGAGTACATACACTTTGGACAATCGCGAAATTAAAGACAAGCTTGAAAGCGCGGCAGACTTAATCGCGGCGTTCAAATTGCCGAATACCGCTTTCGCCGAAGCGAACACTCAGGTAACGAGCGACCTTGTGATTTTCCAAAAGCGCGTCGACCCGAAAAAAACTTCCGAATACGCGCAACCCTGGCATGAAGTCGGCGAACTTGTCACGGATACGGGGCAAAAATTCACCGTCAACGAATACTTTATAAATCACCGCGAACACATGATTGTTACGCCAATGGAAGACCCGCTTTACGGCGGACGCGACAGATTGGCTCTCAACGGTACGGGGCACGACGTTGCCAAAGAACTCGGCGAACTCATGAATAACTTGCCCGAAAACATTTACACACTGAAACAATAAAAAGCCCGTCACAATCGGCGGGCTATTTTTATATAAGCTCCTTGAATTTTGCCTTGTAGAAGTCCTCGAAAATTCCAAGCATCTCGCGGCGAATCTCGTTGCCGTCGCCCTCGTGAAGTATCTCGATAAAGCCCCAACGGTCAAGCAACACCGACGCGATATGTCCTATCGTCTCCAAAGTGAATTCGTCGGCGTCCGGCGGCGCAAGCAATACTATCGCCGTGCGCACGACTTCGCCGTCGGCAGGGTATGTGAAGCCCGCCCCCAGTTGCAATATCCCGAACGACGCCTCTTTAATCGCCGCGCTCTTGCAATGCAATAAAATCATGTGTCGCCCGAATATCAGCGTCGAACCTTTGTCCTCGCGCAGGAGCAATGCCCGCGAAATTTCTGCGCGGCTTTGAGCGTCCGCACTCGCGAATTTCCCCGCCAACTCGCAAGCCTCGCCGATACTCGCAACATTATCTCGCACGTAGAAATAATTCGTCATCAGCTCGGCAATCGCTCGCCCGTAAGCGTTCATTTTAGCCAAGCCCTCCTCGAACGGCGGACGCGGCTCCAATTCCTCGGCACTGCCCAAGAATTGCTTATTCTGTCGTGAAAGTTCCGCGTCGATTTTCAGCCTGTCCTCCTCGACCAACGCCGCGCTCACCACCAAAACCGGGCGTCCCGCTCGCACTATCGGCACCGTCGATATTATGAACTCGAAATCCTTCGACGCGATATAGTCCGCGTTTATTTCCAGTATCGGAACCTCGTCGACGATTTGGAGCGTCGGGAACGTGCGGCGCAAGCGGCTCGCCAATAATCGCGAAGTCCCCATGCCCGTCGGACACGCCACTATAACCCGATGCACCGCGTGTAAGAATTTTTCGCTGTCCGATAACGCCGCGCCCAAATGCATTGCGATGTACGCGACCTCCGCGTCGGGCAACGGCTTGCCGACCTCCGCCTCGACTTCCGCGATACATTGGCGCGTTAGGCTCATCAATTCGGGGTAATGCCGCTGAATCTCGCCCAAGAGCGGGTTGCGAATGTCCATGTGCATTTTCAAGCGGCTTATCGACGGCGCAAGGTGATTGACCAGCCCCGCCAATAAGCTCTGGTTTTTGTCGATGTCGCGCCCCGTGATTTTGGCGGCTCGTTTCATGATTTGCCGCGCCAACCTCACCAGGCGGAAGTTATCCATCATAGAAATTTCGCCGAGGCTTGTTGAACTGTAGCGGCTCCGCGCTCCGAGGATATGCATTGTCATATAGCAAACTTCGCTGTCGGGCACGTCGATTGAAAAAGCCGCCGCGATTTGCTCAGCCAACTTAGACGCCGCCGCGAATTCCCGACTTCCGCGCAGATTTGAGCAAGTTTCGTCGAACGTTATCGCCTCGTGATTTTTTATCCGCCGCACCGCCAACGCCAAATGCACTACCAGCCCGATAAACGCGTTGTCCGACAGCCGATAGCCCAAATCGCTTTCCGTCACGCGTATCATTTGCTCCAGCCGCCGCCACTCGCCCGCGTCGATTAGCTCCAGCAAAAACTTAGACACCTGCGCGACCGGCGCGTCGACCTCGTCGGGCAAATTGTCCTGCATTAAGTTCAACAGCCGCTCCTCGCCGACGTGCTCATAAATGTAGCGCACTATCGCCCGTCGCAAATCGCGTTCGTCGCCCAAAAGGCTCACGCCCAGCCCCGGCTTGCGCAAAAGTTTCAAGCCCTGCTCGTGGAACCACGGCTCCAATTTGTCCAGGTCGTTGCTTATCGTCGAATCGGTCACGTGCACTGCCGACGATAACGCAAATAATTTAATCGGCTCGCAGCTCGAAAGGAGCTTGCTGATTACGATTGAGCGGCGTTCGGCGGGCGTGTATTCGCGTTTTTCGGCGGACTTGAGTTGTTTGGTTAGGGCGTAGCGTTTAACCTCGCTGCCGATAACCAGCAGTCCCGCGCCGGATTTTTTTTCCAGTTGCAAGCCGCCCGCGTTCAAGACCTCCTCGACCTTGGGCAGTTGCCGTGAAATGGTTTTCGCGCTCACGGACAGTTTTGCCGCCAGTTCCGCCGTCGTTTGGAACGAATTTTCCTGCAGGAGCAATTTCAAGATGTCGCGTGTTCTTTGCTCCATTGAATCACCCTCTAGCAAATTCTTGGGACGAGTTCGCCCGCCGGCATGTCGACGATTCGCACGGAGCCGAGCGGCGTCCTCAAGCCGACCTTGCCCGCAGAATTCGTGACGACCTCGCCAATCTCCGCTGCGTCGACGCCGTAAACATTGCCGCGCATGACAGCCAAAATCTTATCGGCGGACTCGGCGGGGACGACCGCAACGATTTTGCCCTCGTTGGCAAGCTCCAAAACGTCGAAGCCCAAAATGTCGCAGGCGCCGCGAACCTCCTCGCGCACGGGTATTTTAGCCTCGTCAATCAGAATGCCGACGTTCGCCGCTTGAGCAATTTCGTTGAGCACCGCCGCCAAACCGCCGCGTGTGGCGTCGCGGAGCATGGCAATTCGCGGCTCGACGGCAAGCATGTCATGAATCAACCCGTTAAGCGGCGCACAATCCGACTTAATATTTTCGGGCAGTTCCAAGCCGTGACGCCTCGCCAAAATCGCAACGGCATGGTCGCCGAGCGTGCCCGATACCAAAATCTTCATGCCCGCGCAGATTTTTTTCGCCGAAATGTCAACGCCGTCAATCAGTTCGCCAACGCCCGCCGTGTTGATAAAAATGCCGTCGGCTTGCCCGCGCCCAACGACTTTGGTATCGCCCGTGACGATTTGCACGCCCGCCTCACGCGCCGCCGCCGACATAGAGTTGACGATACGTTTCAGCGCGTCGAAGTCGAAGCCCTCCTCCAAAATCGCGCCGACGGAAATGTATTTGGGAACCGCGCCCGTGACCGCCAAATCGTTGACGGTGCCGCAAATCGACAGCTTACCGATGTCGCCGCCGCGAAAAAAAATCGGGCGCACGACGTAGCTGTCAGTCGTCATCGCCAAACGTCCAATTTTCGCGCCGTCGTGAAGCTCGTTAAGTATCGGGTTACCGAAAGCGGGCAGAATCACCTCGCGCAACAGTTCCGCGCTCAACTTGCCTCCGGCTCCGTGCGCCATTAGAATTTTATTTACCATTTAAAGTTGTTGCCTCCGTATTTGTACCACGCCGCGCAGACGCCCTCGACCGAAACCATACACGCGCCGACGGCATGGAGCGGCGTACAAGCCTTGCCGAACAACGGACACTCTGCGGGCTTGACGACTCCGCGCAGGACTTCACCGCAACGACACGCCGTCTTTTTCCCGACGTGTTCAATCTGCGCGGGCTCGACGCGCTCAATATCGAACGCCGCAAATTCCTCACGCATTTTCAAGCCCGACGCGGGGATAATGCCCATGCCTCGCCACTCGACATCCGCGACTTCGTAGACCTGTGACAAAATCCGTTGCGCCGCGACGTTGCCCTCAGCCTTCACGACAGCGCGATAATCATTGGCAACTTCAACCTCGCCGCCGTCAAGCTGTTCAAGCAGGCTCGTCAACGCAAGCAGAATTTCTTCCGACTCGAAGCCGCCAATCGCGCTCGGAACTTTGAACTCCGTCGCCAAAAAGCTGAACGCGTCCGCGCCTATGACTACCGCCACGTGTCCCGGCAGTAAAAAGCCGTCGACTTTGGTCGTTGCGTCGTTGAGCAGGAACCGCAACGCGGGCGGTACCAATTTTTGCGCCGACAGCATGAATAAGTTCGTCACGCCTTGAGCTTTTGCCGCCAAGACCGTTGCCGCCGCCGTCGGAGCTGTCGTCTCGAAGCCCACCGCCAAAAAAATTACCCGCCTGCGCGGATTCTCTTGCGCCAATCGTATGCTGTCCAGCGGCGAATAAACTATCCGAACGTCCGCGCCCTCGGCTTGAGCTTGCGCCAAACTCGACCGCGACCCGGGTACCTTGAGCATGTCGCCGAACGTCGCCACGATAAAGCCGCGTTGAGCGTAGGCAATCGCCTTGTCGATATACTCGTCGCCCGTGACGCAGACGGGGCAACCGGGTCCGGAAACCAGTTCGACGTTGGCGGGGAGGATTTGCCGAATACCCGAACGGAAAATCGCTACCGTGTGCGTGCCGCAAACCTCCATGAAGCGCAATTCGCCCTTGCCCTCGGCGAGCCGCGCAATCTTTTTAATCAAGGCGTCCGTCATGGCAATACCTCGACCGTGCGCGGCGCACCGTTCATCTCGGCTACAAGCGCGTCGCGGATTCGGACTTCGCGCTCGTCAATAATTTGCATTGCGAAGCCCGCATGTATCAGCACGTAATCGCCGACTTTGGCGTCGGGCAGGAGCATCAAACTTGCCGCCCGCTTGACGCCCGACCGCTCCACCGTCGCCAAGTCGCCGTCAATTTTGAGCACTTTCGCGGGAAAGGCTAAGCACATTTCCAATCACCTCGCGCCAATGATACACCACTTGCCTTGACTTTGCAAAACTCGCGGCTTTACATTGCGCCACCGATTGGCTATCATAGCGCAAGGGGTGGTTTAAATGGCATTGCGCCGAAAACGGGAAATCGCGGCGGCGGAGCAAGAATTCTTCGAGATATTTTGGTATATGTGCCAAATGTTCATGAAGAAACGAATCGAGGCGGGACGTACAACAGTTTCGGCGGGAATTTGGAACGCGTCGCTGAGCCCCGAAGAGCAACTGCGCGAAAAATACGGCGGAAATATCCTGTTGCCCGCAGACGACTTTGAATGGGGCATGATAAACGGCAAGCTGTCCGCGTTGCACTGGGCTTTGGGTAAGGATTGGAATTTTTTGGATGAGTCGCTTTGGGAAAAACGTCGGACGGTCATGCGCCAAGAGTGGGAATTTTTGGAGGCGGAAAATGAATACTTCGAGCGAATTTGGTTCGGCAGAGGCAGTAAATTCGATTTAAACGAAGACAATGAACCGGTTTTAGTCCCGCGTTTCGAGGAAGGCAAAAGAATGTTTGACGTGCTTTTGGAAAAATACGGCGAAGAAAAGCTCGTCGCCAACGATGATTTTGAATGGGGCGTATGGAGCGGCAGGCTCTCTGCGTTACGTTGGATTTTGGGCGACGAATGGGATTTTCTCGACACTTAAGGAGGAATTTTTTATGGCAACGATAATTGCGCCGTCGATACTGTCGGCGGACTTTGCGCACTTGGCGGACGAGGTTAAAAAGGTCGTCGACGCAGGCGCGGAATATATTCATATCGACGTTATGGACGGGAGCTTCGTCCCCGAAATTACAATCGGCGCGGGCGTCGTGCGGAGCTTGCGCAAGGTGACCGACGCCGTGCTTGACGTGCACCTCATGGTTGAGCACCCCGAAACGCAAATCGAGAGTTTTGCGGCGGCGGGAGCGGACATCATAACTTTCCACGTGGAGGCTACGCGTCACGCGCACAGGGTGATTCAGAAAATCCACGAGCTGGGTTGCAAGGCGGGCGTCGCGCTAAATCCCGGCACTTCGCTTTCTGCTATCGAGGAGCTGGTCGAGGAATCCGATATGATTCTTATCATGACGGTTAATCCCGGCTACGGCGGGCAAAAATTCATCGAGTCGCAACTCGGCAAGATTCATATGCTTTACCACATGATTGACGAAATGGAGACTACTTGCGACATTGAGGTTGACGGCGGCATTAACGCCGAGACCTCCGTTGATGTGCGCGAGGCGGGCGCGAACGTTTTGGTAGCGGGTTCGGCTGTCTACGGCGCGGCGGACGTTGCCAAGGCGATTAAGGACATTCGCGGCAAGGAGATTGTTCATCATCACCACCACCACGACGACGAGGAAGACGAGGACGAGTTATGATTTTCGATTCGCACATGCACACAAAGTTTTCGGCGGATTCGCAGATGTCGGCGGCGGAGGCATTGGCGCGGGCGTCGGAGTTAAATTTGGGCGTGGTGTTCACCGAGCATTTCGACTACGCGTTGGAGCTTGACGGCAAATCTTTTACCTTCGACGCGGCGGCTTACATGAACGAATACGCCAATCTGCGCGGAGATACCTTAAGGCTCGGCGTGGAGGTCGGCTTGCGCGAATATGCGCGTGCGGCTAATGTGGAGTTTCTTACGCAAGCGGCGTTCGACTTCGTTATCGGCTCGATTCATCTCGTCGACGACATGGACATTTACTATCCCGACTACTACGCGAATAAAGATAAGGCGACGGCTTACGGGAAATATTTTGCGCAAATGGCGGCGGAGGTTGCCCTTGCCGACTTTGACGCGTTGGGGCATATCGATTATATTTGTCGCGCCGCGCCTTACGATAATCCCGAAATAGATTATCCGACGTTTTCCGCGCAGATTGACGCGGTGTTAAAAATTGTCGTCGAACGCGGCAAGGCATTGGAGCTTAACACGCGCCGCTTCTACAGCCCTCGTGCCATAGCGGAGTTAGTGCCCGTTTACAAAAAGTATCGCGATTTGGGCGGTCGATACGTGACGATCGGCTCGGACGCTCATAAGGTCGGGGCGATTGGCAATTACTTCGACCGCGCTTTGGATTTTGCGGCGGAGCTGGACTTGACACCCGTAACTTTTTGCCGGCGGCGGCTTGAGAAATTTTGATTCGGGAAATAAAATGCGCTCAGGAGTTAATCTTGAGCGTTTTTGATTTGGAGGGGCAGCTTATGAAAACGTATTTGGCGAGGCAGAAGCAGGCGGGCATGTTCACGGTACGATTCAAATCGGCGGCGGGGCGATTCACGACGGCGCAACTTTTGGCAATACACGAGTTGGCGGAGACGTTCGGCGCGGGCGCAGTCAATTTAACGTCGCGGCAGGAAATTTCAATTCCGTTCGTGCGGCGTGAGGACTTCGCGGCGATAGAAGAATTTTGCGCGGCGCACGAGCTGAAGTTGTCGCCGATAGGAACGATATTTAAGCAGGTGACGGCTTGCCAAGGGACGCAGAGTTGCCCGGCGGGGATAATCGATTCGCCGAGGATAGCGTTGGAGCTTGAGCGACTTTACGGCGGGCGCGAGTTGCCTTGTAAAGTAACGTGTTCGGTGACGGGTTGCCCGAATAATTGCATGAAGGTCGACGCCAACGACATCGGGATTAAGGGCGCGGTCGAGCCTCAATTTATGGCGGAGAATTGTATTTACTGCGGAGCTTGCGCGAAGATTTGTCCCGTCGGCGCGATTGAGGTTAATCGTTCGGAGAAGCTTTGGGCGATTGACCGCGAGAGGTGTATTAACTGCGGGCGATGCGTCAAGATTTGCAGGAAAGCGGCTCTGCGCGGCGAGGTCGGCTTTAAGCTTTATTTTGCCGGCGAGGATTTTACGCCCCTGATTCGCGACGAGGCGACGCTTTATAAGGTTATCGACGCGGCGTTGAAATATTTTGCGGAGCACGCCAAACCGCGCGAACGCTTGAGCAAATTATTGGTGCGTCTCGGCAAAGAGGATTTTAAGGCGGCGGTTGAAATATAAAATTTTTGTCAAGCAGGAATTAGGAAAAAAAATGTCGAATCGCCCTTTGGGTTGCGGGGCGATAGAGTTCCCTCCCCCGCCCCTCCGGGGCAATGTTAGAAGAAAGGAACTTCTTATGGAAAAGTTTTTTGAACTAAGGAAGCGTGGCACGGACGTTAAGACGGAGATCATGGCGGGGATAACGACGTTCATGACGATGGCTTATATCCTTGCGGTCAATCCGATAATTCTGGGCGCGTCGGGCATGGACACCGGCGCAATTTTTACTGCTACGGCACTGGCAAGCGCGTTCGCAACATTTTTAATGGCATTCCTCGCGAATATGCCGTTCGTGCTGTCGGCGGGCATGGGGCTAAACGCCTATTTCGCGTACACAGTGGTAATCGGCATGGGCTACACCTGGCAACAGGCACTGGCGGCGATTTTCGTCGAGGGTGTCATTTTTATTTTGTTGTCGCTGGTCAACATTCGCGAGGCAATTTTTAATGCAATCCCGCCGTCGCTGAAAATCGCGGTGTCGGTCGGCATAGGGCTGTTTATCAGCTTTATCGGCTTACAAAACGCGCACATAGTCGTTGACGGCGTGACGCTCGTCAAGCTGTATTCGTTCAAGGAATCAATGGAAAGCGGCATGTTCCAATCGGAGGGCGTAACGGTCTTGCTCGCGCTGGTCGGCTTGCTGATAACGGCTTTCCTGCTGATTAAGAACGTCAAAGGCTCGGTGCTGTTCGGGATAATCGCGACGTGGGGGCTGGGCATGATTTGCCAAGCTGTCGGGCTTTACGTTCCCAATCCCGATAAAGGATTCTTCAGCCTGTTTCCGAGCGGAATAATCTCAATGCCCGCGTCATTAAGTCCGACCCTGTTGCAAGTTGACTTCAGCTCGGTGCTGTCGTTCGACTTCTTCGCGATACTTATGGCGTTCCTGTTCGTCGACCTGTTCGATACGATAGGAACGGTCATAGGTTGCGCGTCTAAGGCAAATCTCTTCGATAAGGACGGCAAACTCCCGAAAGTTAAACAGGTGCTGTTGACGGACGCTATCGGAACGACGGCAGGCTCGCTCTTGGGCACGTCCACGATAACGACGTTTGTTGAATCGTCGGCGGGCATAGCCGAGGGCGGCAAGACGGGCTTGACGGCTTTGACGGCGGGTTGCTTATTCGCGCTGGCGTTATTCTTCTCGCCCGTGTTCCTGGCAATTCCCGCGTTCGCGACGGCTCCCGCGCTGATTATCGTCGGCTTCCTCATGATGCAACAAGTCGCCAAAATCAGCTGGACGGACGATGTATTGACCGCCGTTCCCGCGTACATTACGATTTTCTCGATGGCGTTCATGTATTCCATATCCGAGGGCATTTGCTTTGGCGTCATCAGCTACACGATTCTGCACGTCTTTGCGGGCAAGCTCAAGGACGTAACTCCGTTGATGTATATTCTGACGGTATTGTTTATCCTCAAATATATTTTCCTCTGATTTGGAGGTTTTATCATGACAAAGGCTGAACTGGTGAATTTAATCGACGCGGCGGCGGGCAGACGCAAAGCCGATTTGGTCATAAAAAATTGTCGGATTGTGAACGTGCTGAGCGGCGAAATTTACGCGGGCGAGGTGGCGATTGCCGACGGGCGGATTATCGGCATGGGCGCGACCGCCTACGACGGCGAGCAAACCTTTGACGCGGGCGGGAAATTCCTTGCGCCGGGCTTTATCGACGCGCACATTCATATCGAATCAAGTTATATCAGCCCCGAACAGCTCGGCAGGATTGTCGTCCCTTGCGGCACCACGACGATTATCGCCGACCCGCACGAGATAGCCAACGTCTGCGGCTTGAAGGGCTTGCGCTACATGCTCGACGCCGCGCAGAGGACGAGGCTAAATATCGTTTACGCCATGCCGAGTTGCGTTCCCGCCACGCCGTTTGAGGACGCGGGAGCCGTGCTTGACGCGGAGGATATGCGCGGGCTTCTCTTGGACAGAAATATTTTCGGGCTGGGCGAATTCATGAACGCGCCCGGCATAATCAACTGCGACGATAAGGCTTTGGATAAGATTATTCTGGCGCGGAAGTTCGGCAAGCTGATTGACGGTCACGCGCCCAACGTCACGGGCAAGGAACTTAACGCCTACATGAGCGCGGGGATTGTCGGCGACCACGAATGCCGCACGCTTGACGAAATGCACGAGCGCATTGCCAAAGGCATGTACGTTTTGATTCGCGAGGGTTCGGCTTGCCACGACTTGAAAGCTTTGATTAAAGGCGTGACGCCCGCCAACAGCCGCCGCGTCCTGCTCTGTTCGGACGACAGGCAGCCCAAAACTATCCTTGAGCTTGGACATATGGACAGCAACTTGAGGCTCTGCGCGGAGGCGGGGCTTGACCCGATAACGGCGATTCAAATGACGACGCTTAACGTTGCCGAGGCGTTCCGACTTTACGACCGAGGCGCGATTAAAATCGGTGCCCGCGCAGATTTGGTGTTGCTTGACGATTTGAAGTCTTTCCGCGCAGATAAGGTTTGGATTGGCGGTGAGCTTGTGGCGGCGGACGGAAAGTATCTGCCCGAAATTATTCCCGCCGATATTTCAAGCGTGCGCGGCTCCGTCAAGGTTAAAGGCTTCGGCGTTGAGCGGCTGCGCATGAATTTGACGGGCGATAAAGTCAACGTGATTGGCATTGAGCCGGGCGGCGTAGTGACGAAAAAATTTACCGCCTCCGTCAAGCGCGACGCGTCGGGCGATTTCATCTTTGACCCCGCGCAGGATATTTGCAAGGTTGTGGTGATTGAACGTCACCACGAGACGGGCAAAGTCGGTTTGGGGCTTTTGGGCGGCTACGGCATTAAGCGCGGCGCGGTGGCGGTATCTGTGGCGCACGATTCGCACAACATAATCGCGGCGGGCGTCGGCAACGAGGAGATTTTCTGCGCGGTCGACGCTCTGATTAAAATGGAAGGCGGAATGGTATTGGTAAACGGCGGCGAGGTTATCGCGTCGATAGCGTTGCCGATTGGCGGGCTTATGAGCGACTTGAGCGGCGAGGAACTCAAGAAAAAATTGGACGCGCTCCACGCCAAAGCGCACGCCGAGTTGGGTATCAGCGCGGACGTCGAACCCGTCATGACTTTAACGTTCATGTCGTTGCCCGTCATACCCGAAATAAAGTTGACGGCGCGAGGGCTTTTCGACTATGCGACGTTCGGATTCATACCGTTGGAAGCTTGAAGCATTTTTGCGGAGGTATTGTCATGGACATTAAAATACTTTTCCGACGAGGCGTTTCGGCATTGTTTATCGCCGCGATTTTGCTTATTAACGCCGTGACGCACGCCGAAGTTTTCACCGCCGAGGGCACTTATGTCATGAGCGAGTTTGAAACGCTTTACATCGCCAAGGAACGCGCCAAAGCCGTCGCCCTGCGTTCCGCCGCCGAGCAAGCCCGCCGTTACGTCACCTCTTACGCGGCGGGCAACAATTTTAATCTCGATTCGGACTCCGCCGAGTTGATTGCCGTCAATGTCATCAAATCAGCCGCCGAGCCGAAGTTCAAGGTCAAAAATATGACGATTCGCGTCACGGTAAAGGCACAAATCGACGATTCGGACATCGCGCCGTGGCTTTACAGGGATTTGCACGAAAATATTATCCAGTATAAGGCTCTGCGTCGCGGTGAGGATAAGCAAGCCAAATCAATCGACGACCTCAAGCGTCAGCCCGCCGATACGCCGCAAGATAAGGAGCAGCTCGCTCCAAAATTCGCCGAAGCCGATAAAATTTTTCTATCGCATCAGAAATTGCACGACGCCTTGAAGCTCTACAACAAGGGCGACTTTGACGGGACGATTCGGCTTTGCGACGAGGCTATCGCCCTCAATCCGCAGTATAATTTTTCATATAATAATCGTGCGCTGGCTCTAATCGGGCTGGAGCAATACGAGCAGGCGATTAAGGATTTTGACACGTCGATTCGGCTAAATCCGAGCTGCTTTAATGCGTACAACAATCGCGGTGCCGTGTATCGCCGCCTGAATCAGTACGAAAAAGCTTTGGACGACCACACCAACGCCATAAAGATTAAGCCCGACTTTGATGATTTGTATTTCAATCGCGGCGTGGATTATTATTGTTTGGGCGAGTACGAACGGGCGATTGCCGATTTCGATAAAGCCCTCGAACTTAAGCCGAACTGCACGCAGGCTGAGGAGTATCGCGAGCGGTGTCTTAGGGCACTCGGCAAACTTTAACGTGCGACGGCTGTTTTCGCGCTTGACGTTTAGGGCGGGTTAAAATATACTTGCGCCGAAGTTTTCAAGGTTAAAATTTTTTTGGAGGTTGAGCAGAGTGTTTTTTTCTAAAAAGAAGTTCAGAATTGCGTCGATGATAGCTTGCGGGATTTTGGCAAGCGCATTGTTCACGGGTTGCGGCGGCGACAGCGCGGGCGGCGGCGGCGATAAAGCGGCGTCGGGCGACGAAATTGTTATCGGCTCCAACTTCGAGCTGACCGGCAACGTGGCGCAATACGGCGCGAACGCCAACAACGGGCTTAAGCTTGCGATTAAGGAAATCAACGACGCGGGCGGCGTCAACGGCAAAAAGATAAAAATCGTCGAGGCTGACGCCAAATCCGAGGCTGCCGAAGCCGTCAACTCGGCGACCAAGTTAATCTCCGACGATAAAGTTGTCGCGCTTATCGGTCCGGCTGTCACGGCTAACGTTATCGCCGAATCGCAGGTCGCGACGGATAACATGGTTCCGATAATCGCGCCCGCCGCCACCAATCCCGACGTTACGGTCGAGAACGGCACGGTTAAGCCCTACGTCTTCCGCGCTTGCTTCATAGACCCGCAACAGAGCGAAGTCATGGCGCAATTCGCCGCCAAAGAATTGAACGCCAAGACCGCTGTCCTCTATCTGGACTCCAGCTCCGATTATTCCAAGAGCCTCGGCAAAATCTTCAAGGAGCGTTTCGAGGCTGACGGCGGTCAAGTCGTCATGGAAGAGGCTTTCCTCGCCAAAGACCAGGACTTTAAAGCCGCGTTGACCAAGATTCAGACTGCCAACGCCGACGTTATCTTTGTTCCCGCCTACTATGAAGAGGTCGGCAAAATCGTCAAGCAGGCTCGCGAACTCGGCATAACCGCCGCCATCCTCGGCACCGACGGTTGGGACGACAGCAAGGTTATCGACATCGCCGGCAAGGACGCGCTCAACAATACCTATTTCTGCACGCACTACTTCGAGGGCGACGCCGAAGTTCAGGGCTTTATCAACGCTTACAAGGGCGAATACAACACCGACCCGAATGTCTTTGCGGCTCTGGGCTACGACGCGGGCAAAATGTTGATTGACGCGATTCAGCGCGGCGGCGAAGACGGGCAAAAGATTCGCGACAGCATTGAGAGCATAAAGGATTTGCAAGTCGGCACCGGCAAAATCACCATGGACGCCGCGACGCACAATCCGATTAAGGGCATCGTCGTTATCGAGACTAAAGACGGTATGCGCGAACTCCGTGCGAAAATTGTGCCCGCAGGCTGATACGTGACGCCCGACGAATTGGACGCCGCCATTGCAACAATTATAATTCCTCACTCCAAGCCGCGCAGTAAGCAAAATTCGCACCGCCGCAAGGAATGGGAAAATCGCAAATATTGGCGGCTCTGCACGCTCGGAAAGTCTTGCAAGTTTGGCGCGTATAAGCAAGCCTTCAATGACGGCAAAGTTCATTTGGAGCCGACTTATCGTCAACTGAATTTTTTCAAACGTCTTGCCGGCGTGTATCGTTTCGGTCGGAGCATTACGCACTGTGTAAAATATTCCTACCATAACAAATTCTTGCGACTTCAAGCAAACAAACGCGTTCGGCGTTATGCGGGCGAGGTCGGCAACCACAGCTTTTACAGAAAAATTTCCGAATACGCGTGGGAATGTTGGTAAAAAAAACCGCTCTCCGAAGAGGGCGATTTTTTTTATTTTATTTGTTGCCCGTAGCGTGCAGGGCGACGCGCTTATTGCCGTCAATGAAGCCGTGATTCTTGACCAAGCCGTAAAACAATCTTGCCGCCCGCTCCTCGACAGCAGGATACAAAAACTTACCGCCGAAGGTTTGAAACGGAGCGTTGACCGCCGACTCAATCAAGCCCAAATCGCGAATGCCCGTTGCCTTGTCAAGTTGCTTATGGAGTTCCAAAATGTCACTCAACAGGAGTCGAATCAAACTTTGCCAACTCCTCGTAAGCCTCGCGATTTTCTTCCAAAACTTCAGCCGAAATTTTTTCTATCAAGGCTTTCAATTCGGGCGAATTCTTGCTTGTCAAGATTTGGTCGTCGTCCATGTCTTAAAGGTGCGGACCTGCCGCCACGAGAGCTTTGCCCGCCGCGTTGTATTCGTACTTTTTGAAGTTCTTGATAAAGCGGCTTGCGAGGTCTTCGGCGCGACGATCCCATTCGGTCGGGTCGGCGTAGGTATTGCGCGGGTCGAGGATATTGGTCGCGACGCCTTCAAGTTCGGTCGGGACTTCGAGGTCGAAGATAGCGATTTTCTTTGTCGGAGCGTTCTTAATCGCGCCGCCGAGGATAGCGTCAATTATGCCGCGAGTATCCTTAATGGAAATGCGCTTGCCGGTGCCGTTCCAGCCCGTGTTGACGAGATAAGCCTTCGCGCCGCTCTTTTCCATGCGCTTGACGAGTTCCTCGGCGTATTTGGTCGGGTGGAGTTCCAGGAAGGCTTGACCGAAGCACGCGGAGAAAGTCGGAGTCGGCTCGGTAATGCCGCGCTCGGTGCCCGCCAATTTCGCAGTGAAGCCGCTCAAGAAATAGTACTTGCACTGTTCGCTGGTAAGAATGGAAACGGGCGGCAACACGCCGAAAGCGTCCGCGCTGAGGAAGATGACGGATTGCGCGGCGGGACCGTGACTGTCGGGGCGCACGATGTTTTTGATGTGATAAATCGGGTAGCTGACGCGGGTGTTTTCCGTGACGGACTTGTCGGCGAAGTCAATCTTGCCGTTCTTGTCGACGGTGACGTTCTCAAGGAGCGCGTCGCGGCGAATTGCGCCGTAAATGTCGGGCTCGGCAACGGGGTCAAGGTTAATGACTTTAGCGTAGCAACCGCCCTCAAAGTTAAAGACGCCGGTATCGTCCCAACCGTGTTCGTCGTCGCCGATAAGCAGGCGTTTGGGGTCGGTGGAGAGGGTTGTCTTGCCGGTGCCGCTCAGTCCGAAGAATATCGCGGTGTTTTCGCCGTTCATATCGGTATTGGCGGAGCAGTGCATAGCGGCGATACCCTTCAGCGGCAGGAAGTAGTTCATCATGCTGAACAAGCCCTTTTTCATTTCGCCGCCGTACCACGTGTTAAGGATGACCTGTTCTTTATCGGTGATGTTGAAGACGGTCGCGGTTTCGGAGTTCAAGCCGAGTTCCTTCCAGTTGGTGACCTTAGCCTTGGAGGCGTTAAAGACTACGAAGTCGGGTTCCTGGTCGAACTCCTCTTGAGTCTTCGGGCGAATGAACATGTTGGTTACGAAATGCGCTTGCCACGCGACCTCCATGATAAAGCGAATCTTCATGCGAGTATCTTTATGCGTGCCGCAGAAGCCGTCGACGACGAACAGACGCTTGTTGGACAGCTCCTTGACTGCCAATTCTTTAAGAGCCTTCCACGTCTCGACGGAGCACTTCTTGTTGTCGTTTTTGTATTCGGGGGTCGTCCACCAAATTTCGCCGGGCGCACCTTCCTTGGTGGTGTCGTCGTAGACGATGAACTTATCCTTGGGCGAGCGACCGGTATAAATGCCCGTCATGACGTTAATCGCGCCGAGTTCGGTTTCCTGTCCCACGTCGAAGCCTTCGAGGTCGGGCTTGGTCTCCTCGTTGAAGAGCACCTCGTAAGTCGGATTGTAAATGACTTCCGTCGTGCCGGTGATTCCGTATTTTGTGAGATCCATCATTGGCATACTCTCTACCTCCAAAAATTTACTGCGCCGATAATAAACCATAGGATTTTTATTGTCAATTATCGCTTGCACAAAAAGCCCGCGCAGGTTTGTCGAAGTCATGAATCGTATGCTATAATTTCCATACAAAATCATGGGAGGTAATTATATGGAAGCATTGCACGGCGTGATAAACGACATCAACTCGTTCGTGTGGACGTATGTGATAATCGTCGCGCTGATAGGTTCGGGCGTGATTTACACGTTGCGGACGAAATTTGTACAGGTGCGGCTCCTCGGCGAAATGCTCAAGCTGATTGTCGGGAGCGCGGGGCAAAAGACTGAGGGCAAGGAGATAAGCGGCTTTCAAGCGTTTTGCGTGTCTACGGCGTCGCGTGTGGGCGTCGGCAATATTGCGGGCGTTGCGATTGCAATTGTCACGGGCGGACCGGGCGCGGTGTTTTGGATGTGGGTTATCGCCTTTATCGGTTGCGCCACGGGTTTTGTCGAGAGCACGCTTGCGCAGATTTACAAGTTGCCGCGTGGCGACGGCGCATTTTTCGGCGGACCGGCTTACTACATGAAAAACGCCCTCAACATGAGCGGCTTGGCTAAGTGGTTCGCGATTTTGATTTCCGTAACGTTCGGCTTGATTTACGTTTCGGTTCAAGCCAATACAATTGTCGGCGCGGTTGAAACGGCGTTCGGCATTGACCACGCGATAACGGCGTTCGCGGTTGCGGGCTTGACGGCTCTGGTAATTTTCGGCGGCGTCACGCGTATCGCAAAGTTCACGGAAATGCTCGTGCCTTCAATGGCGGGGCTGTATCTTTTGAGCGCGATTATAATTATCGTCATGAACTTCGACCAAGTGCCCGCAATAGTTCGCGCTGATACTCCATGACGCATTCAGCCCTCAAGCGGCGGTCGGCGGCGGCTTCGGTACCGTCTTCATGACGGGCGTAAGGCGCGGCTTATTCTCCAACGAGGCGGGCGAAGGTTCCGTCCCGAACGCGGCGGCAACGGCGGGCGGCAAGCATCCTGCGCGGCAAGGCTTGATTCAGAGTTTCGGCGTCTATGTGGATACGTGGCTTGTCTGTTCGGCTACGGCGTTCTCTGTCTTGTTGACGGGCGAGTATTCTGTCGGCGGCGAGCTGACGGGCGTCGCATTGGTTCAGCATTCTTTGGCGAACGTTTACGGCGCGTGGGCTCCGAGCGTCTTGGCGATTATCGTTTTCCTGTTCGCGTTCAGTTCAATCGTCGGCAATTATTTTTACGGCGAAGTCAACATTGCGTTTTTCGAGGGCGACGAATCGGGTTGGTTGCCCAGCGGTGTTTCGCGTCACGCCATGAATCTTTTCCGTTTGGGCGTCGTGGCAATGGTCTTGGTCGGCAGTTTCGCCGAGTTGGGTTTGGTTTGGGACGCGGCGGATTTATTTATGGGCTTTCTCTGCTTGACGAACCTTTACGCAGTCGCCCGCCTCGGCAAGTATGCTTTTATCGCGCTTGACGACTACGTTGCCCAAAAGAATCGCGGCGTCGAGGAGCCTGTATTTAATCCCGACATCTTGCCGAATAAAAAGGGCATTCACGCTTGGAACGATAAATAATTCGAGGAGGGATTTTGTGAAGGCTTTATACTTGGACTGCGCGGCGGGCATAAGCGGCAACATGTTCCTGGGCGCGTGCTTACAGCTTGGCGTGCCGGAAAAATATCTGCGCGGAGAACTCGACAAACTCAATCTGCCGCACGAATACGACATGGAAATTTCCGACGTAAGCAAGAACGGCATAGGCGCGACGTATGTGGACGTTCAGACGGCTCGCGACTTTGAATCGGAGCTTGACCGCCCGAATATCCGCCGCTTACATCGCCACGAACACATTAAAAATCACAGCCATCGGACGTTCGGCGACATAAAAAAGATAATCGACGGCGCGGAACTGAATGCGGCGGTCAAGGCGCGTGCGCTGGCGATATTCAACGTGATAGCCTGCGCGGAGGGCAAAGTTCATCAACGTTCGGCAGAGGCTGTAACTTTCCACGAGGTCGGCGCGATTGATTCAATCGTGGACATCATCGGTTGCGCCGTTTGCCTGGACTATCTTGACGTGGAAAAAATTTTCGTTTCGCGAATCAATACGGGCAGCGGCTTCGTGAAATGCGCTCATGGCTTAATGCAAGTTCCCGCTCCCGCAACCGCCGAGCTTCTTCAAGGCTTCAAGACGTATCACTTCGGCGCGGAAAAGGAGCTTACCACTCCGACGGGCGCGGCGATTGTCAATGCGCTTGCCGAATACAGCGCGGATTTGCCCGAAGACTTCACGTCGGAAAAAATCGGCTACGGCGCGGGCAGCTGGGATTTGGATATTCCGAACGTCTTAAGGATTTACTTGGGCGAATTCGGCGGGCAAGTCGAGCGTAAATTAGTCAAGCTGGAGGCGAATATCGACGACATGAATCCGCAGATTTACGGCTGGCTTTACGAACGCCTGTTCAATGCGGGAGCCTTAGACGTTTGGACGACGCCCGTTTACATGAAAAAGAATCGTCCCGCGCAGATGTTGAGCGTGTTGGTCGACGCGGAGCGCAGAGAGCTTTGCATTAAGATTATCTTCGAGGAGACGACGACGATTGGCTTGCGCGTGATTGAAATTGCGCGGCGCGTGGAGGCTGTCCGCAAGATTGCAAAGGTCGAAACGAGCTTCGGCGAGGTTCAATGCAAGGTCAGCGCGTACGACGGCAAGATTGTATCGATAACGCCCGAATATGAAGACTGCCGCCGCTTAGCAGAAAAACATTCCGTGCCGCTCAAAGCCGTTTGGCAAGAGGCGTTGACTAAGCAAGAGGCGCGTCTCGGATAAAAAATTATCCCCCGTCAAGATGGCGAGGGATTTTTTGTTGCCGCTCAGGTTTACTGCTTAGTAAACTTGTTATTGCTGATTGCGTAAGTATCACCGTTGACGTTAAAGCTCGCAGCGGTCGGTTTCTCCAAGATAATTGCGCTGTAAGTCGAATCAACTTTGAACACGACGCGTCCGCTCCCGCTGTAGTAAGCCGCCGTCCAGTTGCCTGTGATTTGAAGCAAGTCGTCATTGTCGAAACCGAAAATCATATCCTTGCCGTCGCCGCTGTTGTATATGAAAGTATCGGCACCTGCTTGACCCCAGAGCGAATCGTTACCCGCGCCGCCGACTAAGGTATCGTTGCCCGTGTAGCCGTAGAGTTTATCATTGCCCGCCCCGCCGAGGACAATATCGTCGCCGCTGCCGCCGTTTAAGCTGTCGTTGTCCGCGCCGCCGTTTATGGAGTCATTACCTGCTCCGCCCGCCAGAGTATCAGCTCCGTTGCCGCCCGAGATTGTGTTGTCGAGCTTGTTGCCCGTAACTTGAATGGCGGTCGTCCGCGCAGAAGCATTGGCGTTGACGTAAGCGGCGGGGAGCGTCACCTTGGCAGAGCTGCTGTCGTTCAAGGTCAGCGTCTTGAAGGTATTATCCGTACCGATAAGGTTTAAGGTGTCCAAAGCCGCCGCGCCCGCCAAAGTTACCTTGCCCGTGCCGACGGTAAGCACGACGTTGTTGCCGACAGTTGCCTTGGAATAGGAGGCGGTACCGTCGCCGATTTGCAAGCTCGAAGTCTCGTTGAAACCGATAATCACGTCGTTACCGTCGGCGTACTCGAACAAGACATTTTCGCCAAAAGCATTGCGGAGGGTATCATTGCCCGCGCCGCCCGCTATCGTCACGTTATCGCCGAAGTTGCGAATCAAATCGTCGCCCGACTCCGCGCAGATTGACACATTGTCGCCATAGTTGCGCACAGAATCATTGCCCGCGCCCGCCTCAATCGACGCCGCGTCGCCGTAATTGCGAACGGAATCATTGCCGCCGCGTGCCCGTACAATCACGCCGTCCGTGCTGTTGTTAATCGTGTTTGCGTATTCGGTACCCTCGACGACCAACGGTTGAGCGGGCGTTATCTCCTCGCCGTAAATATTCAGCCACGAAAGACTTGCCGCGCCCGCTAAAGTTATCAGCCCCTCGCCGACGCGGACAATAATATCGTCGCCGCTCTTGACGGTGGAGTAAGTGCCCGTGCCGTCCCCGATTTGAAGGGTTGAATCTGCGTGGAAGCCGCGAATCAAATCATTGCCATCGCCGTCGTTATAAATGATGGTGACTTCCTTGCCTTCGCCCGAATCATACCAACTGCCGGCATAATAATCATAATAGTAGCCATTAAAAATGGAGTCGTCGCCCTTGCCGCCTTTTATTATATTGTTATCGCCGAAATTGGAAATGTAATCATTGCCCGCGTCGCCGTCAAGTATGTTGTATGCGCCATAAACCGTACTGCCGTATCGGTCGCTGTAGGACCAACCATAGCTGTAAATGGTATCATTTCCGTCGCCGCCGTTTAGCATGACTGAATTGCCGTCCTCGTTGTAAATGTAATCATTACCGTCGCCACCATCTATCATGACGTTATTGCCGCCCCTGTTGTTGATAGAATCATTGCCCGAGCCGCCGTCTATGGTAACCCTTTTTGCCTGATTATCAATATAATCATCGCCGCTGCCGCCGTCTATGGTGAGTTTGGCGTAGAAGTTCCTGAAAGTGTCGTTGCCCGCCGAAAGCTTGATAAGCTCCAAATCGACCGAAGTATCACCCTCGACGTTATCATTTATGACGAACGCCGTACCCTTGGCGTCTTTGAGCAGGATAGAGCCGTCGCCGACACGGACAAGGACATCGTTGCCGCTGACTTCGGTGGAGTAGGAGCCGCCCGCAATGTTGAGCGAATCCATGCCGTTGAAGCCGTGAATGGTATCGTTGCCGTCGCCCGTCGCGTATTCAATCAGGTTGCCGGCACCGGACAGAGAAATAACATCGTCGCCCTTGCCGCCGCCGATAACATTTTCCCAGCTTTCGACGCGGAGAGTATCGTTGCCGTCGCCGCCGAGGAGCGTCGAATTCGAGCCGCTTACAACGGTCGTGTCGTCTGTGTCAGACCAATCCATGTAAAAATCGCTGGAGATATAATCGTCGCCCTCGCCGCCGTCGAGGAAATTGTCAAAGCCGTAGTCGCGGAGGGTATCGTTGCCCTCGCCGCCGTTCATGCTGACGTTTGAGCCGTAGTATTCATACCAACCATCTTCATGATTATAGATGCCGTTGACAAGGACATCGTTGCCTGCACCGCCGTCGACAGTGACAGAATAGCTCCAGTTTTCAATGGTGTCATTACCTATGCCGCCGTCTATCGTGACTTCGGAGCCGCTCTCGTTGACAATACTGTCCTTGCCCGCGCCGCCGTTTATGCTGACAGTGGAACCTGTGTTCCAAATATCATCATTGCCGTTGCCCGCGTCGATTGTGACACTCGCGCCGCTGTTTTCAATGAAGTCGGCTCTGTTCGTGCCCGTGATAATCGTTTCGGGCGTCTTATTGTTATAATCTGCCATAACAATTCCTCCTCGGTTAAGAAAATTTTTTTAGCTTACAATATCACAAGCCAAAAGTTTATTGGTCACTTTGAAAGAGACAATTCAACTTTTGCACAAAAAATCCCGCCGAACTTTTCGACGGGATTAAATATCTATGAGCGATAAGATTTTACATGCCTGCTTGCGCGGCGACCTCTGCGGCGAAGTCGGTTTCCTTTTTCTCGATGCCCTCGCCGAGTTGCCAACGCGTGAATCTCAAAACTTTTTCGCCGCCGAGGATGTCCTTGACGGTCTTTTCGTTATCCTTGACGAAAATCTGTTCGACGAGGCAGACTTCCTTGTAGAATTTGTTGATACGCCCCATGACCATCTTTTCGACGATTTTTTCGGGTTTGCCCTCTTCCAGAGCCTGCTTGCGGAGAACTTCCTTTTCGTGTTCGAGTTCGGAAGCGTCGACGCCTGCGCGGTCAACGGCGGAAGGATTAGCCGCTGCGATTTGCATGGCGACATCTTTGCCGAGCTGATCGGAGCCGCCCGTCATTTCGACGAGCACGCCGATTTTTCCGCCCATGTGAATGTAGGTCGTGAGCTTGCCCGCAGTCTCATAGGTCACGAAGCGGCGAATCGAAATTTTTTCGCCGATAGTGGCGGTCGCCTCGGTGACGAGGTCGGAAACTTTCTTGCCGCCGATTGAGCTGTCGTTAAGCGCGTCGAGGTCGGCGGGTTTGGTCGCGGCAATGTGTTCGATAACCTTTTGCTCCAACGCACGGAAATTTTCATTGTTGGCGGTGAAGTCGGTTTCGCAGTTGACTTCGAGCAGGACGCCGGTCTTGCCGTCCTTGGAAATGTATGCGGCAACGGCACCCTCCGCCGCCACGCGCCCGGACTTCTTCGCCGCCTTGGCAATGCCCTTTTCGCGGAGCCAGTCGATAGCCTTTTGCATATCGCCGCCCGTCGCCGTCAACGCCTTTTTGCAATCCATCATGCCCGCGCCCGTTCTTTCGCGCAGTTCCTTAACAACACTTGCACTTATAGCCATTTATGTCACCTCAAAATTACTCTTCGTTTTCTTCGGACGCTTCGGTAATTTCCGCGCCCTCCTTGCCTTCCAACATGGCGTCGGCAATCTTAGCCGTGAGGAGCTTGACAGCACGAATCGCGTCGTCATTGCCGGGGATAACGTAGTCAATCTCGTCGGGGTCGCAGTTGGTGTCGACAATCGCCACAATCGGGATACCGAGCTTGCGGGCTTCGGCGACGGCAATGCGTTCCTTGCGCGGGTCGACGACGAACAGTGCGCCGGGGAGCTTGCTCATTTCCTTGATACCGCCCAAGTACTTTTCCAGACGCGCCATTTCGTGACGCAGTTGCATAACTTCCTTTTTGGTGAGGACTTCAAACGTGCCGTCCTGCTCCATGGTTTCAAGTTCCTTGAGGCGATTGATGCGGCGTTGAATGGTCTGGAAGTTGGTAAGCATGCCGCCGAGCCAACGCTCATTGACGAAAAATTGCCCGCTGCGCAGAGCCTCTTCCTTGACGGCTTCCTGAGCCTGCTTTTTGGTGCCGACGAACAGAATCGCCTTGCCCGACTCCGCCACGGAACGCACGAAGTTATAAGCCTCGTCGACTTTGCGAACGGTTTTTTGCAGGTCGATGATGTAGATACCGTTGCGCTCGGTGAAGATGTAGCGCGCCATTTTCGGGTTCCAACGGCGAGTTTGGTGCCCGAAGTGCACGCCCGCTTCCAACAGCTGTTTCATTGAGATAACTGCCATTTGAGAATACCTCCTGTTATTACATTCGCGGAACATTTACGCGCCGATAGACCTTGCGGCACAGGCGACGCTCCGCTTCCGCGTGAGTTTGTTAAACGCGGCGCATTATATCACAAGAATTTTTTGGCGGCAAGATTTGCAACATGAAAATAACCTAAAAGCCGCATTGACACTTAAAAGTTATCGTGCTAGAATTTTCGACGTTGACAGGCAGGAGAGGCAATCGCGGCGGATTCGTCCGACGAGGAAAGTCCGGACTCCACAGAGCAGCGTGCCGGGTAACGCCCGGTGAGAGTAATCTTAAAGACAGTGTCACAGAAAAGAAAACCGCCCCCCACGGGGTAAGGGTGAAAAGGCAGGGTAAGAGCCTGCCGCCCGCCGGGTAACCGCACGGGCTGATAAACCTCACGCGGAGCAAGCCTAAATAGGAGATGGTTGAGGTTGCTCGCTGACATCTCGGGTAAGGTGCTGACGACTTGGGCGGCGACGTTCAAGCAAGATAAATGGTTGCCACTATACAGAATCCGGCTTATTGACTGCCTGCCAACACTCCGTGAAATGAAAAACGTCGCTGTCGAAGAAATTTCGCGGCGGCGTTTCTTCAATTAGGAATTAGGAATGGGGAATTGGGAATTTGCGCGAGAAAGGTCACAGTGGCGAAGTCTTAAATTCAAGAAAATTTCATGCGATAATTCAGGCATAAATCACAACGGAGAATTATAATTCCATTAAAATTTTTAGAGAGGAAGTGGCTGATTTTGAGTAGTTTCTTGCGAGCGTTGATAATGGTGATAGCGATGCTGACGGTAAGTGTTTCCACGAGCTATGCGGCGGGCGCGTACAGAGTCGGCGACCAAGGCGCGGAAATAGCCGAGATTCAAGGGCAACTTGTCTTGCTCGGCTACGACGTAATGGCTGACGGTGCTTTCGGACCGGCGACTGTCGAGGCTGTCAAGGAGTTCCAAAAATCCTGCGGCATGAAGGCGGACGGCTTAATCGGTCCCGCGACTTACGCGGCACTTTTGGGCAGGGATATGCCCGACATCAGTCGCGGCATGAACTACATTGCTCGCAGATTGGTAGCGTCGTCCATGGATTATATCGGCGTCCCCTACGTTTTCGGCGGCACCAGCCCCTACGGCTTTGACTGCTCCGGCTATGTCCAATACGTCTTTGCCAATGCGGGCATTTCGCTCCCGCGCACTGCCGACGTCCAATACGAATACGGCACGCCCATCTCCACGACCGACCTCGTCGCGGGCGATTTGGTTTTCTTCAGCACCTACACCTACGGCGCGTCGCACGTCGGCATTTACCTTGGCGACAATAATTTTATTCATGCCAGCTCCAGTCGCGGTGTCACCATCGATTCGCTGGGCGGTTCTTATTGGAGCTCGCGATACATTGGCGCACGCAGAATCTTGTAAGTCTGTGACGACTTTAATTAAAGGAAAATGTCCTTCGGGTTAGCCGAGGGGCATTTTTCGTTTAAGCAAAAAGCCGCCGACTTTGAGCCGACGACCTTTTTTTATCGTGTGTCTGATATGCATGTTTGAATCCGATTTTCCTTTTCCGACCGCGAAGCCGACTTTAAAAAGTTGTCTCCTCAGCCGTGATTGGAAGTATCCGAATTATTGTTGAAGCAAGTTAAGAACCGAGTATGCATTCTGCCCCGCTTGAGCGAGCATGAGTTGCGACGCCTGCGAAAGAACATTCCACTTCATGAAGTTGGTCATTTCCGCCGACATATCGGTATCGCGAATAACGGATTCGGTCGCCTGAAGCTCCTGCGCCTCGTTGACGAGATTGTCGCTTTGATAATTGAGCCTGGACTGAACTTTGGCAATATCCCCTTGATAATTGAGGATGTTGGTAAGCGCGGTGTCAATGCTCTTGAGGAATGCCGAACCTGCACTCGAAACAGAACCGGTGGTGGTAATGTTGAACGCTTTCGACAAGCCGGAAATGGAAAGCCCGATGTTGTTTGCGCTGATGTTAATATTACCGCTGAGAGCTTTAAGCGACGCGCCGCCTTCCGGACCGATTTGAAGAATTATCGGCTTAGAGCCGGTGAGGAGCGTCCTGCCGTTGAATTTGGTAGTGTTAGCGATGTCGGTTATCTGGCTGGCAAGAGCGTCGAGTTCCTTGGTAATAGCCATGACATCATCGTTCGTGCTGCCGCCGTTGTTTGCCGCCTGGAGTCCCTTCTCCTTCATGGTGTGGAGAATTTCAGTTATATTGCTGAGTGCGCCTTCGGCAACTCTGAGCATTGCGGTGCCGGTTTGGACGTTGCGATTCGCCTGCTGATCCGAACGGATACGGTCGTTCAATTTTTCGGAGATAATCATACCCGCCGCGTCGTCGCTGCCGTTGTTAATCCTCTGACCGCTCGAAATCCGCATCATACTCTTCTGGAGCGCGGCATTGTTCTGGTTGAAGATGTTAAGAGTACGTACCGCTTCCATGTTGTTCTTAATTACTGTACCCATGATCCTTTCCTCCTTGATCTTACAGAAAACGCTTTCCTTGAGCGACGGTTTCCTTTCCGCCGCTAAACAAACGAGGCTACTGAATTCGACCGTCGTCGTGATTGTGCCCCGCACGCGTAACGAGGCTTGCAGTATCACGCTCGCTTATTTCGCTATGTATCTTCCCGCCGATTCGCGGAAAAGCATTAAATATTCATGTGGAATTTTATCAAGAATTTGCTTGCGCGTCAACAAAAATCGCGGCGTTTGAAAAATTTTTTGCCGACGTTGCACAGCAAAAAAGACCGCCGACCGCAACCGTATCTTACCGCGTAATTAGGAGCCGTCACGGATAACGCCATAACTAATCGCGAAATTTAGAGCCGTCATGGATGACGGCTCGCCGCGACTTGAAACCTGGAAGGTTTCATAGCGGCACGGGCGGCTTCGGGGAATTGTGGACGTCCGAACATCAAACGGTATCCGCACCACGCGCAGTGGCGGCTTTCTTTGCTACTTTCTTTTGCCGGAAAAAGAAAGTAGATCTTAAATACAAGAATTATTGAAACGCCCAATCGAAGCGGCGAGCCGCCGGCACGAGGGCGGGTTCCGCGAGTCCACGCTTGTTTGAAGGGGGGACAACTCCGACATCATTTGGCGACCTCGGCGGCGCGACAGCAAAAAAGACCGCCGACCGCAGCCGACGATCCTTTTCGTATCGAACAACATGCGCCCTTCGGACGCTGTCAATTTTACTGGAGCAAGCTGAGCACTGCACTGGAGTTCTGATTTGCCTGCGCGAGCATGGCTTGAGCCGACTGCAACAGCACGTTGTTCTTCGTGTAAGCAGTCATTTCCTTCGCCATATCCGCATCGCGAATCGTGGACTCTGCCGCCTGGACATTCTCGCTCGAAGTCGTGAGGTTTGCGCTGGTGTATTCGAGGCGGGCTTCAATCGCGCCGATTGTCGTCTGCTGATCGAGTGCCTTCGTCAACGCGTTCTCAATGACGTTGATTGACGAGTTGGCGTTCTCTTTGGTCGTGACGAGAATCTTGCTGTTATCGGAGCCTTTCAAGCCGAGAGCCTCTGCGCGCATATCGCCCAATGCAACCTTAATCGCGACGTTTGCTTCCGAACCGACGTGGAAGTTCAAAGCCTTGCTGGCGACTTCGCCTTCGGTCTTGTTTTCGGCGCGTTGATACTGTTTGAACTGGTCGAGAGCCGCGTTGGCTGCCTTCTTGACGTTGCCTTGCGAATCCAGAATGCTGATAGTGAAGCCGGAGACTTGGTTTGAAACGCCGCTCGAAGTCGCAACTATCGCAACGCCTTGCGTTCTGTCGGGTGTGTAGACGTCATCCCTAAACTTGTTAATGCCGAGAGCCGCCTTTGAACTGCCAACTGTAACACTGGCAAGACCAACACCGTTTACCGAAGCAAGACCGACCAAACTCGACAGCGTAATTCCGGTATCGGTTCTTATGGCACCGGTCGTGAAATACATTTTACCGTTGTTGACCCAAGAAAGCTGATAGTAGTCGGACGAAATGATTTCGAGGGAGTCGCCGGCACGGTTTCTGAGAGTCGTCAAAACGGAGTCGGCACTTGTCGCGGTGGACAAGCTCTGGTTGAGCAAAATGGTCTTGGTCGCAGAGACGACGCTGTTTTTCGAGCCGTCGACGAGATATTTGCCGTTGAATTGGACAAGGGCGTTGTCGTCAATCTGGTCGATGAACTGATCCATTTCCTTCTGAATGGTCTGGCGATCTTCGTCGGTATTGGAATCGTTGGCGGCGTTGATTGCCTTTTCCTTCAGAGCCTTCAGGATCTCGATCGTATTGGAAACTGCGCCCTCGGCGACTTTCATCAAGCTGGAGTCGTTTTGGCTGTTTTGATTTGCCTGGTCGAGCGAGCGGATACGAACTCTCATGCGCTCGGAGATGGCATAACCGGCGGCGTCGTCCTGTGCGCTGTTGATTTTCATACCGCTGGCAACTTTGGACAGGCTCTTCTGCAACGCCGTGCTGTTCTGATTTAAAATGCTGAGCGTGCGAACCGCGCTCATGTTGTTCTTTACTACCATACCCATGATCTTTTTCCTCCTTGATCTTCCTAGAAAAAACTTCCTAAACGACGGTTTCCCTTCCGCCGCCAAACAAACGAGCTTTGCGTCGCTGCCCCGACCGTCGCCGAAGCCTGCTCCCCGCACGCGTAACGAGTGCCGACCTTTCGCCCGCTTATTTTCTTTCCTGAAAGTATTATCGTTTTTCGCCCCGTTTTTATTAAGGCGTTCGGGAAAAAATTTTCCTTGTTGCGAATTCTATCAAGAATTTGGCTTTACGTCAACTATAATCAAGCTTTTGTGGCAAATTTTCAAACGTTACTCGCCGCCCTTGGTTGTGAATGCGCCCGCAGTTTTACCGTCTAAAGTTGCGCGGCAGTCCGTATCATCAGTAGCCGCTTGGATACTGTAAGCGGTGGCTGATATTGCCGTCGCCGTGCCGTCAATGTAGGCTTTGCCCGAAGGCGGCTTGACGTTGCTGTAGTCCTGCAGATATTTTTCCAAGTCGCTTAGTTGTGAAGGGTCTTTACCGTTCTCCATGGCATAAATAGCTATGGCGGTGTCGATAGTCGCGAGGTCGGATTGAATCTTGGCGGTATTTGCGGCGGTGGTGACGGCGGTGAAGCGCGGCACCGCTATCGACGCCAAGATCGCGATGACCATGACCATTAAGATTACTTCCAGCGTTGCGAAGCCTCGCTGATTCATTTGAATCACTCCTTAGTTTTTGCCGATTATAAGCCCAAAGAGTTATATCTGCAAGCAACTTTTATCATGCGTTCCAATTCCTAATTGCTTTTGCAACGCGTTTGGTTTATCATTGCAGAAATTTTATCGTGCGGGAGGAATTTAATGGACGACAAAATTCTGAACTGGGTGACCTTGGCGGAAAAGTTTTCAATCGGCGGCGACCCCAATTCCATGCGCACCGTCGCTCGTGAAATTTTCGACCTCGATAAAAATTCCGCCGAGGGGCTCGCGATTATGGCGGAGTCTTCGCTCTATCTGGGCAGTCTCGACGAGGCTGAATCCTTGGCGCAATATGCTCTGTCCGTCGACGCCAATCACCTGCGCGGACGGCTCGTTAGCGGCGGCGTCGCCATAAAGGAGTTTCGTCTCAACGACCAGCTCAAACTTTTGGCGGGTGTCATTAACGACGCGCACGCCGAGCTTAAATCTTTGCGGGCGCAACTCAACGCGCATAATCACCGCTTCGCCTTCAATCGTCGCAAGAAAACCTCCGCCGATGACGACTTCCAAGAACAACTTAACAAGAAAATTTTTATTACACAATCCTTGCTGTTTAAGGCGTTGTGTTGGAGTTCAAACGGGCTTTATCTGTCGGGCGAACCTGCGCGGGCGGCGGCGGCTCTGGCAGAGGCAAGCACCTTGACCGACAACTCCGAACAGGCGGCGGAGCTTTACTCCAAGCATTTGTTCCTGCGCAATTATCGTGACGTGTCGGCGGCGCAGACCAATGAACTCGCCCGCAAGTATAACGACTTCTTTGCGCGGCTTAAGCCCTTCGCTCATGACAAGAAAAATCTCGACGCCAATAAGAAACTCCATATCGGTTACATTTCGCCCGACTTCCGCGAACACGCCCTTGCCAATTTCATGACGCCCTTGCTGACGAATTTCGACGCGGATAATTTTTCCGTGACCTGCTACTCCACGGGCAGGAAGGACGCCGTCACCGCCAAGCTTAAAAGCCTCAACGTCGGTTGGCGCGACCTTATCGGCAAGGACGCTTTGGCGGCGGCTAAGCTTATCGACGCGGACGCCGTTGATATTCTCGTCGATTTGTCGGGGCACTCGCAAGACAGCAGCCTCCCGATTCTGGCTTATAAGCCTGCACCCGTCCAAATCTGCGCACTCGGCTACACCGCCACCACCGGGCTTAATGCCGTAGATTATTTTCTGTCCGATAAAATTTGCCTGCCCGAAACGTCGCCTAACGCTTTCACTGAGAAAATTCTGCGCGTCGACCCGTGCGGTTTTTGCTACGCGCCCGGCTTAATTCGCGATATGCCCGAACCCGCCCGCAATGCGCCCGTCCTGAAAAACGGCTTCATGACCTACGGCTCCTTTAACAATTTCGCCAAGGTGACCGAGGACGTGCTTTATCTGTGGCGTGCGATTCTCGACAGCGTGCCGCGCTCCCGACTCGTCTTGAAAAATAAGCTCTGCAGTCTCGACGACGGCAAAGCTCTTGTCCGCGAAAGGCTTCGCAAAATGGGTTTCCAACTCGAACGCGTGGAATTGCGCCCCTACAGCCCCGACTACCTCGAACAATACGCAGATTTAGACGTTGCACTTGATACCTTCCCCTACACGGGCGGAACTACCACTTGCGAGGCGTTGTATATGGGCGTTCCCGTTATCACGTTGCGCGGCAAGACGCACGGCTCCAGGCTGGGCGCGTCGATTCTGAATGCCGCCGACGTTTCGGAGCTCATTGCTCAAAGCCCGATGGATTACGTCAAGAAGGCGGTGCGGCTCAATCAGCGCAGGGAATTGACGGCAGCTTATCACAGCCGGCTCCGCGAACACGTTAAAAATTCCGCGCTCATGGACGGGCAGAAATATATTCGCGAATTGGAAAAGCTTTATCGGGCGGCGTGGAAGGATTATTGCCGTTCGCTTTTGGAAAAAAATTTCAGTTCGACGTTTCAAATTTGAGGGGGCTTGGCATGGTTTCTGAATGCCGTCGACGTTTCAGAGCTCATTGCTCAAAGCCCGATGGATTACGTCAAGAAGGCGGTGCGGCTCAATCAGCGCAGGGAATTGACGGCAGCTTATCACAGCCGGCTCCGCGAACACGTTAAAAATTCCGCGCTCATGGACGGGCAGAAATATATTCGCGAATTGGAAAAGCTTTATCGGGCGGCGTGGAAGGATTATTGCCGTTCGCTTTTGGAAAAAAATTTCA
>ERZ842401.1453-NODE-1453-length-33900-cov-43.969981_pt1 | contig 33900 bp, 28 predicted proteins | sample MGYA00521270_ERZ842401 | MGnify/ENA primary metagenome ERZ842401 (study PRJEB31892, sample SAMEA3878208) | bioreactor metagenome | biome: Moose rumen | place: Sweden | collected 2011-10 | study: EMG produced TPA metagenomics assembly of the PRJEB12797 data set...
GGTAGCTTCGGCAGTAGTTCTCAGACGAATCCTACAGGACCTGCGACGGGCTCTCGCCGCGTGTTCCGCGGTGGCAGTTGGCGCAGCAGCACGGGGGGCTGCCGCGTAGCGTATCGGGACTTCTACGCGCCCGGCTATCGCAACAGCTTCCTCGGCCTGCGCCTTGCCCTCCAGTGATTTCCCTGCAAAAAAGAAAGAGAAAAGAAATTCGGTAACACAGTGGGCTGTGCGTGAAAAGGCGGCCTAAAGCCGCCAAAAGCGCACAGCCTACTGAGTTGCCGCAGAACAAATAAAAAAAATAAACGATGCAAATTAAATTATACACTGTTCCGGTCTTTGACTCAGAAAAGATTGAAGAAGAACTGAACCGCTTTCTCCGTGGTCATCGCATCTTGCAATTGGAACGACACTTCTGTGCCGATAATGGTGGCTATTGGGCCATCATGATAGAGTATGTTGATGGTGACCCTGTTGCCGAGGCTCCGCCGGCCAGCCGTCGTGAACGTAAAGATTTCACAGAGGGGCTGACTGAAGAAGAGAAACTGCGATTTGAATATTATAAAAAGGTGCGAAAGCAGTTGTCCGACAAAAATTCTATTCCAGCCTACCTCGTGTTTACCAATGAGGAGTTGGCACTGCTGGCCAAGATTCCAGAGTTGAGTGAAGACACAACTCGGAATGTCAAGGGCATAGCGCCCCAGCGACTGAAAGACTATATTCGTTATTTTTATACTGTTGAAGATGCCGAAGCGAGTAGGGAAACTGATTCCGAGAATAGCCAGTCTGGAGAACCTGCATGAGGCCTTCCTAAGAGCAGCACGCGGAAAAACTGCTAAGCGTGCCGTCATAGACTTTCGTCGTGAGTTGGATGAAAACCTTATCGAAATGGGCCGGCAACTCACGAATGGAACTTTTCGCTTTGGGCAATATCATTTCTTTACCATCTATGATCCCAAGCAGCGTACTATTTGCGCTGCTTCTTTTCCCGAGCGGGTGGCTTTTCACGCCATGATGCGCATTTGCCATCCTGTGTTCGACGGCTATCAGATTGGCGACAGTTATGCCAGCAGGATAGATAAAGGTACATATAAGGCACTGGAGCGGACCCAGCAGTTCGCCAGTCGCTATCAGTGGTTTGCCAAACTTGACATCTGCAAGTATTTCGACTCCATCAATCATCAAGTCTTGTTACACCAATTGTCCCGTTTGTTTAAGGATGCCCAGCTGCTGATTTATTTTCGTGACTTGTTGGACAGCTACGAGACGGAGGCTGGTAAAGGGTTGCCTATAGGTAATCTGACAAGCCAGTATTTTGCAAACCACTATTTGTCTGTAGCGGATCATTATGCAAAGGAACAGATAGGTGTGCCGGCCATGGTCAGGTATATGGATGATGTACTGCTGTTTGCTAATAAAAAGGATGCGTTACTGTCATACGTCAGGCAATATACTAGATTTGTTACAGAGAACCTCCATCTGCAACTTCATGCCCCTGTGGTGAATCATTGCAAATTTGGAATTCCCTATCTGGGCTATGTGGTATATGGCAATCGGATTCGCCTGAACCAGAGGAGTCGCAGGCGTTTCTGCGAAAAAATGAATATGTTGAACGATGAATTAAATAATGGCATGATTAGCGAAAGGGAGTATGCAACGAGGGCTTCATGTCTCTATGCTTTCGTCTGGAAAGCTGACGTTGCCGACTTCTGCTATAAATATCAACTAAGCAATGCATTCGAAGGGGCTCTAACCGCGTGAACCGCGGTGGCAGTTGGAACAACAACACGAGGAACTGCCGCGTAGCGAATCGGAACAACAACACGCCCGGCAATCGCAACAACAACCTCGGCCTGCGCCTTGCCCTCCAGCTCAGCCTTGCCACAAAAAAGTTCGAAAATGCAGGGAAGAACAGAGTGCATTTGCTGTCTGCATCTTTGGATGTGGCAAATAAACATCAGTAGATGACATTGCCTGAGTAGTGCTTTCAACGAAAGGGCAATGACATCCTTCTAAACAGAAATAATCGCTGGGATTTTGATAGATTTGAAACCACGATGTACAGGGGCTTTGAGACACGGGGAGTATGTTCTAAAGACCTCCCCTAAACCTCCCATGTCTCCTCACGCTGAACCGTTGCTCCTTCTGCCCCGCCTGGCGATGCCGTGCGGGAAATTTTCCTGCGCCGTGCAGAGAATGTTCTTGCGCCGTGCTCCAATTGTCCCGACGACATGTTCCCTTGGTTGGAGTGACGTTCTCGCTTGGTCGAAGTGACGTTCTCACTTGGTCGATTCCTCAACGAATAGTATGGCATGCGGCTACGTAAAGTATGGCCCGCGGTGCGTGATTTTATGCTCCATCGTGCAGGGTTTTATGGCTAACTCTTGCTCGAAGTATCAGCGAGAACGCCTCGATGAAACATAAAATCTGCCACCGCGGAGCATAAAATCCGATAACGCCAGACAGGAAATGAAAAGAAAAGCGCGCTTTTCTTTGGCTTTTCTCTCGATTTTTCGTAACTTTGGCTATGCCGAAGTTACTTGCACTCGGAAAAGCTCAAATAAATTTGGCTTTTCTCTCGATTTTTCGTAACTTTGCCATCAAAGATGGCGAAGATACTCTGTCTCAACAAAAAAAGAAACGAGTTTCTTTGTTTTGTGTTCGACTTTTCGTAACTTTGCAGAAACAATCATAGACAACGACAATGATAAGAAGATGAAGCTGAGATTTTCTATACACTATAATACCGCATGGGGCGAAAGCCTGCATGTGGTGCTGGCCTTCCATCGTCAGGACGGTACGGTGCGCCGCCAGAACTTGCTGATGCTTACCGACGACGGCGAGCTGTGGACGCTGGAGACGTCGGCGCTGATAGGGCGACAGCATGCGCTGTCGCACATCGTCTACGCCTACCAGGTGGAGAATGGTGAGGGCCAGGTGCTGCGCCGAGAATGGGACGTGATACCGCGTATCTACTACTTTGACACGACGAAGGACTACGTGTTTCCCGACCAGTGGCGCGACCGGCCACTGCCGCTGCACCTCTATTCCAACGCCTGCGTGACCACCCGTGGCGGACGGCGCGACGAGCAGGTGGAGGCGGCACGGCTGCCGCTGTTCCGACGGACGGTGCTGTTCCGCGTGTCGGCACCGCAGCTGAAGGCCGGCCAGGCCGTGGCCGTATGCGGCAGTCATCCCGCCCTGGGGTCGTGGAGCCCCGGCCGCTACCAGCTGATGGAGTATGCCGGCCGTGGCGAGTGGATGTTCAGCGCTAACGCCATGGGTTGGCTGCTGCCCATAGAATATAAGTATGTGGTGGTGGACCTGGCGACGCACGAGCTGGCGGCCTGGGAGGAGGGCGACAACCGCGTGGTGGCCGACGAGCCGGAGGACGGTCAGGTGCTGGTGCTCTACGGTGGCCACCTGAGGCTGGCCGAGGAGACGTGGCGTGCCGCCGGCGTGGCCGTGCCCGTGTTCTCGCTGCGCAGCAAGCACTCGTATGGCGTCGGCGACTTCGGCGACCTGCGCCGGTTGGTGGACTGGGCCGTGGCCACGGGCATGAAGGTGATACAGGTGCTGCCCGTGAACGACACGACGACGGACGGCCGCTGGCACGACTCCTATCCGTATAATATTGTCAGCGTCTTTGCCCTGCATCCCCACTATGTGGACCTGGAGGCGGCCGGAGAACTGAAGTCGAAGGAGCAGATGACTGTCTTCCGGCGGCGACGTCAGGAGCTGAACGCCCTGCCGTACAGCGACTATGAGGCGGTGGGCCGTGTGAAGGAGGAGTACCTGCAGCTGTTGTTTGAAGAGCAGGGCAAGGACGTGATGGCATCCAAGGACTTCAAGGACTTCGTTGCCGACAACGACCATTGGCTGAAGGCGTATGCCCAGTGGCAAATGAGGAATGAGAAATTAGAAATGAGAAATGAGAAGTCTCAATTCGTGTATTTTGTCCAGTACCTGCTGCATACGCAGTTGAAGGCCGCTGCCGACTATGCCCGTTCCAAGGGTGTCGTGCTCAAGGGCGACCTGCCCATCGGTGTCAACCGCGACAGCGTGGAGACCCTCCAGCACCCCGAGCTGTTCCACATGGACTCGCAGACCGGTGCGCCGCCCGACGGTTTTTCACGTCTGGGACAGAACTGGGGATTCCCCACCTACAACTGGCTGTCGGCAGAGCCGACGCCCGGCGCCCACCGTCAGCCGCCGGCCACGATGACCGACTGGTTCCGGCAGCGGCTCAAGCACATGGAACAGTACTTCGACGCCCTGCGCATAGACCATGTGCTGGGATTCTTCCGCATCTGGGAGATTCCAGCTGACGCCGTGTATGGGGTCATGGGACACTTCTCGCCGGCACTGCCGCTGACGGTGAGCGAGATAGAGTATTTCGGACTGCCCTTCCGCAAGAATCTGTTTACCAAACCCTTCATCAACGACCGGCTCATAGACCGCCTCTTCGGCATCCATGCCCAGTATGTCCGCGATACCTTCCTAGTGCGCAAGGCCTACGGACTCTACGACCTGCAACCCGACTACGACACCCAGCGCAAGGTGGCGGCTCAGTTTGCCGACCGATGCGACGAGAGCAGCCTCTGGATCCGCGACGGACTGATGCTGCTCATTGCCAATGTGCTGTTTGTGGAAGACCCGCGCCAGCCGGAGATGTACCATCCGCGCATCGGCGTGCTGACGGAACCTATCTACGAGGCGCTGTCGGCAGAGGAGAAGGATGCCTTCCTGCGACTGTATAATAACTACTTCTACCAGCGCCATTCGTTCTTCTGGGGACAGAATGCGCTGCGCCGGCTGCCTGCCGTGCTGAAGGACTGCCGCATGCTGGTGTGTGCCGAGGACCTGGGAATGCTGCCCGACTGCGTGGAACCTGTGCTGGACGAACTGCGCATACTGACGCTCGAGATACAGCAGATGCCCAAGCAGCAGGGCTTTGAGTTTGCACACCTGGAGGCCAACCCCATCAGGAGCGTATGTACCATCTCGACACACGACATGGCGCCGCTGCGCCTGTGGTGGAAGGAACAGCCTGAGCGACGACAGCGCTACTACGTGACGATGCTGCAGAAAGAGGGTAGGGCACCCGAACAGCTGCCAGCCCATCTGGCTGAGGAAATCATTGCCCGCCACCTGTACTGTCACTCCATGCTTTGTATCCTCCAGTTGCAGGACTGGCTGGCCATGGATTCCGAGTTGCGCCGCAAGAACATTCAGGAGGAGCGCATCAATGTGCCCAGCGACCCCTATAACCGCTGGCAGTATCGGATGCACCTCACCATCGAGGAGCTGCTGGAGGCTACCAAATATAATCATAAGGTAAAGACCATGATTCAACGAAGTAAAAGGTAAAAAGGAAAAAATACAGGGCATGTATAAGACGTATATTTTTGATTTGGACGGTACGCTGCTCGATACCCTGCAGGATTTGGCTAACAGCGTGAACTACGCGCTGAGCCGGCATGGCATGGCGACGCACACGGTGGACGACGTCCGCCGTTTTGTGGGCAACGGCGTGCGTCTGCTCATGGAGCGTGCCGTGCCTGACGGGACGGAGAACCCCTGTTTCGAGGCGGCGTTCGACACCTTCCGCCAGCACTACATGCAGCACTCCTTAGACACCACGAGACCCTACGACGGCATTCCCGAAGTGCTGCGCGAACTGAAACGGCGCGGATGCCGCATGGCGGTGGTCAGCAACAAGATGATGGCGGCCACGCAGGAACTGGTGCGGCATTTCTTCCCCGAGATAGAGGTGGCCATCGGCGAACATGAGGCCGAGGGCATCCGCAAGAAACCGGCCCCCGACACTGTGTTTGAAGCATTGCGACAGCTGGGCGTCGGCAGAGATGGTGCGGTTTATGTCGGCGACAGCGACGTCGACCTGGCGACGGCCCGCAACAGCGGACTGCCCTGCATCAGCGTGCTGTGGGGGTTCCGCGACCGCGACTTCCTGCTGGCACACGGTGCCACCACCTTTGCCGGGCAGCCGTCCGACCTGCTCTGAACTATTGAACAGGATTATCTAATGAACAGCAGTTCGCGGTATTTGGGCAGCGTCCAGAGTCCGTCCTCGACAATGAGCTCCAGCTTGTCTATCTCGCGGCGTATGTCTTCCATTTTCGGACAGACGGTGTCATGATAGGCAATGGCACGCTGGTGGATGCATTCTATGCGGTTGGCCACGCGGCGGGCGTCGGTCAACTCCTCGACCAGCTGCTCGATGCGCTCCGTACGCTCGGCTATCTCAGCGATGAGCTTCATGTTGCGGCTCGACAGACGTTCGGCCTTTTCGGAAGGGAAGATATCCTTCATGCCCTGCACATTCTTGATGAGCTGGCTCTGATAGTGCGTCGACACGGGAATGATGTGGTTCATGGCCAGGTCGCCCAGCACGCGGGCTTCAATCTGCACGGTCTTGACGTACGTTTCCCATTTCACCTCGTTGCGGGCTTCCAGCTCCTTGCGGTTCATGACCTTCGTAGACTCAAACATGTGGACACTGCTTTCGTCCAGATAGTGCTCGAAGATGACCGGGCACGACTTCTCAACATCCAGTCCGCGGCGGGCGGCCTCCACGACCCACGCGTCGCTGTAGCCGTTGCCGTCGAAACGGATGGGCTTGCACGTCTTGATGTCTTCTCGGAGCACGTCGATGATGGCATGGTATTTGGCCGTGTGGCCAGTGCCTTCAGAAAATTCGGGGCGTCCTGCATATGCTGCGATTCGCTGGTCGACACGCTCTTTAAACGAGTTGAGGGCTTCGGCCATAGCTGCGTTCAGGGCTATCATGGCTGAAGCGCAGTTGACGCTGGAGCCTGGTGCACGGAACTCGAAGCGGTTGCCTGTGAAGGCGAAGGGCGACGTGCGGTTGCGGTCGGTATTGTCGACGATGAGGTCGGGAATCTGCGGGATGTCAATCTCACGTTTCAAGTTAGAGGTCTGCGGATTGAGGTTTGAGGTCTGCTCGATGGTGTCAAGCAGGTCGGACACGTATTGTCCCAGGAAACTGGAGATGATGGCCGGCGGGGCCTCGTTGCCGCCCAGACGGTGGGCGTTGGTGGCACTCATGATGGAAGCCTTCAGTAGTCCGTTATGGCGGTAGACAGCCATCAGCGTCTCGACGATGAAGGTCACGAAGCGCAGGTTCTCCTCGGGGGTCTTGCCAGGGGCGTGCAGGAGGATGCCGTTATCTGCCGAAAGACTCCAGTTGTTGTGCTTGCCGCTGCCGTTGATGCCGTCGAAAGGCTTTTCGTGGAGCAAAACGCGGAAACCGTGGTTGCGGGCCACCTTCTTCATGAGCGACATCAGCAGCATGTTGTGATCGACAGCCAGGTTGCACTCCTCGAAGATGGGAGCCAGCTCAAACTGGTTCGGTGCCACCTCGTTATGGCGTGTCTTCACAGGGATGGCCAGTTCCAGGGCTTGAATCTCCAGGTCCTTCATGAAAGCCTGCACGCGGTCGGGGATGGTGCCGAAGTAGTGGTCGTCCATCTGTTGGTTCTTGGCACTCTCATGGCCCATCAGCGTGCGGCCCGTCATCAGCAGGTCGGGACGGGCAGAGTAGAGACCCTCGTCGACGAGGAAGTACTCCTGTTCCCAGCCGAGGTTGACCTGTACTTTCTGGACATCGTCGTAGAAATAGCTGCATACCTCCGTGGCGGCCTTGCCTACGGCGTGTAGCGCCTTCAGCAGCGGAGCCTTGTAGTCAAGGGCCTCACCGGTATAGGCAATGAAGACGGTAGGAATACACAGGGTGTCGTCAATGATGAAGACGGGGCTGGTGGGGTCCCAGGCCGAGTAGCCGCGGGCCTCGAAGGTGTTGCGGATGCCGCCGTTGGGGAAGCTGGAGGCGTCGGGCTCCTGCTGTACCAGCAGCTTGCCGCTGAACTTCTCTATCATGCCACCCTTGCCGTCGTGCTCCACAAAGGCGTCGTGCTTCTCTGCCGTACCTTCCGTCAGCGGCTGGAACCAGTGGGTGTAGTGTGTCACACCCATCTCCAGTGCCCACTGCTTCATGCCGGCAGCCACGGCGTCGGCAATGCTTCTGTCGAGCCTGGCACCGTTGTCCATGACGTCAATCATCTTGTCATAGATGTCTTTGGTGAGGTACTTATACATCTTCTCGCGCGAGAAGACGTACTTGCCAAAATATTCCGAGGGACGCTCGGCGGGAGCCTTCACCTCGATTGCACGCTTCTTGAATGCCTCTTCTACTACCTGGAATCTCAAATTGTTTGCCATTGTCTTTTGGTCTTGCGAGTGATTTTTGGCTGCAAAGGTAGTGCAAAACAAGCGAAAAACCAAACGAAATGGAAATAATGCGTTATTATTGTCGCTTTTTTCACCACTTTGCAGGTAGAATGTGTTAATCGTCTATGAAGCGGCTGGTGAGGCTGCCGTAGGCATCGATTCGCCTGTCGCGGAGGAACGGCCACCAGCGGCGTACTTGTTCGGAGCGTTGCATATCGACGTCGACGACGCTTTCCACCTCTTGGTCGGCTGGTGCCTCGTAGAGCAGCTCGCCCTGTGGTCCGGCCACGAACGACGTGCCCCAGAAGGGAATCTTCGGCTGTGGCTCCCTCTCGTTTTGGAGAGGGTGGGGGGAGAGGCTTTCTTCGCCCACGCGGTTCACTGTCACCACGGGCAGGCCGTTGGCCACGGCATGTCCACGCTGTACCGTCTGCCACGCCATGCGCTGGCGCTGCTGCTCGTCGGGCGTGTCGTTGGGGTCGTAGCCGATGGCGGTGGGGTAGATGAGCAGTTCGGCTCCGGCCAGTGCCATCAGGCGTGCTGCCTCGGGGTACCACTGGTCCCAGCAGACGAGCACACCCAGCCGGCCTACGCTGGTCTGGATAGGCTGGAAGCCCAGGTCGCCCGGTGTGAAGTAGAACTTCTCGTAGTAGCCTGGGTCGTCGGGGATGTGCATCTTGCGGTACTTGCCGGCAATGGTGCCGTCCTTCTCCAACACTACAGCCGTGTTATGGTACAGTCCCGGGGCGCGGCGCTCAAAGAGCGACGTCACGATGACTACCTGCAGCTCTTTGGCCAGCTGGCCATAGAACTCGGTGGACGGTCCCGGGATGGGCTCTGCCTGGTCGAACGTGTTGACGTTCTCGTCCTGACAGAAGTACAGTCCGTTGTGCAGTTCCTGTAGTACTACCAGTTCGGCACCCTCTGCGGCCACCTTCCTGATCTTCTCTGCCAGCCGCCGCTTGTTGTCCTCGCGGTCAGCCGTGTTATGCTGTTGTATGATACCTATCCTCATCGCTCCTTATTTTTTATTTTATAATTTATATTTTATATTTAGGCCGCAGGCCGCCATAGTACTGCATGGTGCAGCAGTGCAGCGAGCCGTGCTGCTTGATGACGGCGCGGCAGTCGATGCCGACCATCTCGCGGCCGGGGTATGCCTGGCCGATGATGCGCATGGCCTCGGCGTCCAGGTCAGGCTGGTCGTAGGTGGGCACCAGTACGGCACCGTTGATGACCAGGTAGTTGGCGTAGGTTGCGGGTAGTCGCTCACCATCCTCGTAAATGGGGCGGGGCAGGGGGAGCTTCAGTAGCCGGTAGGGTTTCCCTTCCAGCGTGCGCAGTGCCTGGAGTTCTTCCTCCATCTTGGCGAGGTCGGGATGTTCGTCATCCCCCCCTATATATAATAAGGTGTCGTCGGGACAGATGCGCACCAGCGTGTCGATGTGTCCATCGGTGTCGTCGCCCATCAGACTGCCGTAGTTCAGCCACACCACGCGCTCGGCACCCAACCACTGCTTCAGCCGTTCCTCTATCTCTGCCTGTGTCAGCGGCTGGTTGCGATGGGGTGCCAGCAGGCAGCACGCCGTGGTGAAGATGGTGCCCTTGCCGTCGCTCTCGATGCTGCCGCCCTCCAGCACGAAGTCGAGGTGTGGCTCGTAGCTGCCCTTCAGCAGTCCCTGGTCGTAGAGCTGGCGGTTGATGGCATTGTCCAGTTCAGCCTCGAACTTCTCGCCCCAGCCGTTGAACTTGAAGTCGAGGAGGACGAGGCCTGAGGCTTCTTCGACGGTGATGAAGCCGTGGTCGCGAGCCCACGTGTCGTTCGTGGAACATGGCATGAAGCTGCTCACTTTGAGCGTGTGGTGTTGCAATGATGCTTGAAGGTTGATAATAACATCTTCTGGCGCTACAACCAATAAACCTTCACGCTTGTTGATTTCGCGGGCCATCACCTCATAGACGGCAGTAATCTCGTCGAGCATCGGTGCCCAGTCGGTGTCCTTGTGCGGCCATGTCAGCTGCACACAACTCTGCGGCTCCCACTCGGCCGGCATGCGTCTTGCTTTCGTTTTCATGCTGCAAAAGTACGAAATTGTTCATAGTTCATCGTTCATAGTTCATAATTATTATGCAAAAAGATGTTAATCGCCATCGCTATGATTGCAACGTCACACTTTTTTTTAAAAAAAGAACTGCGAACTATGAACTATGAACTCAAAAAATTGTATCTTTGCACTCAGTTTATGATATTGGAACTTCACCATGTGACCATTGGTCAGCTTGTCAAGGACGTCTCGTTGACTGTCGGTGCCGGACAGCTGATGACCATCTCGGGTGCTTCAGGCTCGGGTAAGACCACCCTGTTGCGTGCCGTGCTGGGCTTCCTGCCCGTCGATAGCGGCCATATCAGCATCGACGGCGAACTGCTGACACCCCTGTCGGCACCATACTTCCGCCGACAGACGGCCTATGTGCCCCAGCGTCTCGTAGTGCCCGATTGGTATCAAGATGACTTGTCGACAGACTATGTGCGGATGCTTGAGCAGGCGGCCTATTCCGACAAGCAACTGCTCATCATCGACGAGCCTGCCATTCGTCTCGATGCCTCGCAGTGGGAGACGGTCGACCGGCTGCTGCACCAGGCTGCCGAGCGCGGAGCCGCCGTCCTGGCCGTCACGGCGAATCCCACATCAAACATTGAACTCTAAACTCTGACACATGCGTATAACCTATCTCATATTGCTGCTAGCACTGCTGGCGTGGAAAGGCTGGCATGCTTGGCGCCGGGGACGGAACAACTACCGCCGCGACCGGCAGACTTATGCTTCGCTGTGGGAATACCAGCTGGGCAATGGGGTCAGCCAGCGCGAGGTGCGCCGCCCCTTCCTGATACAATCGCTGCAGCGGGCGCTGCTGCCCGTCGTCAAGCAGTGGAAGCTGTGGGCTGTTGTCGCCGCAATAGGCATACTCATCTGGCTCTTGAGTTGAGGGAGGAACAATCAGTATTAAAGATAAATGTTAAACTATAACCACTAAACTATAGATAGAACAATGATACAGACTGTAGTAAAGCGCGACGGGCGCATCGTAGGATTCAACGAACAGAAAATCATGGCTGCCATCCGCAAGGCCATGCTTCATACCGACAAGGGCGAGGACGAACGCCTGCTCTACCAGATTACAGACCGCATCGCCCAGCGTGGCGAGAGCCAGATGACGGTGGAGCAGATTCAGGACCTCGTGGAACTCGAACTTATGAAGTCGAGCCGCAAGGATGTGGCCCAGAAGTATATCGCCTACCGCCATCAGCGCAGCATAGCCCGCAAGGCTAAGACCCGTGAGGTATTCCTCGACATCGTCAACATCAAGAACAACGATGTCACCCGCGAGAATGCCAACATGAATGCCGACACGCCCGCCGGCATGATGATGAAGTTTGCCTCGGAGACCACCAAGCCATTCGTCGACGACTATCTGTTGTCGGCACAGAGTCGTGAGGCCGTGGAGCACAACTACCTGCACATCCACGACAAGGACTACTATCCCACGAAGTCGCTGACCTGCGTGCAGCACCCATTGGACAATATCCTTACCTGTGGCTTTGTGGCTGGTCACGGCGCCTCACGCCCGGCCCGCCGCATTGAGACGGCCAGCGTGCTGGCTTGTATCTCATTGGAATGTGCCCAGAACGAGATGCACGGCGGACAGGCCATCCCTGCCTTCGACTTCTACCTGGCACCCTACGTCCGCCTGACCTATATCGAGGAACTGAAATACCTCGAGGACCTCAACGGCGAGGACTACAAGGATCTCTACGATGAGCCGCTCATGGACTACCTCAGGCAGCCCCTCGACGGACTGACCGGCCGTGAGCGTGCCCGCCAGCATGCCGTCAACAAAACCGTGGGCCGCGTACACCAGGCTATGGAGGCTTTCATCCACAACATGAACACCATCCACTCGCGCGGCGGCAACCAGGTGGTATTCTCCAGCATCAACTACGGAACCGACACCAGCGCCGAAGGGCGTTGCGTCATGCGCGAGATACTGCTCTCCACCTACGAAGGCGTGGGCAGTGGTGAGACGGCTATCTTCCCCATCCAGATATGGAAGAAGAAGCGCGGCGTCAACTACCTGCCCGAAGATCGTAACTTCGACCTCTACCAGCTGGCCTGCAAGGTCACGGCACGCCGCTTCTTCCCGAATTTCCTCAACCTCGACGCCACCTTCAACCAGACCGACGAGTGGCGTCCCGACGATCCCAAGCGCTATCTGCACGAGGTGGCAACCATGGGCTGCCGCACCCGTGTCTTCGAGAACCGCTTCGGACCGAAGACCTCGATAGGCCGCGGCAACCTCTCGTTCACCACCATCAACATCGTGAAACTGGCTATAGAATGCATGGACGAGAAAGACCAGGAGAAGCGTATCGGCCTGTTCTTCGCCAAGCTCGACAACATGCTGGAGGTGGCTGCCAAGCAGCTGGACGACCGCTACCAGTTCCAGAAGACGGCCTTCTCCAAGCAGTTCCCCCTGCTCATGAAGAGCTTGTGGATAGGCGGCGACAAACTCGGACCCAACGACACCGTCGAGAGCGTCATCAACCAGGGAACGCTCGGCATCGGGTTCATCGGACTTGCCGAGTGCCTCGTGGCTCTCACGGGAAAGCACCACGGCGAGAGCGACGAGTCGCAGCAGCTGGGTCTGAAGATTGTAGGCTACATGCGTGAGCGCATCAACGAGTTCTGCGAGCGCTACCACCACAACTACTCCGTGCTGGCCACGCCGGCCGAGGGACTGGCGGGCAGGTTCACCAAGCGCGACCGCCAGCAGTTCGGCGTCATACCCGGCGTCACCGACCGCGACTACTACACCAACTCCAACCACGTGCCTGTCTATTACAAGTGCTCGGCACGCCACAAGGCCGAGGTCGAGGCTCCGTACCACGAGATGACCCGCGGCGGACACATCTTCTACGTCGAAATAGACGGCGATGCCACCCATAACCCGCAGGTCATCATGAGCGTTGTCGACATGATGGACCAGCTGAACATGGGCTATGGCTCCGTCAACCACAACCGCAACCGTTGCATGGACTGTGGCTACGAGAATGCCGACGACCACCTGGAACGCTGTCCCAAGTGCGGCTCCACCGACATCGACAAGCTGCAGCGCATCACCGGCTACCTCGTCGGCACCACCGACCGCTGGAACAGCGGCAAGCTGGCTGAGCTGAACGACCGCGTCACCCATATCGACCACGGCGCACAAGACCTCTTCGGATGATTCGTGTCCTGGATATTATAGAAGATACGATGGTGGACGGTCCGGGATTCCGGACCGCCATCTATTGTGCGGGCTGCCGCCATCAGTGTGCGGGCTGCCATAATCCCCAGTCGTGGGCCTTCGACGGCGGCCGTGACATGACAGTGGAGCAGCTCATGCAGATCATCGTTGCCGACCCTTTCGCCAACGTCACCTTCACCGGCGGCGACCCCATGTATCAGGCCGCAGCCTTTGCCGAACTGGCACGGGCCATCCACCGCGATACCAACAAAGACATCTGGTGCTATACCGGTTTCACCTACGAGACTCTCATCCAGCCCGAGCAGCGCGAACTGCTCTCACAGCTTGACGTCCTCGTCGACGGTCCTTACGTTCAGCGCCTCCGCGACCCGGACCTGTTGTTCCGAGGTTCCTCCAACCAACGACTCATCGACGTACAGGCCTCGCTATATACTGGCGAGGTCGTACGCTGGCATTCACCTATTTAATTCAACTTTCTAATGTAGTTAAGAAGTTAAGAAGTTAAAGAAGTTAAGCCAAATGTCGAAGTGCAAAAATATAAGCAAACAGAGTAATGGCTTAACTACTGTCCGAAGGACGAGCGAAGCGATAACTTCTTAACTTCTTAACTACAAAGAAGTTGAGCGAATGCGAAACTTGAATTATTTAATATAATAAGGGGCTAAAAAGGTAACATCTATCCTACGAGCTGGCGGGCACGAGCCAGGGCCAGGTCGATGTGGTTGCAGATGTTCTCGTCGCCCAGCAACTGCTCGAAGTGGTTGCGGCGCAGGACGGCATCGACCTTGGCGTTGACGCCGGAGAGGACAACGGTGACGCCTTCCTTCTGGCTCATGCGGCACATGTTCTCGAGGTTGTGCAGGCCGGTAGAGTCGATGAACGGTACTTTACGCATGCGGATGATGCGCACCTTGGGCCGGCTGCCGTAGCGGGCCATGATGTCCTCGAAGCGGGTGCCGGCACCGAAGAAGTAAGGACCATTGATTTCGTATACCTCGACGCCCTCGGGAATGGTGAGGTGCTCCAGGTTGCCGGCCTGCATGTCGGCATCCTCGTTCAGGTCTATCTCGTTGAGTACGGCATGTACCTCGGTGGTCTCAGCCATACGACGCATAAACAGCAGACAGGCGCAGATGAGTCCGAATTCGATGGCAACGGTGAGGTCGAAGATGATGGTGAGGAAGAACGTCAGTAACAGCACGGTGACGTCGCTCTTGGGGTTGCGGCGCGTCATGGCCAGGAAGGAGCGCCAGCCGCTCATGCCGTAAGAGACAACGACGAGCACGCCGGCCAGGCAGGCCATGGGGATGTACTGTGCCAAAGGCATGAGGAACAGGAAAATCAGCAGCAGTACGATGGCGTGGATGATGCCGGCAACGGGGGTGCGGCCGCCGTTGTTGATGTTAGTCATGGTGCGTGCGATGGCTCCCGTGGCGGGGATGCCGCCGAAGATGGGTGACGCGATGTTGGCGATACCCTGACCGATGAGTTCGGTGTTGGAGTTGTGGTGGTCGCCAATGACACCGTCGGCTACCGTTGCCGACAGCAGGCTCTCGATGGCACCCAGGACGGCGATGGTGACGGCCGGTCCGACGAGGCCCTTAATGGTCTCCCACGTCAGTTCGGGTACAACGGCACCCGGCAGTTGGCTGGAGATGCTAAAGCGGTCGCCGATGGTCTCGATGGTGGTTACGCCGGCATACTGCTTGAGCAGCAGCGCGGCGACGGTCATCAGTACGATGGCTGCCAGCGAGCCTGGCAGTGCCTTGAGCGGCGACAGGTGAAACTTGCGTACCAGCATAGGCCACGAGGCGATGATGACCACCGAGGCGATGCCCACGACGGCACTCCATAGGTCGGTCGTACCGATATGGTATAAATAGGCCAGCCACTTTTCGACGAAGTCGCTGGGTACGTGGTCGATAGTCATGCCCAGCAGGTCCTTGACCTGGGTGGTGAAGATGGTGACGGCGATACCTGAGGTGAAGCCCACGACAATGGGGTAGGGGATGTATTTGATGATGGTACCCAGCCGGAGCACACCCAGCAGGATGAGAAAAACGCCGGCCATGAGCGTGGCGATGGTCAGACCTTGCATGCCGTACTGCTGGATGATGCCGTAGACGATGACGATGAAAGCGCCCGTGGGACCGCCTATCTGTACCTTTGAACCGCCGAACAGCGAGATGGCCAGTCCGGCAACGATGGCGGTGATGATACCCTTCTCAGGGCTGACGCCGCTGGCAATACCGAAGGCGATGGCCAACGGCAAGGCCACAATACCCACAATGACACCAGCCATGAGGTCGGCCATGAAGGTCTTGCGGTCGTAATTCTTGACAGCCGATACGAACTTCGGCTTGAAGTCTAATCCTTTTTCCATGATGTTTTTCTGTTAACCTATTGAAAATCGGGTGCAAAGGTACGAAATAAATTAGACTTTAAACATGAAAAAGAAATTATTTTGTTTCTCTCCCCCCAACAAACGCCAAAAGGACTATGGAAAAGCCGGGGCTGAACGACTTCTGCCCCGGCTCATATCATGTTAGCCTAAATATGATAAGGTATTACTTCTGTTTGAGCAGGTCGCGGATTTCGGCCAGCAGCTCTTCCTGTGTGGGGCCGGCAGGAGCCTCGGGAGCGGCGGGCTCTTCCTTCTTCTTGTTCAGCTTATTGATGCCCTTCAGCATCAGGAAGATACAGAAGGCAACAATGAGAAAGTCGACCACGTTCTGAATGAAGGTGCCGTATTTCAGCACAGCAGCCATATCCCCCTCGCCGAAGGCAAACTCCAGCTTGGTGAAGTCGACATTTCCTGTCACCACACCCACAAGCGGCATCAAGATGTCATCCACGAGTGAACTGACAATTTTACCAAACGCACCGCCGATGATAACACCGACTGCCATGTCCATTACGTTGCCCTTCATGGCAAACTCTTTGAATTCTTTAATAAATCCCATAATCGTAAAAATTAATGTTTTGTAAAGTGTATAATGTTTAATGTTTAATGTAAAAATTGCTATCTACGTTTTGCAATCTTGCGCTTTCATACTTGATATTCATCAGTTTTCACGCCTTGCAGCTCACTTTTCACTTAAATTAATACAGAATTCACGTGCAAATATAGGGATTTTTTTGTAACTTTGTGCCCGAAAACAAAAAAAAGTGCGTTTAAGACGTAAAAAAGCAATAAATTTAGGTATAACCCATTTAATATTTTAGTAAAAATGACAAAAGTAGCAATTAACGGTTTTGGCCGTATCGGTCGCCTCGCTTTCCGTCAGATGTTCGAGGCTGAAGGTTATGAAGTAGTAGCTATCAACGACTTGACCAGCCCCAAGATGCTGGCTCACCTGCTGAAGTATGACACCGCTCAGGGTGGTTTCTGTGGCAAGTTCGGTGAGAACAAGCACACTGTAGAGGCTGGTGAGGATTTCATCGTTGTCGATGGCAAGAAGATTACCATCTACGCTATTCCTAACGCTGCTGAGCTGCCCTGGGGTAAGCTGGACGTAGACGTTGTTCTGGAGTGCACTGGTTTCTACACCTCTAAGGAGAAAGCTTCTGCTCACCTGACCGCTGGTGCCAAGAAGGTTGTTATCTCTGCTCCTGCCGGCAACGACCTGCCCACCATCGTTTACAACGTAAACCACAAGACCCTGACTCCCGCCGACACTGTTATCTCTGCAGCTTCTTGCACCACTAACTGTCTGGCTCCCATGACCAAGGCTCTGAACGACTTCGCTCCCATCCAGAGCGGTATCATGACCACCGTCCACGCTTACACTGGCGACCAGATGATTCTCGACGGTCCTCAGCGCAAGGGTGATGTTCAGCGCGCCCGTGCCGGTGCCCAGAACATCGTTCCCAACTCAACGGGTGCTGCCAAGGCTATCGGTCTCGTTATCCCTGAGCTGAATGGTAAGCTGATCGGTGCTGCCCAGCGCGTTCCGACTCCCACTGGTTCTACCACCATCCTGCACGCTGTTGTCAAGGGTGAGGTGACTGTTGAGGGCATCAATGCTGCCATGAAGGCTGCCACCAACGAGTCGTTCGGTTACACCGAGGAGAAGCTCGTCAGCAGCGACATCATCGGTATGAAGTTCGGTTCGCTGTTCGATGCTAACCAGACCATGGTCAGCAAGATTGGCGACGGCAACTCTCTCGTACAGGTTGTTGCCTGGTACGACAATGAGAACTCTTACACTTCTCAGATGGTTCGTACCATCAAGTACCTCGCTGAGCTGAAATAATGCCGAAAAGCAGGTAATGTAAAAAAGAAATACAAAAAAAAGCCGTCCGATTTTGTCGGACGGTTTTTTTTTTGTATTTTTGTGCCGTCTTTACCGCTTAATAAAAGGTGAAGATGCTTAAAACAGTCATGAACCGATGATAATGAGGATGCTCTTCGTGGTAGCGTGGTTGCTTGCGGGTACTGCCGTAGCGGCTAACGAGCTTACCGACTCGCTGCGGCTGGCCGTCAGCGAGGCACGCCAACAGCATGATGTCGAGGCAGAGACGATAGCCTGGGAACGGCTTACGGTGACGCTTTATAACAGCCTGGAGTACGACTCACTGCTGGCTGTGCTCCCCGAGTGCCTGGAGTTCTATTATCAACAGAAGGACTGGGAACACTACTACTATATCTGGCGGCTGAAGGTTAGCGCCTACCTCTACAGCGACCGCAACAATACGGCACTTCGTGAGGTGCGCAAGATGTATGCTGACGCCCAGCAGCGCAAGAATGACTACGGAGTGGCTATGGCCAGTCACGTGATGGGACTGGCCTACAGCAACATGCACTATTACGACGAAGCCCAGAAGGCCATAGAGCGTAGCCTGAAGATGATGATTGACAAGGACGAGGCGCTCATGCAGATAAGCATCTATGGCGACTACTGTGAGGTGCTCTCGGCAAAGAAAGACTGGAAGCGCCTGCTGACAGCCACCGAAGGCTGGCACCGCGCCTTGACAGCATGGGGACAGAGCCGCGGCCTGAGTGCCGAGGCCGTCGACAGCACCGTCTTTGCTACATATTGCTTTGTGGCACAGGCCAAGGCCCAGCGGGGGCTAGGACATTATGACGAGGCTATGCGCCTGTTGCAGTTGGCTACACGCAACGCAAAAATTTACGGCGACCACTCTGACGAGGGCTACTGGCATCACGTCGTGGGCGAACTTGCCGCCTACTATTACGACCGCAATGACTTCGCGAAGGCGCTGGCCTACAACGACGAGATGATGTACTGGGCTCGCCAGCGCGATGTTGACACTGAGTTAAGCGGTGCCGAGCAGCAGCGTGCCGAGATACTTATGGAACTGGGACGCTATAAGGAGGCCGCCGAGCTGTGGCAGACGGTGCATTACGACAGCGAGGAACGCAACCTGAAGGATGCCAAAAACCAGTTGTCGGAGATGAACACCCTCTTCCAGCTCGACGAGATGGAAATGGCGCAGCAGAAGGCTCGTACCCGATACATGATGATTATCGGCACGCTCGTGGTCGTGGCGCTGGCGGTGCTGTGGCTGCTGCGATGGCGCACTTCCCGGCGGTTGAAAGCCAAAAACCGTGAGTTGGCCGTTGCACTCGCACGTTCCCAGGAGTCTGACGAGATGAAGTCAGCCTTCATCCGTCATGTCAGCCACGAGATACGCACGCCGCTGAACATCATCACAGGTTTCACGCAGATTCTGAATTCATCGGAGTACAATGTGTCATCTGAAGAACGTGGCACCATGCTCGCTCGGATTAACGACAATACGCGTCTTATCACCCAGATAGTCAACGAGTTGCTGGAACTCTCGGAGAGCGAGGCCCGCACTGCCGTGGGTGATAGCGACACCACGACGGCGGCGAGCCTCTGCCAGATGGCGGTGATGGCCACTGGCATAAAGCCTACCCCTGAAGTGGACTTCCGACTTGAGGTGGATGTGCCCGACGATGTTGTCGTCAAGACCGATGTACAGAGCGTCTCCAAGGCATTGTCCAATCTTCTGAGCAATGCCGCGAAGTTTACCGAGCAAGGTAGTATAACGCTGAGGGTACAGCTTGCAGAAGGTTCAAAAGATGAGCCGAAACGTCTATGCTTCTACGTTATAGACACGGGTGTGGGAGTGCCTGCCGACGCTCGTGAGCGCATCTTCGAGAAGTTTGAGAAGGTGGATACCTTCCGTGCCGGCATCGGCCTTGGGCTGAATGTCGCACGCAGTGCCGCCCGTCGGCTTGGAGGTGATGTCACTCTGGAGCGTTCCGACGACAGCGGCAGTGTGTTCCTGCTGACCATTCCCGTGAAATGAAAAACCAATCAGTGATGGCGTCACAGCAGCAGATGATAACGATACTCGGTCCTACGGCCAGCGGCAAGACACCATTGGCGGTGGCTCTCGCCGCACGCATCGGCGGAGAGATTATCTCGGCAGACTCGCGGCAGGTGTATCGCCGCATGGATAAAGGTACGGGCAAGGACCTTGCGGACTATACCATAACCAATAACCATGAACCAATAACCAATAACCGTGAACCCATAACCATTCCATATCATCTGATAGACATCTGCGAGCCGGGCACGAAATACAACCTCTTCCAGTACCAGCAGGACTTCTTCGATGCCTATCAGGATATATGTAGCAGGGGAGTGATGCCGATACTCTGCGGAGGTACGGGACTCTATATCGAGGCGGTGCTCAAGGGCTACCAGCTGTCGCCCGTCCCCCAGAACCAGGAGCTGCGTGACCGTCTGGAAGGGACGTCGTTGGAGGAACTGACGGCGATGCTCCGGGATTTGAAGGAGCGCAACGGCTCCGTGATGCACAACACCACGGATGTCGACTCCTGTCAGCGGGCCATCCGTGCCATAGAGATTGAGACCTATAACCTGGAACATCCCGTGCCGTTGCGCGAGCTGCCACCAGTCAACTCTCTGATTGTCGGTGTGGATATCGACCGCGAGCTGCGTCGCGAGAAGATTACCCGCCGACTGAAAGCCCGATTGGAGGATGGCATGATAGACGAGGTGAAGGGCTTGCTGGCGGAAGGCATCCCGGCCGAGAACCTCATCTATTATGGCTTGGAGTATAAGTACCTGACGGAATACGTCATTGGCCGTCTCTCGTACGACGAGATGTTCTGCCGTCTGGAGATTGCCATCCATCAGTTTGCCAAACGTCAGATGACTTGGTTCCGAGGCATGGAGCGGCGGGGCTTCACCATCCACTGGATAGATGCCATGCAGCCTATGGAGGCAAAAGTTAAACAGATATTAGGGCTATTATATGAGTGAAACGAATGCAAGGTGGGGCATCCTGTATTGCCCGAAGGGACGGAGTTCGAAGCAACGCGAGAAGATTCAGCGCGTGTTGAATGAGCGGAAGGTGCAGTACGATTTCGTACAGAGCGAGTCGGCAGACAGCGTGGAGCGACTGATGACGATGCTCATCAGCAACGGCTACAAGACCATTGTCGTCATTGGTGGCGACTCGGCGCTGAACGATGCCGTCAACTGCCTGATGCGTCAGGAGCGTCAGGTCCGCGACGGTATTGCCCTGGGCGTCATCCCCAATGGCGTCATGAACGACTTCGCCCGCTACTGGGACTTCAAGGAAGGCAATGTGGAACAGACCGTCGACTGGCTGCTGAAGCACCGTGTGCGCCGCGTGGACCTGGGTTGCATCCGCTATGAGAATAAGCACGGTGAACAGTGCCACCGCTACTTCCTGAACTGTATCAACATTGGTCTCATTGCCGACGTGATGAACCTGCGACGCCAGACACACTCGCTGCTGGGGTCGCGCACGCTGTCGTTCATCGTCAGCATCTTTCTGATGATTTTCCACCGCATGGACTACAAGATGCGCATCCGTATCAACAGCGACACCGTGGACCGCAAGGTGATGACAATGTGTGTAGGCAGCGGCCCCGGCTATGGCCAGACCCCCAGCGCCGTCCCTTATAACGGCATGCTGGACGTATCGCTGGTCTACCATACAGGAATCGTGCAGGTGCTGGCCGGGCTATGGCTGCTGGTAACGGGACGTTTCCTGAACCACCGCAGCGTGCATCCCTATCGTACCCGGGAGGTTTTGGTGGATGAGGCAAAGCATGCCCTGGTGGGTGTCGACGGCCGGCTGATAGGCACGCCATCAGGCTCTTTCCGCATCACGATAGAGCAGGAGGTGATTAACTTCCTGATTCCCGACTAAGAACGGAAAGCTCCCCCTGAAAAGGTAAAAAATATAAAAATAGTACTATTCGTTGCACAAAGATGCATGAGTTGTGCTGTTTTTTTTGTACTTTTGCAGCTAATTTGAGATAGTATGTTATGGAATCATTTCATTGGCTAAGGGAATTATTTACAACAACCGACTCGGTGGCGCATATTGCATTGCTCTATGCTGTGGTCATCGCTGCAGGAGTCTATTTGGGAAAGATTAAGATTGGTGGCGTCTCGCTGGGTGTTACCTTCGTTCTGTTTGCTGGTATCGTAGCCGGACATATCGGGTTCACGGCACCGATACCCATCTTGACATTTGTGCAGGACTTTGGTCTGATACTGTTTGTCTATATGATTGGCTTGCAGGTGGGACCGGGCTTCTTCGAAAGCTTCGGCACTCAGGGTATCAAGCTGAACGGCCTGGCTGCATCAGCTATCCTGCTGAACATCCTGGTCATGTTTGGCTGCTACTATATCTTCTTTGATACCAGTAACAAGATGAACCTGCCCATGATGGTCGGTACGCTCTATGGTGCTGTCACCAATACCCCGGGTCTTGGTGCTGCCAATGAGGCCTTAGGCACGGTGTTTGGTGCCAATGCCCCGCAGATTGCCTCGGCCTACGCCTGTGCCTATCCGTTGGGTGTGCTGGGCATCATCGGTGCTATTATATTAATAAGGTATATATGTGGCATCAAACTGGAGAAGGAAGAGGCCCGTCTGAAGGCGATGGAAGAGACTGCTGCCAACAAGAAACCCTATAAGATGCACCTGGAGGTGACCAACAAATACCTGGAAGGCAAGACGCTCTTGCAGGTCCACGACTTCCTGAATCGTGACTTCGTGGTGTCGCGACTGGTTCACGAAGGCGATTTGTGCATCCCCAACCGTGATACCATTTTCCATGTTGGCGACCAGATGCTCATCGTCTGTGCCGAGGCCGACCAGGAGGCTATCATGGCGTTCATCGGACCCAAGCTCGACATCGACTTTGAGCAGCAGGACCAGCCATTGGTGTCGAAGCGCATTCTTATCACCAATCCCAAAATCAATGGCAAAACCTTGTCGTCGCTTCACTTCTCCAGTGTGCATGGCGTCAATGTGACGCGTGTCACCCGTCACGGCATCGACCTCTTCGCCTCGGCGGGACTGCCTTTACAGGTAGGCGACAAGATTATGGTGGTAGGTCCTGAAGACGCCGTAGAGCGTGTGGCCAACAAGATGGGCAACTCGTTGCGCAAGCTGAATGCCCCCAATATCGCCACCATCTTCGTGGGCATCTTCCTCGGACTTATCTTCGGCTCGTTCCCGTTGGCTATCCCCGGCATGCCTGTTCCTGTCAAGCTCGGACTGGCTGGTGGTCCGCTGATTATTGCCATCCTCATTGGCCGTTATGGCTATAAGATACATCTGGTGACCTATACGACGACGTCAGCCAATATGATGTTGCGCGAGATAGGCCTTGTGCTCTTCCTGGCATCGGTGGGCATCAAGGCGGGCGCAGGCTTCTTCGAGACGGTGGTCGACGGCGACGGACTGCTCTATGTGCTGACGGGTTTCCTCATCACCGTCATCCCCATCCTGATCATAGGCCCCATCGCACGTATCAAGTTCAAGTTCAACTACTTCACCATTGCGGGTATGATAGCCGGTACGTATACCGATCCCCCCGCACTGGCCTATTCCAACGGCATCTGCTCGAAGGAGGCTCCGGCGCTGGGCTATTCTACAGTCTATCCGCTCTCGATGTTCCTGCGCATCTTCACCGCCCAGATCGTGGTGCTGTTCTTCTGTGGATAAGAGACCTCATTCTGAAATAATAATACGCGTAAACAAATAACAATGAAAAAAATCACAATCCTGTCAGGTCTGCTCCTTGCGTTCGCCTCGCTGCCGGTGATGGCTCAGATGGATGCCAGCATCAAGCTGAACGAGGTGATGACAGTCAACGAGAACAGCCTGATTGACGAATACGGGGCACGGCATGCCTGGGTGGAGATTGCCAACATCTCGCACTCGACGTACAACATCCGAGGGATGTATGTCACTACCGACCGCTCCGTACTTGACAAGAAGATGTCTGTCCCTGAGCGCATCAGCCGTATGAGCAAGATTCCCAACGGCGACGAGCGTACCAGCTTGTCCGGACGGCAGCTTGTCGTGTTCCAGTTGGGCAGCCTGCCTGCACAGGGCTCGTTGCACCTTTCTGCCCCAGTTCAGTCAGCAGAGCCTACATGGATAGCGCTCTATAACGGCAATGCCACGCAGCTCGTCGACTCCGTGACGGTGCCTGTGCTGGCTGCCGACCAGTCGTTCGCCCGTGTGGCCGACAACGGCAATGCCCAGGACTGGGAGGTGAAGTCGGCCGACCGTGTGACGCCAGGCATCCAGAACCAGACGGTGGTCAGCGAGTCGAAGGTGGAGAAATTCAAGCGTGAGGACCCGTATGGCTTCGGCATGGCGCTGATGGCCATGAGCATTGTCTTCGGCTGCTTGGCCTTGCTGTGGCTGACCTTCACGCTGTTCGGCATGCTGATGCGCCATGCAGAGACCGCCCGCAAGGTCGCTAACCATCAGCCCATCAAGCCTATCACCAAGACGGTGGAGAAGACCATGGAGGTCGGTCACAAGACGGGCGTCATGCTGAAGGAGGGTTTTGATACCAAGGGTATCGACCGCGAGGTCTACATGGCTGTCATCGGACTGGCCCTGCGCCAGTACGAAGACGACATCCATGACGTGGAGTCGGGCGTCATCACCATCAAGCCGAAAGACACCGGCTGGGACGACGAGTACAGTCAGATGACCCATCTGCACGAACCCGTGCTGCCCCTCAACCCCATGGGACAGCATATCCCGACAGGCCCGGAACTGAAATAATCATATAGTCCAAAAATCAAAGTTGAAAGATGAAAACATATAAATATAAAGTACAAGGTGTTGACTACGAGGTCGAAATCACCGAGGTAGAAGGCAAGATTGCCAAAGTCAACGTAAACGGCATCCCATTCGAGATTGAGATGCAGAAACCCATCAATGCTGCCAAGCATCCCGTGCTGGCCGCTACCAGGAGGACAGCTTCAGCAGTTCCTGTTGAGGCTCCCGTTGCTGCCGCTGCTGCTCCTGCTGCTCCGGCACCCGCTCCTGCTGCTGCACAGCCTGCTGGTGCCGCTTCAGGCAATGCCCTGAGGGCTCCGCTGCCAGGCACTATCACGTCAGTCAATGTCAAGGTCGGTGACACCGTTGCTGTCGGCCAGGTGGTCGTCGTCCTGGAGGCAATGAAGATGCAGAACAACATCGAGGCCGAGCAGGCCGGTACTGTTACCGCCATCCATGTGAATGCCGGCGATGCCGTTATGGAGGGTAGCGTGCTGCTGACCATCGGATAAAGGAAAAATAGTCAAAAGGTAAAAAACGTAACAAGATGTCATTCATCGATTTCATAGTAGAAAACTTCAATGAGTTCCTGACCTATACGGGCTTTGCCAATGTGACGGCAGGCAATCTCATCATGATAGTTGTTGGTGCCTTCTTTATCTGGCTGGCCATCAAGAAGGACTTCGAGCCGTTGCTGCTGGTACCTATCGGACTGGGTATTATCCTCGGAAACATCCCCTTCCGTGCTGACGCCGGCCTGGAGATAGGTCTCTACGAGGACAACTCCGTGCTGAACATCTTCTACCAGGGCGTGCGCCAGGGCTGGTATCCGCCGCTGATATTCCTGGGTATTGGTGCCATGACCGACTTCTCGGCCTTGCTGGCCAATCCGAAGCTGATGTTGATAGGTGCTGCAGCGCAGTTTGGTATTTTCGGAGCATATATGTTCGCATTGGCCTTGGGCTTTGAGCCCAACCAGGCGGCAGGTATCGCCATCATCGGTGGTGCCGATGGTCCGACGGCCATCTTCCTGTCTTCGAAGCTGTCGCCTAACCTCATGGGAGCCATCGCCGTGTGTGCCTATTCGTATATGGCTTTGGTGCCACTCATCCAGCCGCCTCTCATGCGCATGCTGACCACCAAGAAGGAGCGTCTCATCAAGATGAAGCCCGCCCGCGAGGTCAGCCAGACCGAACGTATCATCTTCCCCATCGTGGGACTGTTGCTGACCACGTTCATTGTGCCCAGCGGCCTGCCGCTCCTGGGTATGCTGTTCTTTGGCAACCTGCTGAAGGAGAGTGGCAAGACGACGCGCCTGGCCAAGACGGCCGGAGCAGCCCTGAACGACATCGTGGTGATGCTGCTGGGCCTGACGGTAGGCTGTTCGACGCAGGCCAGCGAGTTCCTGACCATGAACACCATCTACATCTTCGCCATCGGTGCCGGAGCCTTCATCATCGCCACCATGAGTGGTGTGCTGTTTGTCAAGCTGATGAATGTGTTCCTGCCGAGGGACAAGAAGCTGAATCCGCTCATCGGCAATGCCGGCGTGAGTGCCGTGCCCATGGCCGCACGCATCTCCAACAACCTCGGATTGGAGTATGACAGGCATAATTTCCTGCTCATGCATGCCATGGGCCCCAACGTCGCTGGCGTCATCGGCTCGGCAGTCGCAGCAGGTGTCTTGCTGGGATTCCTGTCGTAAAAACACCCTTTTAATGTTTTTTAACTGCCACAATCAGTCGGTAGTGTAAGTTTTTTAATAAATTTGCAAACTTAAAGTATGTAAATGACTGACGTCATACTATCCAGTTTTATCAGTCTGTTTGCATTGTTCGGCAAGGAAGAGCAAGTAGACGAGGTGCGGGCAAAGGAAATGCTCGTCAGTTATCTGCGTCATCATTTCGGCATCAGGAACATTGACCTATATCTCGATTTGTACAGCGATATGCGTATGGCTTACGAGATGACGGACGATTTGAATACGCAGGATACGGTAGCTTCCATCTGCTCCAGTCTGCACGGAAAGATACGCACCAACGAGGAGGCCCTGCTCCTGCTGCGACTGATGGAGTTCTGTGGTGCAGAGGGTTTGAAGAACGATGCCATCTTCCGTACCATGGCCGAGAAGTTTGCCATTCCCCAGAGCCAGTATGACGATTTCTACTGCTATGTGACCAACCAGCCCTCAGAGCGTGTCATGGTTCACCAGCCCGAGGGTTTTGGCGGCCAGCTGAAGACGTTGCTCGACAGTATGACGGGTATGCTCATCTTCACCTATATGGGCACCGACACCGTGCTGCTGAACGATGTCCCTGTATTGCCGGGAGCCTACCAGGTATGGTTGCAGAGCAGTGTCCTGAAGGGCATCAGCGGCAAGCCCCTCTACTATTCAACCATTGCCAGTGCCTATAGCCGTCAGGCAGGGGATATGGACGACAAGGCTGCTACGGAGGTTGCCTTCTGCGGCCGCGACATCAATTTCCGCTTCCCCAACAGCGATAACGGCATGCACGACCTGAGTTTCACGCTGCACAGCGGCGAGCTGCTGGCTATCATGGGCGGCTCGGGTACGGGTAAGACCACTTTGCTGTCGCTGCTCAACGGCAGTCTGAAACCTCAGGAAGGCAGCATCACCATTAATGGTCACGACATTTCCGAGCCTGCTGCCAAGGCGCTGATAGGCTTCGTGCCCCAGGATGACCTGCTGATAGAGGAACTCACCGTCTATCAGAATCTGTGGTATACGGCCAAGCTCTGTTTCGCCGGCATGTCCGATGCTGAACTGGACCGCCGCGTGATGAAGACGCTCAAGGACCTGGGCCTCGATGCCGTCAAGCATCTGAAGGCTGGTTCTGCCATCAATAAATACATCTCCGGTGGTCAGCGCAAGCGCCTGAACATCGCGCTGGAGCTGATTCGCGAGCCTGCCGTGCTCTTCCTCGACGAGCCTACGTCGGGCCTGTCGTCGGCAGACACGGAGAAAGTCATCAACCTGCTGAAGGAGCAGACCTTCAAGGGCAAGCTCATCATCGTCAACATCCACCAGCCGTCCAGCGATGTCTATAAGCTCTTCGACCGCCTGTGGCTGCTCGACCGAGGCGGCTATCCCGTCTTCGACGGCAACCCCATCGATGCCATCACCTATTTCAAGGAGGCTGCCAACTATGCCGATGCAGAGACCAGCGCCTGTCCGACCTGTGGTAACGTGAATCCGGAGATTGTGCTCAACATCATCGACGAGAAGGCTATCAGCAATACGGGTGAGCCTTCGGACGAGCGTAAGATGACGCCGCAGGACTGGCACGAGCTCTACCTGAAGAATCGCGAGCAGATGGCAGCCCCTGCCGTGACCAGCGTGCCGCCTTCCGACCAGAAGAAACCCGGGGCGCTGAAGCAGTTTGCCATCTTCCTGCAACGTACCTTCAAGACGAAGATTACCAACTTGCAATATATGCTCATCACGCTGCTCGAAGCACCCGTGCTGGCTGTCGTCTGCGCGTTGCTGACGCGCTATGCGCCCCCCGAGGGCTACACCGTGATGGACAACAAGAATCTGGTGAGCTACTTCTTCATGGCCGTCATCGTGGCTACCTTCACGGGCATGAGCGGCTCGGCCGAGGAAATCATCAAGGACCGGGCCCTGCTCAAGCGTGAACGATTCCTGAACCTGTCGTATGGCAGCTACATCTGGTCGAAGATTGTGTGCATGGCGGGAGTGTCGCTGTTGCAGACGCTGCTGTTCATCGTCATCGGCAATACCATCATGGGACTGCACGGACTCTTCTGGGTATGGTGGCTCATCCTGTTTGTCACCGCCTTCCTGGCCAACCTGACAGGCCTGATACTGTCGCAGTGCCTCAGCTCGGTGGTGGCCATCTACATCAGCATACCTTTGCTGCTGATACCTCAGATTCTGCTCTGCGGACTCGTCGTCAGCTTCTCTGACCTCACGCCGAAGAGCACCACGGGCAACGTTCCCGTCATTGGCAATATCATACCCTCACGCTGGGCTTACGAGGCACTGGCCGTCACGTCCTTCACGGACAACGACTACGAGGCGCAGTTCTTCGAGTCCGACAAGGAGAAGTACGAGACGCAGTTCTATAACTTCGGCTACCTCGACGAGCTGCAGTCTCAGCTGGAGACGCTCAAGGACGAGCGGCGCCGTGGCAAGGAGGTGAAGGCGGAGCATGTGGACGTCATCCGCGACAACCTGCCCGTCCTCACCGAATACTGCGGCATGCAGCCCTACCAGGGCGACTATTCCGACGCTTCGCTCTACGACTATCTGAAGGAGGCCGAGGGCATTCTCAGCAAGCGTGGCAACAAGGTGTCGCTGGCTGCCGATGCCCGCATGTCGGCACTCATCCGCGAACATGGCAAGGAGGCTGTGCTCGACCTGAAGCGCAGCAACTACAACCTCAAGCTCGAGGAGTGCGTCATCGGTGCCGACCAGCAGCGCATGCTCGATGTCATCGACGGCCGTATCGTGCCGCGTACAGGACTGGTGTTCCTGACACCGCTCACCCAGATGGGCAATGCACCGTTCTACAGCAGTGAGAAGGTGCTGGGCTCCTGGCATGTCAAGACCCTCTGGTTCAACATCGCCGTCCTCTTGCTGATGAGCCTCATTGCCATCGTGCTGTTGCTCAGCGACTGTCCGGGACGCTATATCCGCAAGGAGGCATCATGACACAGCCCCTTCTCTAAACTCTAAACTCATTTATCAAAGCATAAAATTCATTAAATTCATAACAAAACAAAAAACCAAAAACAAGATGAAAAAGTTATCAGTTTTAGCAATTGCTTTCGCTGCCGTCATGTTTGCAGCATGTGGAGGTAAGAAGAGTGAACCGGCCGCAGCAGAGGCTGACACCCTGAAGAGTTTTGAACAGCAGCAGATTGAGGCAAGCATCAAGATGCACTTCGACAGCATTGCTTCTGAAGTCAGCAAGCTCAAGCAGCTCCCCTTCGTTCAGGAAGGACAGGGTGGCCTGACGCTGACCAAGGAGGAGAAGCAGGTCAAGCCCGACTATCTGCTGGCTCCCGCCGCTGCTGAGGAGGCTGCTACCTTGGCTGAGAAGTATCGCATGCTCAGCGCCCTGAACGTCGACCGCAAGATAGCAACGCTCTACGAGATGCCTGTCGAAGACTATGACAAGGCCATCACCAAGCTGGCTGCCGACATCAACGACCCGTCGTTCAAGGCCATCGAGGACCACACCACGCTCTTCGAGACCTCGTCGGCTCTCTATGACACCATGAACGAGAACGGCCGCATCAACTACTTCTGGCAGATTGCCTCCGCCGCCCTGGTAGAGCAGCTCTACGTCGTCAGCCAGAATTCCGACAAGTTCCTCAGCGTCTTCGACGACGATGCTGCCAGCAGCGTGTCGTTCCGTATCGTGCTCATCCTGGACGCCATCAACCGTCTGTCTGAGTACGATGCCGACATCAAGCCCGTCGCCGATGCCCTCGCTCCCCTCGACGTGCTCAATGCCGTCACCGTCAGCGAGCTGAAGTCCCAGCTGGCTGAGGCCAAGGACAAGATTGTCGCAGCCCGCAGCGCGCTCGTCAAGTAAAAACAGATACTACCCATTCCGGTGTGCCCCTCGTCCGTGAGGGACACACCATAATCCATACGGCAACATGACTGACAAGCCCCTTCAGAACCCTATACGTCACAGTATAACACTGCCTAACGACATCGATACCATTCCTCAGCTGAATGACTTCATCGATGCCTTTTCCCTTGAGGCGGGTCTTGACATGTCGATGACCATGAGTCTGAATCTTGCACTGGAAGAGGCCGTGGTCAACGTGATGACATACGCCTATGCGCCGGGCACCCAGGGTGAGCTGACCCTGGAGGCGGTGGCCGACAAGTGTGTGGTGACCTTCATCCTCACCGATATGGGAGTGCCGTTCGACCCTACTGCCAAGGAGGATGCCGATACCACCCTCGGTGTTGAGGAGCGGCCTATTGGCGGCTTGGGTATTTTCCTGGTGCGTCAGCTGATGGACACCGTCGACTACCAACGTGTCGACGGGCGTAACATCCTGACGATGACAAAGAATCTCACTGCCCAGCAATGAGGCAGCACATTATTAATTATTATTTTATAGCTTTAACACAATGATTTTCGATATCAAAGAATCAGACGGTGGCATGCTGGCCTGCATCAAGGGCCGTCTCGACACGCCTGCCGCCGTCAAGGCACAGCAGGAGATAGAACCCCTCCTGCAGAATGCCGACAAGGCCATCACACTCGACTGTTCCGAGCTGGAATACATCAGCAGCTCCGGCCTGCGCCTGTTCCTCACCATCCGTAAGGAGGCTGCCGCCAAGGGCGGCAAGGTCGTCATCGAGCATATCAACGACGAAATCAAAAAGGTGTTCATGATGACAGGCTTCTACAACCTGTTCGACATCCGCTAAGGCCAATGACAAATTACGGATTGGACCTTCATGGAGAAATGCTTCTCGAAGAGTATCGCGCCGACAAGCCGCTCTTCGAGAAGCTTCAGCATGTTGTGATGGACAAGCTGGGCGAACTGGTTCGGCAGAGTGGGATAGAGGTCAACACCATGGAGTCGCGCATCAAGGCGGAGGAGTCGCTGGCAGGCAAGCTGCAGCGCAAGGGCTATAAGTACAATACGCTGTCCGACATTACCGACATCTTCGGCGCACGCATCATCACCTTCTACAACGAGGACGTCGACCGCATCGCCTCCATGGCCGAGACACTCTTCGAAATCGACTGGCCTAACTCCGTCGACAAGCGTAAGATGCACGATTTCAACAGTTTCGGCTACAACTCGCTGCACTATATCTGCCGTCTGCCCAAGGAGCTGTATTTCGACCCCGACTGTCCCGAGCTGAACAATTTCTCGTTCGAGCTCCAGATGCGTACGGCCCTGCAGCATGTCTGGTCGGCCATCCAGCACGACATCGGCTACAAGTCCGACATCGAGACTCCCCGCGAGTACCACCGCGACCTGAGCCGTCTGGCCGGCATGCTCGAACTCGCCGACAACGAGTTCAGCCGCATCCGCACCGACATCATCAACTACCGCCGCCGCATGCAGAGCCTCGTGCAGCAGGGACAGCTGTCCGAGGTGCCACTCGACGGCGACACCTTCCGCAGCTATCTCGACCTGCATCCCTTCGACAAGCTCAACAAGCAGATAGCCTCTATCACCCAGGCAGAGCTCCATCCCACGTCGCACAAGCCGTTCCTGCGCGTGCTCAACAATATGGGCATGAAGACGCTGGCCGACGTCGAGCGCCTCGTGGCCGACAACTACGACGACGCCTACCAGCTGGCACTTTTCCAGTTGGGCAGCACCGACATCGACATCCTCTCCGACACGGTAGGCCTGCAGAACCTCTGCATCGTCCATATCCTGAAGCAGGGTGGCGGCAAGCAGGGACTGCGCATGCTCTTCGATGCCATCAACAACAAGAACCCCCAAAACGAAGCCTTGGCAGCCATGGTCATGGAACAGGCCAGCCGCTTGTCGTTCATGAACCAGTAAGCCATGCAGCCGTCGCCTCCTGTCAAGTTCCGCGTAGCCGTTGTCGATGCCAACACTTTGGCCGTCATCGGCCTTCAGCGCGTGCTCCAGGAGGTCGTACCCCTCATGCAGGTCGACGGCTACGGCTCCTTTGCCGAGCTGGATGCCAACACCCCCGACGACTATGCCCACTATTTCGTGTCCATGGACATTGTGCTCCGCAACAGGGCGTTCTTTGCCGAGCGGCGCCGCAAGACCATTGTCCTGACGCTGTCGCTCGACCAGACCTCCCAGCTGGCCGGCTTCCACTCCCTCTGCATCAACCAGCCCGAACCCCAGCTCATGCGCCAGGTGCTGGCCCTCCAGCAGTACGGCCACAGCGACGGCCGCCATCTGCCACCCATCATATCCCCCGTCAACCGCAAGGTGCTCTCCGACCGCGAGATAGAGGTCATGTCGCTCATCGTCCAGGGCTACATCAACAAAGAGATAGCCAGCCGACTGAACATCGGGCTGGCTACCGTTATCACCCATCGCAAGAACATCATGACCAAGCTGGGCCTGAAGTCCGTCTCAGCCCTCACCATCTACGCCGTCATGCACGGCTATGTCGACATCAACAGAATCTGATTCTTCACTCTTCACTCTTCATTCTTCATTCTTCACTCTTCACTCACACATCTTAATTCTTAATTCTTAATTCTAAATTCTTAATTCATTTAGTTCCTCGCTCCCCGGGTCGCCGCCCGTCAGCTCATGGCGGGTGTGTACCTCCACCATCGGGAAGCTGTGCTTCAGGGTGGTCACCACGGCCTTCATGGCGTCCAGCTGGGCGCGGGTGGCGGTGAAGAACGGCTCGCCGTCCATCACGCCGCCGATGTAGGCCACACTGATGGCTTCCACGTTGTGCGCCCTGGAGCATCGTGCCGGCTCGTCCAGGCTGCGTGCGCCCTCCACCGTGCCGTCCCTGCGGATGACGATGTGGTGGCCGCTGTCCTCGTATCCGAATCGTTTCACGGCCTTGTTGACGTCGGCCATGGTCTCCACCTCCTCGTCTGTCCTTGTCGAACAGAGAATCAGGTACTTCAGGTCTCGCCTGATGGCTCTAAAATACTGTCTCTTTTTCATACTTTCTTAATTCTTAATTCTTAACTCTTAATTCTTAATTCTTAATTCTTAACTCTTAACTCTTAATTCAAACAATGATTGCTTTTACTAACTTTTTGAACTTTCCTTTTTTAATTCGCTTGATAAAATTGTGAGTAACCCAACGGCTGCATTGCATAGAAGCTGAATGTAATTCCAACTCCAGCATCTGCATCACGTCTCCGACGGTGAACACCTCCGGCAGCTTTTCAAAGGCGTCGGCGTTCCGTGAGTTCTTGCGGCGGGGCACGTAGTCGCGGGCGGCGTTGTCCCACGAGTCCACCAGCATCTGACCGAAGAAGTAGTCCTGGAACCAGATGACGGTGTCGAACATCAGCGTGGCAAACTTCAGGTCGTCGGCATTGATGTCGAGCTGTCCCGTCTTACGGAAGTCGTCATACTGGCGTGCCAGGATGCGGGGTACCGTGAACCACGTGGCGTAGAAGACGGCACGCTTCCTGAGGTAGTCGATGACGAGGTCGTCGGCCAGACGGGCCTCCTCGGCGGCCTGCTCGCAGAGCGTATAGACATGGTCCACCAGCTTTCCTATGGGCAGCTCGCCATGCAG
>ERZ842401.1454-NODE-1454-length-33884-cov-9.690739_pt1 | contig 33884 bp, 22 predicted proteins | sample MGYA00521270_ERZ842401 | MGnify/ENA primary metagenome ERZ842401 (study PRJEB31892, sample SAMEA3878208) | bioreactor metagenome | biome: Moose rumen | place: Sweden | collected 2011-10 | study: EMG produced TPA metagenomics assembly of the PRJEB12797 data set...
CTGCATCGATAATTTTCAAGCAACAATAATTATTATATAATATTTTTTAATTTTAAAATCTAATGATAATAATTATAGGGTGTTGATAGTGTTTAAAATAAAATGTTAAAAAACTTTGATATTAATTTATAAACATTCTGTAATGGATATGAACATAAATAATATTAAAACTAAATACCTTTAACATAAAATATTATCATATTATTTTTTATAGTTATCGACAATATGTTTATAATTAGTTTTGTTCATAAAGTTGAAAAAGTAATGGTGTCGATAGCAGGTGAAAAGCACAAAAAAAATGTTTATATTTTAATCTAAAAAAAAGAATAACTTTATTTGGAATTTTAAAAATAAAGTTGTCATATATTTTTTCTTTAAAATGTCAATAGTAAGTTTTGAAAAAATTTAGACATGTTATTGACATATTTATGAACAGGTGATGATATAAATGGTATTTTAAATTCAATTAGGTCATTACATTTTACGTCATACCCTTGTTTCTGTTGATATGCATATGAATATGCATATCGGGTAAAATCAAACGAGAAGTTTGAGTGTATTAAATTAGGAAATGAAAATAATTTTTTTTAAATTTGCAAATTGGTTTTAAATTAATAATGTGATAAGGATTTTTTAAAATAATCCAGATACAAGAATATTATGGAAAGAATAGGAGTGTTTTGCGCTTCGTCTAATCAAATGGACAGCATTTATTATGAAATGGCTGAAGAATTGGGCAAGTGGATAGGAAGTAGTGGAAGGACATTGGTTTATGGCGGTGCAAATTGCGGGTTGATGGAATCAGTAGCAAAGTCTACTAAAGAAAATGGCGGAAACGTAATTGGAATAGTTCCACGAAAATTGGTGGAGTCGAATCGTGTAAGCGATTATATCGATGTAAACATTTATTGTAATGATTTGAGCGACAGAAAGGAATTTCTGATTGACAAGTCCGACATATTGATAGTATTGCCAGGCAGTGTAGGCACTTTGGATGAGGCTTTTTGTGCGTTATCTGCCAACACCTTCGGAATGAACAGCAAGCAGGTTGTGTTTTGGAATATAAACGGCTATTATGATCTTTTATTCCGTTTTCTTGACAGTTTGGAAAACCAACGGGTTCTGAATAAACCGTTTAAAGAATTAATGTATAAAGTTGAAACGTTAAAAGAAATAATAGACATATGCGAAAAGTAATAGGAATAGGCGAGACGATAATGGACATCATCTTCAAGGATGGTAATCCTACAGCGGCAGTTCCAGGCGGTTCTGTGTTCAATGGTATCATTTCTTTAGGAAGATTAGGTGTAAACGTATCGTTGATAAGTGAGACTGGAAACGACAGGGTAGGTGACCGTATAATTGAATTCCTCGAGGAAAACGGTGTGGAACATAGTGCTGTGATTCAATATCATAACGGACGTTCTGCCATATCTTTAGCATGGCTTAATTCCAATAACGATGCTGAATATATGTTTTATAAGGACTATCCTTCTGCACGTTTGGATGTCAATTGGCCTGATATACAACCTGATGACATCGTGATGATGGGTTCCTATTTCGTATTGAATCCAGTTTTGAGGGAAAAAGTGAAGGATTTTCTTAATTATGCACGTTCAAAAGGGGCATTGATATACTATGACTTGAATTTCCGCAGTTCTCATAAGGATGAGGCAATAAAGATTTATGCCGACATGCTCGAAAATCTGGAATATTCGGATATAGTAAGAGGTTCGGTTGAGGATTTGGAAAATTTATTCGGACTGTCCGACCCTGAGAAAATATACAAACGTGAGATAGAGTTTTATTGCAAGAATTTCATATGCACGGATGCTTCTGGCGATATAGTACTCCAAACACCTAATGTGAAGAGCAATTATAAAGTAAAAAAAATTGATACTGTGAGCACTATCGGTGCCGGTGACAATTTCAATGCTGGAGTGATTTATGGAATCATAAAAAACGGAATTGGTCGTGAGGGTCTTATGAATTTGTCGGATTCAGAATGGAATAAAATAATAAAATGCGGAATAGACCTGGCTTCTGATGTATGTAAAAGCCTTAATAACAGCATATCAAGGGAATTTGCAGAGACTTACAAAGTAGAAGGAAATATTTGAAAAAGAATAGCGGGCGCCCTGCCAGCAAAGAATACAATATTTTCAAGTTATTCATGTATTTTTAAAAGAACAATATAAATTAAAATATAAAATATTAAATATTAAATGGCATTAAAAGCAGGAATAGTAGGATTGCCAAATGTAGGCAAGTCAACCTTGTTTAATTGTTTGTCGAGTGCAAAGGCTCAGGCAGCTAATTTCCCCTTTTGCACAATTGACGCTCAGATTGGTCAGGTCAGTGTACCAGATGAACGTCTGACAAAATTGGCTGAATTGGTTCATCCCGGACGTATAGTTCCGGCGGTGTGCGATATAGTTGATATAGCCGGCCTGGTAAAAGGAGCGAGCAAGGGTGAAGGTTTAGGCAACCAGTTCTTAGGAAATATCCGTGAATGTGACGCTATCATTCATGTGTTGCGTTGTTTTGATAACGATAATATAGTTCATGTTGACGGCACGGTGGATCCGGTGCGAGATAAGGAAATCATAGACACTGAGCTTCAGTTGAAGGATCTGGAAACAGTGGAAAACCGCATAAAGCGAGTTGAGAAACAGGCAAACGTAGGTGGCGACAAGATGGCAAAAATCGAATTGAATTTGCTTCAACGCTATAAGTCGGCTTTAGAACAGGGAAAGAGTGCGAGGGTAGTGGAATTTGAGAATGATGAAGAAGAGTCGTTATCCAAGCAGATGTTTCTTCTGACCACAAAACCTGTGCTTTATGTTTGTAATGTGGATGACAGCAGTGCTTCATCGGGTAATTCTTATGTGGAAAGCGTTCGTGATTCCATAAAGGATGAACATGCAGAACTGATTATTATTTCCGCCCAGACGGAGTCCGACATAGCCGAACTCGAGACTTATGAAGAGAAGCAGATGTTTCTTGAGGACATGGGATTGTCGGAGAGTGGTTGCAACCGTCTGATAAAAGCCATATACAAGTTGCTCAATCTCGAGACCTTCATCACAGCTGGTGAGATGGAGGTAAAGGCATGGACATATCATCGCGGATGGAAAGCCCCTCAATGCGCCGGTGTAATCCACACTGACTTCGAGAAAGGTTTTATTCGTGCTGAAGTGATAAAATACGATGACTACATAAAATATGGTTCAGAGTCGGCAGTACGCGAGGCTGGAAAACTGGCAGTGGAAGGCAAGGACTATGTGGTTCAGGATGGTGATATCATGCATTTCAGATTTAATGTTTAATATTATAATTAGGAATTAGGAATTAGGAATTTTTCCATTCGTACGTTTGTTTTTTAAATTAGGAATTAGGAATTTTTTTTAGTTATAAAAAATAAAAATACAATGAAAGAAAATAATATAATATTGACAAAGAGCGAGAATTTTACTGTTCGTATAGTCAATTTATATATAATTCTTTATTTTAGTAAAAATGAGCGTGTAATGTCAAGACAATTATTAAAAAGTGGTACAAGTATAGGTGCAAATATAAATGAAGCTGTTTGTGGAATAAGTAAAAATGATTTTCTTGCTAAGATGTATATTGCATTTAAAGAATGTAATGAGTCATTATATTGGTTAAGATTATTATTCAAAACTGAATTTATAAATGAAAGAGAATATAATTCTATTATAAAAGATTGTAGTGAAATAAAAAATATATTAAGTAGTATAACTAAAACAACATCAGATAGTTAAAAAAATAATTCCTAATTTCTAATTCCTCATTTCTCATTTAAAATAAAATAATTATGTTATTGTTTATTGACTGGCAACCGGATTTAGAGGCATTTCATATAGGTAGTTTCACCGTGAGATGGTATTCTTTGTTTTGGGTGATTGCATTGGTGTCAGGCTATTTTCTGGTACGTTGGCTCTTTTCTGACCAACGTATAGATCCGGAAATCCGAAAAGGTGAAAAAGTGAATACCGGGCGTTTCGACCCTCTCTTCCTATATTGCTTTATAGGCATAGTACTCGGTGCCCGGTTGGGTCACTGCATTTTTTATGAACCAGATTATTATCTCACATCTTTCAAGGGTATAATAGAGATGTTTCTTCCTATACGTTTTGAAGGCAACTCATGGGATTTCCATATGGTGGGTTACAGCGGGTTAGCCAGTCATGGAGGTACTATCGGCATAATGTTGGCTTTATTCATTTATCATCGTCGAAAACAAATGCCGTTGATGGTGATATTCGATAATTTGTCTATAGCCGCTCCGCTTGCCGCTTGCTGCATACGTCTGGGTAATTTGATGAATTCTGAGATAATAGGCATTCCTACCGATAAACCATGGGGTTTTATTTTCCATACAAGCGAATCCATGGTAGGTGGTGAATATGTACCTCGCCATCCTTCACAACTCTATGAGGCAATTGCATATTTAATTATTTTCACTGTCATTCTCTTGATTTACTTGAAGAGCAGGAAGGCATATAAAGGTGTGGAAAGCGAACTTTATCAGGTGAGGGAACGCATATCTGTAGGTTCCGGATTCTATTTCGGATTCTGTATCGCCACTATATTCGCATTCCGATTCTTCATTGAGTTCTTGAAAGAACGTCAGGGTGGTGCCGACGATGGCTCAACCATGCTCGATATGGGACAGATGCTCAGCATTCCGTTTGTGCTGGTTGGCATTTGGGCAATGACAAGGAAAGGATTCCAATCAGCTGAAAACAAAAAATAAATGCCTTATTGACTTTGGATTTATATTTTTCGAAAAGGTGAAGCAAATATATTTTTTAAAGAAAACAAATTTAGTTTGACTCGTTGTTTTAAATATTTTTTTTGATTTCAGAAAAAGGTAATAGTAATAGAATGCGAAAATTAAATATAGATGAGTTGCACCGTTTGAGTGTGAATGAATACAAACAAGTGGATAAGATACCTCTTGTCGTTGTATTGGATGATGTTCGCAGTATGTATAATGTAGGGAGCATTTTCAGGACAAGCGATGCTTATAGGGTGGAATGCATATATCTGTGTGGCATCACCGGATGCCCACCACATTCAGAAATACATAAGACTGCATTAGGTGCGGAAGAGAGTGTCGACTGGATTAAGTTCGATGACATTCATGTGGCAGTAGAAGATTTGAAAAACCGTGGTTATAGGGTATTTGCAGTTGAGCAGGCTGAAGGAAGCATCGGTTTTCCCATTCCGGATGAAGTGCTCGACATGGAAGATAAGGGTTATGCGATAATATTGGGCAATGAGGTTAAAGGTGTCAAGCAATCTGTAGTGGATATGTGTGACGCATGTCTGGAGTTGCCTCAATTCGGCACAAAACATTCATTGAACGTGTCAACTGCCGGTGGAATCGTGATATGGGAGTTTTTCAAGATGATGAACGTTTTTAATAATTAAAATCAGCAGGTTGGTAAGCGAGTTGTTGATTTTTTCTTTCTTGCATAAAAGACTTGGGATTTTAAGTTCCCGCAGAAATAAAGGAAAATGAAAAAAGAAGAATTGACCCCGATGATGCGTCAGTTTATGGATTTTAAGACCAAACATCCCGACGCATTGATATTATTTCGTTGTGGCGACTTTTATGAAACCTATAGCGATGATGCGGTTGAGGCGTCAGAGATTCTCGGCATTACGTTGACCAAGCGCAGTAATGCCACCTCCACGCGTAAGGACGCATCGGTAGCCATGGCTGGATTTCCACATCATGCCCTGGACACCTATCTTCCCAAGTTGATAAGGGCAGGCAAGCGAGTGGCTATATGCGATCAGTTGGAAGACCCCAAGTTGACAAAGAAACTGGTGAAACGTGGCATCACCGAGTTGGTTACTCCTGGCGTTGCCATGAGCGACACCGTACTGAATAACAAGGAAAACAATTTTCTTGCAGCCGTTCATTTCGGACGGCAGGATTGTGGTCTGGCGTTCTTGGATATATCTACCGGTGAATTTCTTGTTTATCAAGGCACTAACGACTATTGCGAGAAACTGTTGTCGAGTTTTGCTCCAAAGGAGGTGCTGTTCGAACGTGGCAAACGCAATCAGTTTTTAGGAATTTTCGGTGGAAAATACTATACGTATGAACTCGACGACTGGTTGTTTCTTGAAGACACCGCACGTAAGAAGTTGAACAAGCATTTCGGGGTAAAGAACCTCAAGGGTTTCGGAGTGGACCATCTGAACAACGGAATAGTTGCAGCAGGCGTTATCCTCTATTATCTTGAACAGACGCAACATACTCAGTTAAGCCATATAAACAAGATTCAGCGGATAGAAGAGTCGCGTTTTGTGCGTATGGACAACTTCACTGTCCATAGTCTGGAGATAGTTGATTCAATGAATGTAAACGGCACCTCTCTCCTCGACATATTGGATAAAACGGTCAGTGCAATGGGCGGCAGACTACTTCGACGATGGCTCTTGTTTCCACTGAAAAACCTGAACACAATACGTGAGCGTCAAGACGTTGTAGAAGCCTTTTTCAAGGAGCCGGAACTGCGGGATAAGATTCATGACTATATGAGCGGAATCGGCGACTTGGAACGTTTGAGCTCCAAGTTGGCGGCTCGACGCATCGGGCCTCGTGATTTTCTACAGTTGCGTCAGTCGCTCGAATGTATAGTTCCCATAAAGCGTCTGTGTGAATCGTCGTCTTCACCTGAATTAAGAAAGTTAGGCGAGAATCTCGATGGTTGTGAGGAATTTACTGACCGTATACGTCGTGTGATAAGTGTGGATTGCCCTGTTGCACTGAATAAGGGCGGAGTGGTATGCGACGGTGTTGATCCTACTCTCGACGAGTTGCGTCAGAAGGCCTTTAACAGTAAGGACTATCTTCTTCAGATGCAGCAGCGTGAGATAGCGGCTACAGGCATCACAAGTCTGAAAATCGGGTTCAATAATGTGTTCGGTTATTATATGGAGGTTCGCAACACGTTCAAGGACAAGGTACCTTCAGAATGGATACGCAAGCAGACCCTTGTAAATGCCGAACGCTACATAACAGAGGAATTGAAACGCTATGAAGAGGACATCTTAGGGGCGGAAGACAAGATAATGGCATTGGAAACTAAGATTTTCAACGAGTTGACTGATGAATCGATAAGGCATATTTCTTCCATACAGCAGAACGCCAATTACATATCTCAGATTGACTGCCTTGTTTCTTTTGCATTGGCAGCAAAAGAATATAATTACGTACGTCCTGTTGTAGACGAGTCAAGTGTGATAGACATCAAGAAAGGACGTCATCCGGTCATAGAGCGCAATATGCCGGTAGGGGAGGAATACGTGAGCAACGACCTACTGCTCGACAGTAAGGGTCAGCAGATTATCATATTGACCGGACCGAACATGTCAGGAAAGTCAGCTCTTCTTCGACAGACTGCCCTAATCACGCTGATGGCTCAGATAGGCAGTTTTGTTCCTGCCGAATCGGCACATATCGGTTATTGCGACAAGATATTCACCCGTGTAGGCGCAAGCGACAACATCTCGCAAGGTGAATCGACATTCATGGTTGAGATGAATGAGGCTTCAAACATATTGAACAACCTGAGTGAACGTTCGCTTGTACTGTTTGATGAATTGGGACGTGGCACGAGCACCTACGACGGCATATCCATTGCATGGGCGATTGTGGAATATATCCATGAGAACCCCAAATACCACGCTCGCACCTTGTTTGCAACACATTATCATGAGTTGAACGAGATGGAGAAATTGTTTCAGCGTGTCAAGAACTATAATGTGTCGGTAAGGGAATTAGATGGTCAGGTGATTTTCCTTCGCAAGTTGGAGCGTGGAGGCAGCGAGCATTCATTCGGTATTCATGTAGCCAAGATAGCCGGAATGGTGCCGTCTGTCGTACGCCGTGCAGAGCAAGTGCTGAAAGAACTGGAACGCAATAATAGCGGTGACAGCATCTCGCGTCCGAAGACTGAGTCGATTTCAGTTCCTGACGAGAAATCGCAGTTGTCGTTTTTCCAACTTGACGACCCTATACTGAGTCAGGTACGCGACGAGATTATTCACACCGATGTTGATAATCTCACACCGATTGAGGCATTGAACAAACTCAACGAAATAAAGAAAATATTGCTGGGGTAGAGAATTACAATTATGAATTTAAGTTCTTAAACACTTGTAATCAATCGGACTGAAAGGCCAATAAGCACATAGCCCAGGGCACCGCCCTGGGTTTTATATTTGACAACAATGCTCGCCCTGAAAGGGCAAAAGCATTAAAATGAATTCATTAGAAAAACAAGACCCATTGGTTGGTAATAAAATTTAAAAAAATGTTTTTTTTGTTTCAGTTGATACAATATTTAAATCAAAATCATGAAAAATATCAATTTTTTTAATTAAATCCTTTTATATATCCTTTTTTTTGTATAATTTTGTGGCATAATGGCTATTGGGGATTTTTTGCGAATTTCATATATAGCCATTGAGATATTTTTATTTTTTTATCCAAAACAAAAATTTTTAATCTAACATTAACTTACGACAGCTGATTTAACCAACTATTTTTTATTAACTAATTAATTAATTACATTATGAAGCACAAATTACTTTTATTAGGTGCATCACTTATGGTAAGCGTATCGCTTTCAGCTCAAAGCTTTACTGCAAACCGTGAGAAAGTGGTTCCAGAGTTCACTGACTGGGCAATGGAAGAATATTGCTATCTTTGGAACGAAGGTGCACAAGGTTTCTACACGAACCACCAAGGTCCTCGTGAAGCACCTTATTGGTCAACACGTGCCGTGGTAAGTGATACTATTGGCCAGCAGGTGATGTTCAGCCGTACTAATCCTGGTGGACAAGCTGAAGACTGGGAAGCAGACGGTGTATTGGAAAACACATGTCTGTTGACAAGTTATGTAAGCGCTGCAAATTTCAATAATTTTTACTGCACATTCGCTGATGGATGGAATGGAATTTGGACAGACAACAACACAAATGCTTATCGTTATTTCAATGTGGTAAGTAACCCTGGCAATAATTCGATTAAGATCGAGCGTAACATGATGCTTGCAAGCGGTGGTGCAGCAGAAGAGGGCAAATATCTCGGTGTATTGGCATCAGATGCTGACAAGACCGTTAAGCTGCATGACACTGAAGAATACATGACAGAAGACGAGGAGCCATACTACAACATCGACCCAAGCGAGACTTTCTATGAGGATTGGTATGTAGTAAGTCAAGAGGCTTATGACGCATGGGTAGCAGCCGGTGGTAAGGAAAAGGCTAGATTATTCTTAGCTGCCGCTTCTTTGAAGTCAGCTTTGGAAAAGGCTTATGCCGACAACCCTGGCATCAACACTCTGAATGAGCCTCTCGCTGTTTACAACAACATGGATGCAACAGTAGAGGATCTTCAGGACGCTGAGGCTACAATTCAGGGACATGTAATCGACTGGATTAAGATTCAGGGTGGTGGAACTCCAGAAAATCCTGTTGATTTCACATCTTCAATCATCAACCCTACATTCGACGTTGTAGGCGACTTCCACGGATGGCAGGGAACTGCATTCGGCGCAGGTGGTAACACCTACTCAAATGCTGAGCACTATGGAAAGACATTCGACACTTATCAGGATCTGACAGGTCTGCCAGGTGGTGTTTACTTCGTTTCTTGTAACGGTTACACGCGTTATCAGAACGAACAGGCCGACTATAACGCATGGAAAGCCGGCACTCCTTCAGAGACTAAGATATACCTGAAGTCGGAAGCCAACGGCATGTTCTCCACTCCAATCAAGCACGTGAGTGAAGGTGGTTCTATCGACGAGGAAATTGGTGGTAATGGAACTGTAAGCGTCACATTCACAGATGAATATGGTGATGAGCACACACTCTACACACCAAACTACATGACCAGTGCAAACGACTACTTCAACGACCCTGTAACTCCAAACCGCTATTACAACGAGGCGTTCGGAGCAGTAGAAGAGGGTGAGACTCTGCGTATCGGTGTGATCAACGAAAAGGCCACCGGTTCAGACTGGTCAATTTTCGACGACTTCAAGTTGTTCTATATCGGTAACGAACCGGCATCTTATCAGTATTGGGGAAGCAAGGTAGCAGCCAACAACCAGATCAGTTTCGACGGTTTCTTCTATGGAGCTCCAGAGAAGGCAAAATACGACAATGCCATCAGCACACTGACTTCAGCCAGCAACAAGACTGATATCATGAATGCTATCCAGTTGTTTGAGACTATGGCCGACGAGGTAGCCGAAAGCCGTACAAACTATGAGGCATACTATGAATCCTATCTGAAGGGTCTTGATTTCTTGGTAGAAGCTCAGCAGCAGGGAATCACAGGTGACGAAGTAGGTTTGCTTGCCGACTATTTGGAAGCTGACGCCGGTGACGTTGAAGAAGGCGTATATCCAAACGGTTGTGTAAGAGACTTCCTCCCAACTATCGACGAAGGAGAGGGTGAAGGAAAACTTTCAGCCGCAGAGATTCTGGAAGAGAAGGCATTCCTCGACAACATGGTAACAGAGGCCATCGCCAATGGTATGACCGACGGAACTGACTTGACAAGCTTCATCATCAACCCAGATTTCCAGGATCCTCTCGTCGATGGTAGGGCCAATGGTTGGAGCCTTGACACTTCAAATGGCGGTACAAACAGTCTGACTAACTGGCGTGGTGGTAACTCTACCAACTACTGTGCAGAAGCATATCAGCAGAAGTTCGATGTATATCAGGTTCTTCAGAGAGCAGTTCCAAACGGTCTTTATGAGGTTTCTGTACAGGCATACTATCGTACAGGCACAAATGAGAATGCATATCAGGCATATCTGGAAGACCCTGACATGGTAGGTCCTGCCAAGGTATATACATATGTATATTTCAATGACTTTGCTACTCCGGTAAAGAACTCTATGGAGATTCTGTACAACACTAACCTTGCAAACAACTGTGTGAATGTAGGAACCGACGATGAAGGCAATCCATTGTGGTGTCTCAACGGCATGGCTTCAGCTTCAGAAGCATTCAGCATGACCGATGAAAGCATGAACTTCACTCAGAAGGTTTACGGTCTGGTAACCGACGGTAAGATCCGCTTGGGTATTCGCAACTTGGAGAACGCTGGTAGTTACACATGGTCATTGTGGGATAACTTCCATCTGAAATACCGTGCAAAGAACGAAGAGGCTCTGGCAGAGGTTATTGAAAGCTATTCACTGATGGCTTCTGAAATAACAGACCCTTATGGAGTACCAGAACAGACCGCTCTCGTTAGTGCAACAGAAGCTGCTGCCAATGCAAAGGGTGGTGAAGCAATGTACGATGCACTCATCGATCTCGTATCTGCTTACAATGACGCTTTGAAATCTGTTAAACTGTATAAGGAAGTAGAGCAGTTGATCAGCGATTTGAACGACACATTTGATGAATATCAGGATCAGTGTACAGAAGAAGCGCGTGATGCAGCAAGCGATATCTACGACAACTATTCTGATGGCCTTGGCCAGTATGAATACGACAATGCTAATATGGAAATCATTAAGGACGAGATTGCAGCAGCTATTGCAGGTCTGAAAATCCCTGGTGATTATCCAGATGCATCTGACGACAACCCTGTTGACTTCACAGGCATGATTATCAACCCATCTTATGAAGATGCAACTTGCACAGGATGGGAAGGCAGCACTAAGGATCTGAGTGGTTTGAACCGTACTGATATGGTTGAGTACTACTATGCTTCATTCGACCATCATCAGACAATTAAGAACCTCCCTGCAGGTACTTACGAACTGACATTGAACTGCTTCAACCGTATCCCTGGAAATAACGCTCAGGAAGACCTCAACGCATTCCAGGCAGGTCAGAAGCTGGAGAAGATGGCTGCATTCGTTTACGCAACAGTAGGCGACCAGACCTTCGCTGAGCCATTCAGAATGGTATCTGAGCCAATGCGTACAGAATGGGTTCTTGGCGGTACTTACACAGAGGCTACTTCTAACGACTCACCAGACGTGATCTACTGTCCAAACAACATGATTGCAGCCGGTGCAGCGTTCGAAGAAGTTGACCCTGACACCGACGAGCCACTCGACGACGTTCAGAACTACCGTGTACGCGTGGTATTCACTCTCACTGAGGCTGGCGACGTGACAATCGGATGTAAGAACTCTGCAACCGACACATGGGCAATCTGGGATAACTGGACTCTGACTTACTTCGGTACAGAAAGCGAGAAGCAAGATTCTCACGATGCAACTGGTGTTCTTTCAATCGAGGACAACAACAGCGTGGTTTCTTCTGAAATCTTCACTGTTGGAGGTGCAAGAGTTTCTTCTCTCCAGAGAGGTATCAACATCGTTAAGACTCATATGTCTGACGGCACTGTTAAGATACAGAAGGTTCTCGTGAAGTAATTTATACTGAACATATTTGAATATTGAGGTGTGCCCATTGGGCGCACCTCTTTTTTGTTCGCCCTGAAAGGGCAAAAGCATTATTAAAAAGCAGAATTCAAGCTCTTAACAGACAGTATTTGCTGAAGATTCGAAACATCTTTTTTGTAGAAATAAATGGAAAAAATTCAGTTGTGGCAGAAATGAACGAAATATTAATTCATAATTCATTTTAAATGTGTAACTTTGCAAAAAGATTGTTTTTAAATTCTTTTATGCTAAATCATTATCGTATTTAGCATTCCAAATGAGAATAAGGTAAAAACAAATATAGATACTGATATAAAATATAATTTTTAACATAAAATCTAACATTTAAAGTGGATTATAATTTCAAAGAGATAGAAAAGAAGTGGCAGAAGCGTTGGGTAGAACAGAAGACTTACCACGTGGAAGAAGATGCCTCAAGAGAGAAGTTTTATGTGCTTAACATGTTTCCATATCCATCGGGAGCAGGCCTTCATGTAGGCCATCCTCTTGGATATATAGCAAGCGACATATATGCCCGCTATAAGCGTCAGAAGGGCTTCAATGTGCTGAATCCGATGGGTTACGACGCCTATGGCCTCCCGGCTGAGCAATATGCCATACAAACGGGTCAGCATCCGGAGAAGACCACATTCCAGAATATAGCACGCTATCGCGAACAACTCGACAAAATCGGATTCTGCTTTGATTGGGACAGGGAAGTTCGTACATGCACTCCTGATTACTACCACTGGACTCAGTGGGCATTCGAACTGATGTTCAACAGTTATTATGACACTGAAAAACAAAAGGCACAGCCAATAACCGACCTTATATCACATCTTTCTGCTAAAGGTACAGACGGACTGAATGCATGGGGCAGTGAAGAACTCTCATTCGATGCACAGACATGGAACTCCATGGATGATAAAAGCAAGAGCGACACCTTGATGAATTGGCGTATTGCATTCCTTGGCGAGACGATGGTGAACTGGTGCCCGGAGCTTGGCACTGTGCTGGCAAACGACGAGGTTGTTGAGGGAGTGAGTGTGAGAGGTGGATTCCCGGTGGTTCAGAAGAAGATGCGCCAATGGTGTCTTCGCGTAAGTGCCTATTCACAGCGTTTGCTCGACGGATTGGACACCATAGACTGGACCGATTCTTTGAAGGAAACCCAACGCAACTGGATAGGCCGTTCTGAAGGTGCTGAGATAGAATTCCATGTGGCCGACAGCGACAAGGTGTTTACGATTTTCACTACCCGTGCCGATACAATGTTCGGAGTGACATTCATGGTTCTGGCTCCAGAGAGCGAACTGGTGGGTGAATTGACCACATCTGAATGCAGGGCTGATGTAGAATCTTATCTGGAACAGGTGAAATCGCGTACAGAGCGCGAACGCATGATCGACAAGAAGGTGACTGGTGTGTTTACCGGAAGCTATGCTATTAACCCGTTCACAGGTGAGAAGAATCCGATTTGGGTGAGCGATTATGTGCTTGCAGGCTATGGCACGGGTGCCATCATGGCTGTGCCTGCACATGATTCACGCGACTACGCTTTTGCACGTCATTTCAACCTGCCTATTATTCCGCTTGTGGAAGGAGCAGATGTAAGCGAGGAAAGTTATGACGCCAAGGAGGGCATCGTGATGAATAGCCCTCGTAAGGACGTTGAGCCATATATAGATTTCAGCTTGAACGGCATGACTGTTAAAGAGGCTATCGAGGCAACGAAGAAATATGTGGAAAGCCACAAAATCGGTAGGGTGAAGGTGAATTACCGCCTTCGCGACGCTATTTTCTCGCGTCAGCGTTATTGGGGTGAACCGTTCCCGGTATATTATAAAAACGGAATACCTACAATGATACCGGAAGAATGTCTGCCATTGCAACTTCCTGAGGTTGACAAATTCCTGCCTACCGAATCGGGTGAGCCGCCTCTTGGCAATGCAACCAAATGGGCGTGGGACGAATCGAAACGTGAGGTAGTGGAAAACAACCTGATTGACAATGTCAATGTGTTCCCTATCGAACTTAACACTATGCCTGGTTTTGCAGGCTCTTCTGCATATTATCTACGCTATATGGACCCACACAATTCCGAAGCGCTCGTGGGAAAGGAAGCCGATGCTTATTGGCAGAATGTAGACCTCTATGTGGGAGGTACGGAACATGCTACCGGCCACTTGATCTACAGCCGTTTCTGGAACAAGGTACTATATGATTACGGCTACAGCGTAAGGGAAGAGCCGTTCCAGAAGCTGATAAACCAGGGAATGATTCAGGGACGTTCCAATTTTGTTTACCGCGACAATGTGGCAAGCCACGAGAAAGGGCATCCTGTTTTCGTTTCGTTCGGTTTGAGAAAAAACTATTCCGACGTGACTCCTATTCATGTGGACGTGAATATCGTTCAGAACGACATCCTTGACACAGAGGCGTTTAAGGCGTGGCGTCCCGAATATGCCGATTCTGAATTTGTTCTTGAAGAAGGCAAATACGTTTGTGGATGGGCTATTGAGAAAATGTCGAAGTCGATGTTCAATGTAGTGAACCCTGATATGATAGTTGAACGTTTCGGTGCCGACACATTGAGGATGTATGAGATGTTCCTGGGACCTGTAGAGCAGTCGAAACCTTGGGATACAAACGGTATAGACGGTTGCCATCGTTTCTTGAGAAAACTATGGAATTATGCATACGACAAGGAGGGTGGCTTGAAAGTTTCGGATGATGCTCCAAGCAAGTCCGAACTGAAGTCGATTCACAAATTGATAAAGAAGGTGAGCGAGGACATAGAGAATTTCTCATATAACACGAGTGTGGCTGCATTCATGACTTGTCTGAACGAACTTAATGCGATGAAGAGCTGCAACCGCAGTGTGCTCGATACCTTCATTATCCTTATCGCCCCGTTTTGCCCGCATTTTGCGGAGGAGATATGGGAATCACTTGGTCACACTTCGAGCGTATGCGATTCTCGTTGGCCTGAATGGAACGAGGACTATCTCAAGGAGGACAGCGTAAGCCTGACCATCAGCTTCAACGGCAAGGCACGTTTCCAGATGGAATTCCCTGCCGGCAGTGACAATTCTACAATAGAGCATGCCGTCTTGAACAATCCTCAGTCGGCTAAATATATGGAAGGTAAGCAGCATATAAAGACAATCGTGGTGCCAAACAAGATAGTGAATATCGTGGTGAAATAGAAGAGAAGACAATTCTATGTTATAGAATAACAGAAACTTTTATTAATAATTTATTAGATGTCAATAGATTATATTAAGAGAAGTATACTGCAGGAAGTGCGCGACTATGCCATGATTACTTTGGCACTTGCAACCTATGCATTTGCACTGACCTATTTCATGCTTCCCTATAAGATAACTACCGGAGGAGTGGCAGGTATAGCCTCAATAGTTTATTATGCTACTGGAATTGAGGTGCAGGTGACTTATCTTGCCATCAACGTGATATTCCTGTTGTTTGCATTGAAAATCCTCGGGTGGAAATTCTGTGTGAAGACTATATACGGTGTATTGACGCTGTCGTTTTTGCTATGGCTTATCCAGCGGCTGGTGGAAGACCCCGTGACACATAGCCTTCCGGTGAATACGCTCGGTGAGAATCAGGATTTCATGGCATGCGTGATCGGTGCGGTTCTTGAAGGTGCCGGTCTTGCCATATGTTTTCTTAGCAACGGCTCCACAGGCGGCACTGACATCATTGCGGCTATTGTGAACAAATACAAGAACGTGTCGCTCGGTTTTGTGATTATGGCATGCGATGTTGTGATTATCAGTTCTTGCTATTTCGTGTTCTACGACTGGCGTCGCGTGGTGTTCGGCTTTGCCACATTGTTCATCTCGAGTTTCACTTTGGATTATGTGATGAACCGTCAGCGCCAGTCGGTTCAGTTCATGATTTTCTCGCGTAATTTCTCCAAGATAGCCGATGCCATCAACCAGACGGGCCATGGTGTGACAGTGTTGAACGGTGAAGGTTGGTACACAAAGACTGAGCGTAAGGTTGTGTTGTGCATTGTGAGGAAGCGTGAGTCGGTGACTATATTCCGTATGATCAAGATGATCGACCCTTATGCTTTCGTGTCAATGGGCGTGGTTCAGGGCGTTTATGGTGAAGGATTCGACACGATTAAGGCAAAGCGTCTGAACAAGAAGCCTACACTAGTGTTTGTTACAAACAACGCTCATAAATTGGAAGAGGTTCGTGAGATTTTAGGTGAAAAATATGATATCCGCAGTTTGTCGGACATCGGTTGCAACATGGAGATTCCAGAGGATGGTGACACATTTGAGTCGAACGCATTGCAGAAGGCCCATTTCGTGAAGAAATTCTATGGTTTCGACTGTTTTGCCGACGACAGCGGTTTGGAGGTAGATGCTTTAGGCGGCGCACCAGGCGTACATTCCGCACGTTATGCCAGTGCAGAGGGTCATGACAGCGAAGCCAACAATGCTAAGTTGCTTCAGGAGTTGTCGGGCAAGACAAACCGTAAGGCTGATTTCAAGACCGTTATAGCGTTTGTGACCAATAATGGTGATCATTGTTTCGAGGGTCAGGTTAACGGTCAGATAATAACAGAGAAGCGTGGTGTTAACGGCTTCGGATATGATCCTCTGTTCGTTCCCGATGGTTATGAGAAGACTTTTGCCGAGATGACATCTGATGAAAAGAACAAAATCAGCCACAGGAGTCGTGCTCTGTCGAAGTTTGTGGAATTTCTGGGCTGATAGGATATAATGGTGTTGCTTAGTACAATAAAATCAGTGGAATAGTCGTTTTTATTCAAAAAAGATCAAGTTTTGATGAAACGTTTTATATTGACATTAATAAGCTTCATGTTCTTGTTTACCGCCCATATGTATGGCGGTGACGGTGACTGGCGCATTTATTCCGCCTATCATAATGCCACGAAGGTTGTGGAATTGGGCGGTGTGATTTATGTGTTGAGCGACGGCAACCTTTACAGTTATGATCCGGAAGACACATATGTCCAGACTTATGACAAGGCAGGCGTTCTGAGCGACTTTGGCATATTCGATATTATGGAATGTGCCTCCACGAAAGAATTGGTTGTTGTTTACAAGAACGGCAACGTTGACTTGCTGTCGGAATCGGGCGACGTGTTCAATATGCCCGACTTGAAGTTGAAATCGTTGAGCGACAAGACCATCAACGATGCTGTGGTGATAGGCAACTATCTTTATATAAGCACAAATTCAGGAATTGTGAGTGTGAATGTTGATAACCGCTCGTTTGGCGACTACTATAATTTCGGTCAGTCGGTTTTGAGCACCGTGGTTCTTGACGGCAAGATCATATGCTCAACGAAGTCGGGTCCTTATCGGGGGAATATGAGCAGCAACCTTCTCGACCCGAAAAACTGGGAGGCTGTGGGCGGCACGTCGGCTTATGACAAATACCGTCTGCACGACGGTGTGATTTATTGTCTTCATCGCAATGCACTGGCATATGTGACCAATATCGAGAAGATGTCCTTCCAGCGCATTCTGAGCGTGAATACCACTGAGATGTGTGATGTCAACGGACGTCTGTTTTTCACGTCAACCACCGGCAATCTGTATGAATTGGAAAGTCCTACCTCTTACAAGGTGATAAAGAACGACTACGGCATTCTTTCTGTGGTTTATTCTTCGTCGACCTATTGGTGTGCCTGCAAGACGAAGGGTCTTGTAGGCTTGAGCATAGCCGGTGACGAGGTGAGCGAGAAGGTGTCGTCGGTAATTCCCAACAGCCCTTACAGAAACTATTCGTATAAACTCAACATGATAGACAACCACCGTCTGCTGGTTGCCGGCGGTACGTTCAACTATACGAGCGGTAGCGACCGTACGGGCACAATCATGGTATGTGACGACGGCAAGTGGGACTATTTTGACGAAACTCCGCTTGACCTCTACACATATCTTTATTATCGTAATGCCATCGACGTGGTTCAGGATCCAAACGATGCTAACCACCACTTCGTGAGCACCGCCCGTTCAGGCTTATACGAATTTCAGGATTTCAAGTTTGTGAAGCGCTATGCTTACGACAACTCCCCTTTGAAATCCATCCTTCCCGACAGTGAGTATCCGATGGCCTATGTTCGCGTTGCCGGTCTTCAGTATGACAGTCAGAACAATCTGTGGATGTGCAACACAGAGGTGGACACCATAATCAATATAAAGCGTGCTGACGGCAGTTGGACCAAATATTATGTTCCCGAGATAGACGGCAACCCGACGTTCGACCATATCATATTCGACAATCGCGGTTTGGCTTGGATAAACAGCCGAAGAGGCTTGAACGAGAAGATGCGTGCCGGCTTTCTGGCCATCAACACGAACGGTGATCCTGGAAATCCCAAAGGATTCTCTCATCGTTTTGTGAATACCTTCTACAATCAAGACGGCACATCCTATACTCCAACCTTGATGAACTGCATGTGTTTCGACCATGACGGCGCTTTGTGGCTTGGTTATGAAGTGGGTTTGTTCGTGAGTTACAATCCATACAGCATGATTCAGGAAAGCGGCTATCCTGTGCTTACACAGGTGAAGGTTCCGCGCAACGACGGCACCAATCTGGCTGACTATTTGTTAAACGGTGTGTCAATAAAATGTATAACGGTAGATGGCGGTAACCGTAAATGGATTGGCACAGAAGGCCAGGGAGTCTATCTGATAAGTGCGGATGGCCTGGAAACCATAGCCCATTTCACGAAGGAAACAAGTCCTTTGGTTGATAATGATGTTTATGACATAAAAATCAATGGTGAGACTGGTGAGGTGTTTTTCGCTACCAATGCCGGGTTGTGCTCTTATATGGGTGATGCAACGGACCCTGTGTCTTCGTTCGACAAGGACCTGGTGAAGGTTTATCCAAATCCTGTAGGTCCAGAATACACCGGAAATATCGTGATACGTGGACTGAAATACAACAGCAACGTAAAGATAGTGAATGCTTCAGGCAGGTTGGTTCATGAGGGTACTAGCGTTGGAGGAGAATATAAATGGGATGGTTGTCTACAGAACAGAAAACGTTGTGGTTCGGGCATATACTATATACTTGCATCCGATGAGGACGGCAAAAACGGTGTCGTTGGCAAGTTCCTAATAGTGAGATAAATATGATTTATTCAATCTGTAAATATAAACATAAAAATACTTTTATCTATTTGCGACAAAAGACTAAAAACGTTTAGAGAAGTAGTAAAAATAATATAATTATGTTAGTTCAAGAATTAAATGATGTTGCAGTCCGTTTTTCGGGCGATTCAGGCGATGGCATGCAGTTGGCTGGAAATATATTTTCTACCATTTCAGCATCAGTAGGCAACAGTATCAGTACGTTTCCGGATTATCCGGCAGATATTCGCGCACCTCAGGGCTCTTTGACTGGAGTGAGCGGCTTTCAGGTACATATAGGTTCTGATATCGTTTATACTCCCGGTGACAAGTGTGATGTGCTCGTGGCGATGAATGCCGCGGCATTGAAAACGCAGTATCGTTATGCCAAGCCTGGTGCTGCGATAATCATCGATACCGACAGTTTTGGTCCTTCAGACCTGAATAAAGCCGAATTCCAGACCCCAGACCCGTTGTCGGAGATGGGCATCGATTCCGATCGCGTGATAGCTTGTCCGATAACTCAGATGGTGAAGGACTGTTTGAAAGACAGCGGTATGGATGCTAAGAGCATATTGAAATGCCGCAATATGTTTGCTCTGGGTTTAGTATGTTGGTTGTTTGACCGCGACCTGAACATAGCATTTAATTTCTTGAAGGAGAAGTTTTCGAAGAAACCCGGTGTAGCCGAGGCGAACATCAAGGTGATTCAAGCCGGTTACGACTATGGCCACAACACTCACTCGAGTGTGTCGAACGTTTACCGTATAGAGACAAAGCACAAGGTACCCGGCCGTTATATGGACATCACGGGTAATAAGGCCACTGCCTACGGATTGATAGCGGCAGCGGAGAAAGCCGGCCTGCAGCTATATCTCGGCTCATATCCAATTACTCCTGCCACCGATATTCTTCATGAGTTGTCGAAACACAAGTCGTTAGGTGTAAAGACAGTTCAGTGTGAGGATGAGATCAGCGGATGTGCCAGTGCAGTAGGTGCTGCTTTCGCCGGTGCTCTTGCCGTTACGTCCACTTCAGGCCCTGGTGTATGCTTGAAGTCGGAAGCGATGAACCTGGCAGTAATCATGGAATTGCCGGTTTTGCTCATAGATGTTCAGCGTGGCGGTCCAGCCACAGGTCTTCCGACCAAGAGCGAGCAGACCGACCTTTTACAGGTTCTTTTCGGTCGTAACGGTGAATCTCCGATGCCAGTAATAGCAGCCACAAGTCCAACCGACTGTTTCGAAGTGGCATACTTCGCAAGCAAGATGGCTCTGGAGCATATGACACCAGTTGTGATGCTCACCGATGCATATGTAGCAAACGGTTCCGGTGCGTTCAAACTGCCCGACCTTGCTCAATATCCCGACATCAAGCCGCCTTACGTTCCAGAAGAGTTGAAAGGCTCATGGACTCCTTACATGCGTGATGAAAAAACCGGTGTGCGCTATTGGGCAGTTCCTGGACGTCCAGGATTCGAACATATCCTTGGCGGTTTGGAAAAAGACAACAAAACCGGTGCGATATCAACCAACCCTGAAAACCATGATTTGATGACCCGTCTTCGCCAGGAGAAGATTAACAAGATAGAAGTGCCCGACCTTGAGGTAGAAGGAGATGTGGACGATGCAGAATTGCTCATCGTAGGTTTCGGCGGAACCTATGGGCATCTTCATGCCGCGATGGACGAGATGCGTTCAGAAGGGCATAAGGTGGCTTTGGCGCAGTTCAGATATATCAACCCTCTTCCTAAGAATACCTCTGATGTGCTGAAGCGCTATCCGAAAGTGGTAGTTGCCGAGCAGAACATGGGACAATTAGCCGCCTACCTAAGGATGAAGGTCGACAATTTCGTGCCTATGCAGTTTAACCAGGTAAAAGGTCAGCCGTTTGTGGTAGAAGAACTCGTGGAATTTTTCACCCAGGCACTAAAATGAGCAAATAACTTCTTAACCATCCTGTCCTGAACGGAAATCATTCCAGAATATAGTAGTTTCGGCAATTAGCCGCATTTCAGAACAATGATTTCCTTGGACCCAAACAAAACAGAACAAATGGAAACAAAACAATATACTCAATCAGATTTTAAGAAAGGACAACCACGTTGGTGTCCGGGTTGTGGTGACCATTTTTTCCTTGCATCACTTCATAAGGCGATGGCCGAAATCGGAATAGCACCGGAACATAATGCTGTGATATCCGGTATCGGCTGTTCAAGCCGTCTGCCGCATTATATGGCCACATATGGTATGAACACGATTCATGGGCGTGCAGCAGCGATAGCAACCGGAGTGAAGGTGACGAATCCGGAATTGACGGTATGGCAGGTGAGCGGCGACGGTGACGGTCTTGCCATCGGCGGCAACCATTTCATTCATGCCAACCGCAGGAATATCAATCTGAACATGATCCTTCTGAACAACCGCATCTATGGCTTAACTAAAGGGCAGTATTCTCCTACCTCTCCACGAGGATTCGTGTCGAAGTCGAGTCCTTACGGCACAGTAGAAGATCCGTTCCGCCCTGCTGAACTCTGTTTCGGAGCGAGGGGACGTTTCTTTGCCCGCGCTGTAGCCACGGACCAGAAAGGAACGATTGAGATACTCAAGTCCGCACAGAAGCATCATGGCATGTCGGTTTGTGAGATTCTCCAGAACTGCGTTATATTCAACAACGGCACTCACGACAACGTTTATTCGGCAGCAGAGCGCAAGAAAAACGCGATTTATCTCGAAGACGGTAAACCGATGGTATTTGGTGAGAACGACGAATACGGGCTCGTTCAGGACGGTTTTTCCATAAAGGTTGTCAAGCTTGGTGAGGACGGTTATTCAATTGACGATGTGCTGATTCATGACTCACATTGTGAGGACAACACTCTTCATGCGAAGTTGGCAATGATGGAATGGCCCGTGGCTCTGGGTGTGATCCGCGATGTCGACGGTCCTACTTACGACGACTGTGTAGAAGCTCAAATCAAGGAGGTGTCGGAAAAGAAGAAGTATCATAATTTTGCCGAGTTGCTCGAAACCAATGATATTTGGGAGGTGAAGTAGGCTTCGCTTTGCAATAACCCCAAAAAGTCGTTTCGCGAATATTTGATATTACGTGCGAATTCTTATAAAAGTGTGAATCTTTATAAAAGTGCGAATCCTTAAATAAATTGGTGAAGAATGGGCCTGGTTTATCATCGTAAGAAAGACAATTTTGACAAGGACAATACAGCAGATCCTTGGAACACTATTTACGGCACGGACTATGGCAAGAATTCAAAGGCGGATTCACAGAAAGAATCCTATATAATCAGGTCCGCCACAGAAGACCTTCCGTCGCTACCGAAGGATGAGGAAGAGTTGTCGGAAGACTGTAAATGAATGTCTGCCCATATGATGGAAAGTGTTCACGAGAAATATATGCGTCGTTGTCTGCAGCTTGCCGCCAATGGTTTCTACAATGCCCCTCCCAATCCGATGGTAGGTGCGTTGGTGGTGTATGCCGACCGTATCATAGGCGAAGGCTATCATGTGCGTTGTGGCGGGCCTCATGCAGAAGTAAACGCATTCGCCTCCGTCCGCCCTGAAGACGAGCATCTGCTTGGAGAGAGCACTATATACGTGAGTTTGGAGCCTTGTGCACATTTCGGCAAGACACCTCCTTGTGCAAATCTGATTGTGTCGAAGGGGGTGAAACGCTGTGTGGTGGGCTGTATCGACCCTTTTGCCAAGGTTCAGGGTAGGGGAGTGGAAATCCTACGTTCTGCAGGTATTGAAGTGATTGTAGGCGTGCTCGAAGATGAGTGCAGAGCCCTCAACAAGCGTTTTTTCACCTTCCATGAGCATCATCGGCCCTTTATCACCCTAAAGTGGGCAGAAACCAAGGATGGCTATATAGGCTATAAAGACCAGTCGCCTGACCATCAGTTGCACATATCCAATTCATTCACACAGCTTATTTGCCATAAACGCCGTTCAGAGCACGAGGCGATTCTGGTAGGGCGTAAGACAGTAGAGGCCGACGACCCGAACCTGACTTCGCGTTTGTGGTATGGACGCAATCCTCTCAGATGTGTGTTGGGAAGTCCTGATAAACTGGCTCAGATGAAGCGTACCGATGGTAGCGACTACGAACTTTTGCAAACTGATTCAGGCACACTTTTCGCCGGATCGATCGACGAATTGCTTGCTAAACTTTATGAACGTGGCATACAGTCGTTGCTGGTGGAAGGAGGCAGACAGGTTCTTCAAGCTTTTATCGACCGCAGTTTGTGGGATGAAGCATATGTGGAAAGAGGCGATATGGAGATAGGTGAGGGAATAAAGTCCCCCAATATAAGCTAAACTGATGCCTCGTAAGCACATAAAAGAAAATAATGTAAAAAGAAGGAGAAATCGGGTTGTTCTGTGACCCGTCCACTGACATTCTAATCGGTATTTCTGTAAAATTACATATTTTTGTCATTTAATCTGAAATCTCTGTTGACAATTTGGGCAAGTTCTTTGTTACTCAGCTGGCAAGTAGATGAGGTATATATAAAAACTGTGCATTTGCTTGTTTTTTGTCTGAAATTGTTGGATTTTCCGTTTTTTTGAGTGAAAAACTAAAAAAAAATCTATAAAATTCATTAAAAGTTTCTTTAATAGTTCCGTAGTGAAAAAAATGTTAGTAATTTTGCAATTTGAATAGGTCTGTACTTATTCAAACGTTAAAATATTTAGTCAATGCACTAAAAGTATTGATACAACGTTTTTTATATATTATCGGAAAATAGAATACGAATTGATGAATCGTTTGTTTAATATAGTTTTATTGTCAATGGTAGCTGTCTTCGGCCTTCAGTCGTGCATGAACGATGATGAAGAGGAGGGCAGTTCTGTATGCATGATAGCCGGTTTCACACTTAACGACATAGTGTCGCCTTACACCACAAAAACATTGGCTGGCAAGGACACCACCTATAATCGTACGATTTCCGGCAGCAGCATACTCTTCAATATTGACCAGCTGAATGGGCATATATATGCCGTTGACTCTCTTCCGTCGTGGATGAAGGTCACGAAGATAGTTCCGGTTGTGACATATGCCGGCAGTTTATATTGTCGTCAGGGGGAAGAGTCTTCCGATTTCTATTATTTCAGGAGCGGTAGAGACTCGATAGACTTCACCAAGCCAGTCACCTTTAAGGTGGTGTCTTCCGACGGTAAATACAGCCGTGATTACGATTTTAAGGTGCTCAAGAGGAACTATGAGCCTGATTCACTCTATTGGACAGAGGTGAAGAGCAATCTCACGCTCAAAGGTGCTCACCGTTCGTTAAGCAGAGGCTCCTACATCTATGTGTTTGCTGAAAACGGTGGCACGCCGAGTGTAACCATCTGTGATGCAAGCGGTAATTCGCTTGAATGGAGTAAGCCGGAATTGTTGTCAGAAAAACTGAACTATAAGTCGCTGACATTATTCGGCTCTGACTTTTACGGCCTGGACTACGAAGGCTATGTCTATTCTTCAGCCGATGCCATCCATTGGGAAAAGCGGTCCGACCGCATACTCACACGTCTTCTCTGTTCCGACTCCCGTCTTCTGTATGGCTATGACGGCAGTCATCTGCTGTCGACATCCGACGGTGTGGAATGGTCGGAAGAAGTTGTGAATAATTTAGACATGCTTCCTGAGATGCCGGTGTCTTATGCCTGCTATCAAACCCGCACAAACAGCAGTTTGTCGAATGTGGTGATGCTTGGCAACAACAGTTCGTCAGAGTATGCTGTAGCATGGTTTAAAATCAGTTCGGATAATTCCAGCAGCAACCAGCCTTGGAACTACATCAACATATCCGCTGAGAATGAATATGCAATGCCTCTTTTGGAGAATCTCCAGATGGTTTACTATAAAGGCATGCTGATAGCAATCGGCGGCAAGAGCTATAGTGGGGGCTTGCAGTCGTATGCATGGGTTTACCTGTCGGAAGACAACGGCATCACATGGCATGCCCAGGAGTCGAATATGAGCACATTGAGTTCATGGAAGGGCAGCAGCGCAATGCTGTCCATGGTGTCGTGTGGCGAGAACATATGGGTGATACAGAGTGGCGGTAAGATATGGAAAGGCTTTGTGTCGACCGACTGACATGTTGAATAAAATGCTAAATGCCGTAATAGATGTTGCAGATTCGTTATAGAAGTGCGGTGTTAATCCTGACTCTGTTCGTGTTGATTCAGTTTCATCCGGCAAGAGTGGAAGCCCAGGAGCTTGAATATGCTCTGGAACTGGGTGGAAATGCAGGTGGCAGTTTCTATTTCGGTGACGCTAATTATTCCGGGTGGTACAAGCATTTGGGTGGCAGTTTGGGAGCTATTGCACGCTGGAACATCAACCCTCGGATGGCCTTGAAATTCAACCTGACCTATGGCGGCCTGAGCGGCGACCTGAAAGACACCGACAACAAATACCCGCTTCTGGAGAAAACCAGTTTCAGCGAGTCGGTGTTTGACGTGGGATGCCAGTATGAACTACATTTCTGGGGCTTTGGCACCGGCACCGCCACTTATAAGGGTCATAAGCGTTGGACGCCTTATATCCAACTGGGTTTGGGCGGCACATACTGCAACAAGACTTTTACGATGAACCTGCCGATTGGATTCGGCATAAAATATAAGATAAAGGACCGTTTGAACGTAGGATTCGACTGGACTATACGTTTCACCATGAGTGACAAACTCGACGGAATAGAGGACCCTTACGGCATCAAGAGCGGATTCATGAAAAACAAGGACAGTTACTGTCTGACCACTTTCTACGTGACTTACGACTTGTGTCCGAAGTTGCGCAAGTGTGCGAGTGATTTATAGAACTGTTTAAGACCGATATAAATGAGTTATAAGGAAGAAATAGACATGTCCCGCCTGCCACACCACGTGGCAATCATCATGGACGGCAACGGACGATGGGCTCAAATGCGCGGAAAGCAGCGTTGTGAGGGCCATTCTGCCGGTGCCGACAATGTGCATGACATCATAGAGGCTGCTGCGGAGATGCATCTCGACTTCATTACCCTTTATACATTCTCCACAGAGAACTGGAATCGTCCGAAGGATGAGGTGGATGCATTGATGAACTTGCTGATGAAGCATCTTGACGGTGATTTGTTTATGAAACACAATGTTCGCTTCCGCATAATCGGCGACCGTGGACGTCTTCCGTTCTTTGTGCGTGAGGGTGTTGAATCGTTGGAGAAGCTGACCGAGAGCAATCAGGGCACATGCCTGGTGCTGGCTTTGAGCTATTCTTCGAAATGGGAATTGACTGAGGCAATGAAATCAATAGCACAGGAGGTGAAATCCGGAGTGCTGGACCCTTCATCGATTGATGAGCAGACCATATCGCTACACCTGCAGACCTCATTCATGCCCGATCCGGAACTACTTATACGTACCGGTGGCGAACAGCGCATAAGCAACTACCTGCTTTGGCAGTGTGCATACAGCGAATTCTACTTCACCGACGTGTATTGGCCCGAGTTCAAACGCGAGGAACTTTACAAGGCAATCATGAACTATCAGCACCGGCAACGCCGTTTCGGCAAAACGGGCGAGCAGATTGCAGCAGGAAAATGAGAACTCGCAGACTCGTAACCGTTTTCGGTTGGCTTACATTTAAGAAAAAGAAACATAACATTATATATGAAACCATTAGCTCGATTATTTTTTACCATCATATTGCTTACATTGAGTTGGCCATGTCTAAATGCCCAGACAGAGGTTGACAAGCCTGATATCATATATGGCCAGACTCGCCGAATGCCGATTGGCGGAATCAGTGTTGAAGGTGTCAAAAACTACGATGAATATCTCCTCATTGGCATTTCAGGACTTCAGGTTGGTGACGTGATATCCTTTCCTGGAGAGGACATCACACAGGCCATCAAGCGTTATTGGAAACACGGCTTGTTCTCCACGGTGAAGATTGAGGCTGACAAGATACAGAACGACAGTATCTACCTTAAGATTGTGCTTGGCCTTCGCCCTCGAGTAAGTGAGGTGAATATAAACGGCGTGAAGAAGAGTGAAGAAGACGATATACGTGGCAAGATAGGCATTATAAAGGGTAATCAGCTGACTCCAAACATGATAGACCAGGCAAAGATCATCATGCAGCGCTATTTTGATGATAAGGGTTTCAAGAATGCTGAGATAGATATTATCCAGCACGACGACATCAACAATCCGGATCAGACCATTGTCGACATCAACATCAACAAGCATGACAAGGTGAAGGTCCGTCATATCTACATAACCGGAAACGACCACTTGAAACGCCGTAAGTTTATGGGCGGTTTCTTTGGTGGAGGCCTGTTGAAGAAAACCAACGAGAAGGGATTCAAGAGCCTTTTGAAGCCAACAAAGTTCATTGCCGATAAATATGAGGAGGACAAGGAACGCATTATTGAGAAATACAATGAGATGGGTTATCGCGATGCGGAGATTGTTGCCGACAGTATTGTTGACGTAGGTGAAAATCTTGTGGACGTATATATCCATATCGATGAAGGCGAACGTTATTATATCCGCAACGTGACTTGGGTGGGTAATACCGTGTTCACTTCTGATGCCTTGAACAACGTTCTTCAGATGAATCGTGGTGACGTGTATAACCAGACTCATATCAACAACCGTCTGTCGTCGGATGAAGACGCCGTAGGCAATTATTACTACAATGACGGTTACGTGTTCAACAGGATTATCCCGGTTGAGGTAGAGGTTGAGGGCGACTCAGTGGATTTGGAGGTTCGAATTCATGAAGGTCAGCAGGCTCGTATAAACAAGATAAAGATTTATGGTAACGACCGTGTATATGAGGAAGTTATCCGTCGAGAGCTGAAAATCAAGCCAGGCGACATGTTCAGCATGAACGCATATAAGCAGTCGTATCAGGAGATTGGTCAGATGGGTCATTTCGATCCTGAACAGATTAAGTTTGACCCTGTGCCTGACCAAGATACCGGTACCGTCGACTTGAACTTGGGACTTGTGTCTAAAGCGAACGACCAGGTGGAATTCTCTCTGGGATGGGGTATAACCGGCGTGATTGGTAAGATTGGCTTGAAATTCACCAATTTCTCCATGCGCAACTTGTTCGGTAAGAACCGCAACCGACGCGGGTTCCTGCCACAGGGCGACGCACAGCAGTTGGAATTGAGTGCATCTACCAACGGACGTTATTACCAGTCGTACAACCTCTCGTTCTACGACCCTTGGTTCGGTGGCAAACGTCCGAATTCTCTGTCAGCATCGGTGTTCTATTCCAGGCAGACCGACATAAGCTCATCGTATTACAACAGTTCCTACTATAACAGCTATTATTCCATGCTTTATGGCTATGGCAACTACAACAACTCATACTATAACAACTACAGCTCGTATTACGACCCCGACAAGTACATACAGCTGGTCGGTGCTTCGTTGGGATGGGGTAAGCGTCTGACTTGGCCTGACAATAATTTCAGCTTCTCTGCTACACTGTCGTTCACACGCTATATGCTGAAGGATTGGGAATACTTCCTGATTACCGACGGAAACTGTAACAATATAAACCTGACCCTTCGTCTGGCTCGCACGTCGATAGACAACGGTATTTTCCCGCGTCGTGGTTCTCAGATATCACTGTCGGTGTCTGCAACACCTCCTTACTCGCTGTTCGACGGAAAGGATTACGAATACCTGAGTTCGCATGTTGGAGCGTCCGACCCTAACCGAATGCAGAACCTTCAGAACATGTACAAATGGATAGAATACCATAAATGGAAACTACAGACCAAATTCTATACTCCTTTGTCGAGCAATAGCAAGTGCTTCGTACTGATGACTCGCTTCGATGCCGGATTCCTCGGTTCCTTCAACAAGTTCAAGAAGTCACCGTTCGAAACATTCTTCATGGGTGGTGACGGTATGTCGGGCTATTCCTATAACTATTATTCCGAGACAATCGGATTGCGTGGTTATGAAAACGGATGTCTGACACCTTATGGCCACGAGGGATATGCCTATTCACGTCTGGGAGTTGAGTTACGCTATCCTCTGATGCTTCAAGGCAGCACTAATATCTACGCTTTGGCATTCTTGGAAGGCGGTAACGCATGGACTGAGGTCAAGAAGTTCAATCCGTTCGACATGAAGCGCTCGGCAGGTGTCGGTGTACGTATTTTCCTCCCGATGGTCGGTATGATGGGTATCGACTGGGCATATGGATTCGACAAGGTGTTCGGCTCTTCGAAATATGCCGGAAGCCAGTTCCATTTCGTGCTGGGACAAGAGTTCTAACCACCACCACGCACTTACCTGACGGCGGGGGAAATCCTCCCGTATTTAGGGATTTGACATGAAAAAATAGGGATTTAATAAAATCCTTACATAATAAAAGCCATAATTTTGCATGCTGAATTTAATGCATTATTATTAATTAGAGAAAAAACAAAATTAACTACAATGAAAAGAATACTTTTAACAAGCGTAATCGCTTTGACCACATTCTTTTGTGCCAATGCACAGAAGTTTGCCATGATCGACATGGACTACATCTTAAAGAACGTTCCCGCTTATGAACGCGCCAACGAGCAGTTGAATCAGGTGTCGAAGAAATGGGAAGGAGAGATTGACGCCATCTTGCGTGAGGTGGAGTCACTGTACAAGAAATATCAGTCGGAGGCTGTTTTTCTGTCTGATGCACAGAAACAGAAGGCTGAAGAGGAGATAATGCAGAAGGAGAAGCAGGCAAGCGACTTGAAGAAGAAATATTTCGGCAACGAGGGCGAATTGTTTAAAAAGCGTCAGAGCTTGATGACTCCGATTCAGGACGAGATATACACTGCAGTGAAAGAAATCTGCGAACAGAGGGGCTATCAGCTGGTTCTGGACCGTGCTTCAGGCGGCAGCATCATTTATGCATCTCCAAAGATTGACATAAGCGACGAAGTACTGCAGAAACTGGGATATGCCCATTGATTGCTGACTGCTTTTCCGGAGGTTTAACTCCTTGTGGAATGCAGGGATATGGAAATATTTGACTTTTGAATATTAAAATCTTTATATTATAAAGAAAATCAATTTATTACTAATAAACATAAAAAGAAAGATGAAGAAATTATTATTGGCACTTATGTTGGTATTGCCATTAAGTGCATCAGCTCAGAAATTCGGTCATGTGAACATAGCAGACATAGTTCAGTCGTTGCCGGAATTCGCTACAGCTCAGCAGGAATTTGAGTCTAAAGGAAAGATGTATCAGGAGGAATTGAATCGTATGCGTGACGAGTTTCAGGCAAAATTAGAAGATTATCAGAAGAATGCGGAAACCCTTCCAGATGCAGTGAAGGAACGTCGTGAGAGCGAGTTGACCGACCTTCAGCAGCGCATCCAGGAATATGCCAATAAAGTTCAGACTGAATTGGGACAGTTCCAGGATCAGAAGTTGCAGGAAATGCAACAGAAGGTGATGAAAGCCGTTGAGGAAGTTGGTATAGCCGGTGGCTATGTCTACATATTCGACGTTACCAGTCTTCCATATGCATCGAAGAGTTCTGCCACAGACGTTACTCCAGATGTAAAGAAAAAATTAGGTCTTTGATTCAAAAGCCTGATTTCATATTAGATTAAATTTAAAATTTTGGCTGAATCCTAATAGGGTTCAGCCTTTTTTGTAGGTTCTGTCTTTTATAATAGAAAAATAGTCGTTCTCTGTTTTAACCCCAATCGGTCATTAGGTAGAAATAGGTTAGAATTATAATTATAATTATTTCAGTTCTTTTCATGACTTAACAATATTTCTTTTGGTTTTTTTCATTCTTAAGCCTCTCGATATAGCCCACTACATCTTCAAGTCTTACGATGACAATCTACTGAAAATAAAATAATATTCTGACTTATAAACTAAATGGCCGATTCGTGTTCAATGAGTGGTGCAATAAAAAAGAGCACTATCCTCACGGATAATGCTCTTCACTAACTAACTAAATAACACCTAATAAATCTTTATAAATATGAATATAAAGAAATTCTTCTTAAATCTTATGGATTAACAGAAAGCAGTGCCTAATGCAATTATGCATGCAGTTGCAATCAAAATTGTAAGGTCCGTTAAATCCATATCAAATTACTTTTATTTTTCCGTTATTAAATGTTCATCGAATTATCATCGTCTGTGGCTTGATAACCAATGAATTAAAAATTTCTCTCAAAATGTGCTTTTGTTTGTCATTTCAAAAATGAAATTGTGCTGACAGTAAACAATAAAGCAGCAAAAACTGTAATAATAATCTGAAAATCAGTCATAATTCATTCCTTTCCTTTAATTAATAATCTTTTTACCTTTTTGTTTTTCCTCCATTGTGTCAGGATGGAGGTTTAGCTTAATAGCGCTGCTGTATGGCAAGTGCAATAGCTGTGGAGAGAATCACTGTGAAAGTAATCATATTAGCCTCCTTTCTTTTTTGTAGGGCACGAAATGTGTTTGTGTGTGTTGTTATCCTTTATTTAAAAGTGCCCTTGTTGTTACCTAAAATCTTTTTACCTTATTTAATACCTACGTATAGGTTTATCCTGAACTTTTGTTTTGACGCTGCAAAGTTACGTCTTGTTTGTTCAACGGATGTCCTTTCATTCGTAAAAAAACACTCTTTTTGTTGTTTTCTTGATTTAAATCAAGTTTTGTGTACGCACACACATGTTTATAAATATATTTTTGATGTTTTTGCTTGATTTTAGGGATGTTATGGAATAAGCAAAAGAAATCAATGTCTATGGACTAAAGAAAAAAGGAAAAGAATGTAATAAAAAGGAGTATTAAGCGGTTTACTCTATGATCCATTCCGTGACATTTCGTTCTGTGGTTGAGAATGAGATGCCGATTTTGGTCAGCTGCCTGCCGTCGAGGGTGTAAGGCAGGAGATAGTTTTTAGTGTCAATCTGCTCCATGGCTTCCTTTGCCGGCTGGTCGAGTTTGAGTTCCATCACGTAGATATGCTCGTCGGTCTTGACCACTATGTCGAGACGTCCCTTTGCAGTGCGTACCTGCGAGTCGACATGAAGGCCCAGCAGGGAGAAGATGACGTAGAGCATCTGAGTGTAGTGGTTCTCCTCGAAATGGCTGTCCTGATAAGGGATGCTCTCTAGAAACGCCTGGAGGGTCTGCATGGATGTCTGCGGGTCGTGCTCAAGCAAGCCCTTGCTTATCTTCCATATATTGCTATCCCTTGTGTCAATAATCGGATCCACGTAATAAGGGTAGAGGTTGTCCATCAGACCCGTCTTCACCTCCTTGTTTGGAAATCCCAAAGTGAAGAGCCTTGCCTTCCTGTCATAGTCCTTGATGGTGATGTATCCGCTTTGATACAGCAACGGAAGTGCTGATTTCATGTTTTCGGTAGGGGCGTCAAAACTGGTTGACACAGCCTGACTCCCATCCAAACATGATATGTCGGTATGGAATCTTCGGAGCACTTCCACGAGGAACGACGGTGTGCCGGTGGCGAACCAGAAATTCTCGATTTTTCTTTTTGCCAGTGCGTTGATTATGCTGTAGGGATTATACACGCCCGGCGAGTCGGCCGAGAAATGATAGCCGTCGTACATTTGACGCATATAGGCGAGAGTTTCATCCACTGTAAGTCCCTCCTTCTCCGCCAGCTGCTTGATGCCTTCCTGGAAATTTGCCTCTATATCCTGCTGGGTGAATCCGCAGAGCGCGGAATACTCGTCGTCCATGCTGATGACGGTTAGGTTGTTGATCTCGCTGAAAATGCTGAGCTGTGAGAACTTGCTGATGCCGGTGATGAACACGAAGCGCAGATAGGGGTCGCAGTCCTTAAGAGGGGAATAGAGCGTGCGCATAAGCTGGCGTACCTCCACCAACTTCTCCTCGTCGTGCAGCACGTTGAGCAGCGGTGCATCGTATTCGTCGAGAATCACAACCGCCTTCTCACCGTATTGTTCATTGCAACTGATTATGATATTCTTCAGCCTCAAGCCCAAATCACCCGTTATAGGAGTTATGTCATATTCCTTTTCAATCTGTGCAAGATTGAAATTAATGACCTGCTCCATCCCATCAATATTAACGGATTTCACTGATGCCAGACTCAGATGAATCACCGGGTGCTTCTTCCACTGCTTCTCCAACTTTTCCATGGCCAAGCCCTTGAACAGTTCCTTCTCGCCACGGAAATAGGATGCGAGAGTGGACACGAGCAGCGACTTGCCGAACCGGCGCG
>ERZ842401.1455-NODE-1455-length-33879-cov-6.201011_pt1 | contig 33879 bp, 21 predicted proteins | sample MGYA00521270_ERZ842401 | MGnify/ENA primary metagenome ERZ842401 (study PRJEB31892, sample SAMEA3878208) | bioreactor metagenome | biome: Moose rumen | place: Sweden | collected 2011-10 | study: EMG produced TPA metagenomics assembly of the PRJEB12797 data set...
AATAAACGAAAATGCTATACTTGTCATTACTGATGTATTTCCTGAACGAACTGGGGGGAATAATATACAACTTAAGGCAACGCCAATAGCCCGTAGTCTATTGGCGCACCTGTAATCCGTTCCGTACAAGTCCATTTCAGCATTATGGTGCGCGCCACAATACAGGCTGCTCACAACGTACACAGGACAGCCGAATCGATCATCACTTCCCTAATTTTTCAAACTGGTGTGAATGGATATTTATCATAGGATTCCCGACGATGAAGAGGTTGGATTAAAAAGTGGCGTAAATACGCAGGTTTTGTGACCTGATGGACGAGATTTACGACCGATTTACGACCAATTTGTTGAGGACACGTTTGATATTTTAATTATTTGTGTAAATTAAGTAAAGAGCTAACCAATTTGAAAATGGTTAGCTCTTGCTGTTTATGACATTATATTTCGCTTTTTTCTCAACAATTCAATTGCTTTTCCGAGTTGCGTATATCCAGGAGTTTTTTCATTAGTTTTTGCATATAATCCTATCATACTCATTAATAAATAATCTAATCTATGTATGTCATTATGTAGTTTAAGTTTGTAATAAAAATCACACACAACTTTATCTTCTTTATAATTGGAGTTGATCATAATGTAGTAATAATCATTACGATAGAAAACCTTTGTTATACTAGTATTGTCGGGATACAACAAGCTTCGTTTATCTGGTGGAATGATAAACGCACCCTTTGCGTGATTACAGGAATGACATGATAAAACTAAATTATCTAATTTTCCCGCTTGTTTTTTACTTTTAAACTCTGATGACTTTTGATAGATATAATGGTCTATCTGAAATTCAGATTTGGAAATTATTTCTATAGAAACACCGCAATATGCGCATTTATAATTATATGCTTTTAAGAACTGTTTTTTGTATATTAAGTCATTCTTTGATATATAATTATGCATATCTTTTGCTCTAGGATGGTCTAAGATAATTTGGTTGTAAATATTGTTTTTTCTTTCTTTGATATCAGATAGATCTGGACAGTATTTAGTATTTCTATAATCATTATTCATCTAATCTCTCCTGAATAGTTTTAAATGCATCAATTAAAGCGTCAATATCCGATTTAGTTAGCTCGTCATAAGCAGATTCGCCCTGTAAAGATGATATTACTTTTCCTTTTATATACTCTTCAATATTATCATTCTTCTCAATTACTTTACTTAGATTTCTATATTCATGGATTCGTTTAATTGCATGATTTAGTATGTCGGGAAGAATATGCTCATAATACTCAAGTCCTGACATACCTGTTCTAACATTATATTTGGATATTGTTCCTAAATCTGGTGTTGGTTCATTCTGCGTTATTACTATTACTTCTATAAAAGGATAATATTTTCGAAGAATAATCTTAAAATCCTCTCCGCTAAACTTTTTACTACTACTGGTAGCATTTTCAAATAGTCTGGAATCAATTATTATAATATTGGCTGTCGATATCAAGGGATTAATTATTAGTTTATCAAAGCCTTCATTAGGCTCAAAATTATACTCTTGGTAAGAGATATTAAATTCGCTATTAATATATTTTGTATCAAGGTATTCGCTTAGTATTTCATCAATTCTATCATCAATATAAAGAATATTAATTGACTCCATTATATCTCACCACCCACTGTGAAATTAATTGAGAATCCATTATCTGATTTAATAGATTCAATTTTTCCGCCAGACATAGTTATCGTATTATTAACAATCCACATACCAAGTCCATGTCCATTTTTTCGAGTTGTTTCGTGAACCTCCAATATTTTCATTGGTTTAGATTTGTATTTATCTGCTAATCCTATACCATTATCAGAGTATGTGAAATGAAGATGTTCATCTCTAAAAGAGGCAGAAATAGAAATATTTAGCGTTGATAATTTTTCATTCTGCTGTATACTATTTAAAATAAGATTATCAAATATGACCTTAATTATATCTTCCGAAGTATTAAAACAAATATCATCTTCTAGAACAACTTTTAAATTAATAAAAGCATAATCTCGTTCCCATATTTCCTTGATTTTAATTAATAGATCTCCTATACTCAACCAAGATGGAATAAACTGCTTTTTTTCAATTTCCGAAAGCATTGTATCCATAAATAGAATAATTTTTTTGGATACTTCCTTGTTAGTATTTAACAGGTTAGGAATATTCATATATGCTTTGCAAGTTTTTTCTACTGAGTTCAGGTCGTCCCAATATCCATACTTGATTAATGCCTTGATAATATTATCTATATTCACGGAAATAGAATTTCTATCATTATTCATTTCATGTGCAATAGAAGCAGCTTTCAAGCCTGTTGTAGATAAAACATTTAGTATTCTTATATCATATTTATACTGCTCTTCTGTGGTTCTTTTCTCTTGTATTATCTTCTCATTTTGCTTCTTATAATCTTTTATTTCTTCAGCAAGTTGTTTTGATTCTTCCTTCGTAAGTGAAGAAATAGAACTTGGATTAGTTACTACTTTATTAATTATTGGCTTTTCTTCAACAGAATCAGCTTTGTTTTTAACATTGATTGCTCGAATGATACCCTGCCTATATCTTTCAAATTCACTAATGCCGAGATGCATTATTAAAATAAAAAGTTCATAGTACATGTTTTCTTCAAGCCCTTGCCTGTTTGATAGATCTTGTAGTAAACTATTTTCCTTTTTATCAATCATTACTTTTCCAGACATTTGATTCTCTCTTACTCTCCATGCGCCAGTAGGATGAGTTGCAGCTGCCGGGGATTTACGTGACCTTTTTCCAAATTCCAACCAGTCTTTCTTACCTTCAAAAGAGGAAATACTAAACGCATTTCTGTAAAGAATCACACCCGAATTAAAGTGGTCTGGTAGTTCTGTATGCTTATACATAAATTTTTCGGCATCATTTCTAGAGCTTTTTATATAAAAGAATAATTGAGCTGAGAAATCACCAAGATCAGTCAACGATTGTTTAATTTCTTTTTCATTCTGATCCCAATCATTCTTTTCTTTAAGTTCATCAAATATACTAATATTTGTACTATAATTATTCAAACTATTCTCGGTATAATAATCTGAAGCTTCTTTTTGAAATTCATCAGAAATAACTTCAACAGAAAGTGTTTGTTTTGTAGAACAATAATTAAGAATTATTTTCGATAAACAGTTGATACCTAGTATAGGATTAGATAATAGTGGTTCTATTGTATGTCTTATTTCGGGATGGATTATTTCTATTTTCATAGCTGTATCATTGTAGGTTTTTGAAATAAAACTTATAAGGTTATTAACTTTCTTCTTATTCCATTTTTCTCTTATCCCGCTAACAACTATTTTAGAGCCATGACTAACAATTTCATTACTATTACTAATAGAAGAATTATTCCAATCTGTGTGCCATAAAACGCCTGGATTTCCTTCTTTTTTGCTATAAAAATCAGTTGTTTCACCTAGTTTAGCAAGAGCAAATCTTCCGACACCTTTTGATCCTGCAAGAATCCTTTTATGACTATTTTGATCATAGATTTCATATCCTTTATAGCTTTTTCCTATGTGCATCCAGTGGGTCTTTATATCGTCTTCATTCATACCAATACCATCATCGGTTATTATTATACTATTATCCGCAAACTCAATTGTAGTAGTTATTGAGTTTGCATCATAGGCGTTTTTTACCAATTCAAGAATTGCAGATTCATCATTGGTGAAATTTTGTACACCAAGAAGCTCAGCTATGGTCTTATCTTCTACAATATATTGTAGGTATTCCATTTTTTACCTCCTAGTAAATTTATAGTTCTTTATATCATTACAAGTGATCCTGATGGAGGTACCACTTACAGGAATGCCAATCTTTTTTACGTAATCCATAAATTCTGGACTTTTTAGAATTTGTTTTGCAAAATCAAGGTCATACTCGTCTGTTTTAGGATATATATATATTCCAGAATAAGGTATTGTATCTGAATCTAAAACGTATAAATTGACAGAATCGGTTACAATTGTTGATAATAAGAGTTTTTCACAATTAAGATGTGAAAGCGCTTGAGAACGTCCATATTCAAACCACTTAGCACTATTATCACTATTTCTATTATCAAGTTCTTTTCTGTATCTGTTTAAGTATCTTCCAATATTGGGAAATTTTAATAAGAAATCTTCGGAAGAGTATTTTTTTAGTTTATCATTTTCATATCTATATGGAAAGATGATATACTCTTGCTTTTTATATCTTAATGATCTAGGACTAACCGCATGCCTTATTAGCTCCTTCTCAAGGTTATTCTCCTTTATGTTTTTTTCTGAAACAATAAATGCTTCATTACATAGTGTGGCAATAACAATTGAAGCATCATAATAATCTCCAAATCGTAGTGATTTGTCATCATTTGATGGTATATTCTCTGTAAACATCCACTTCTCAGATAAAAAGATTTTATTAACAATATTACTTGTACTATCAGTTATATTATAATATTTTACAACATCATCATTATTTGATTTATCATATAAAAATATACAAGAAGACGTTAAAGTGGATTCAAATAAAACTTTTGATGGGTACTCATAAATCTCAGAAATATGAGGAAACATTAGTTCTCTGAGATGTTTAGCAAAAACATTTTTAAATATATTGCTTGGAACTAATTGAACCATTTTCCCCTCTTCAGATAGTAAAGATATGCCTAATTCAACAAATGCATAACAATAATCAAATTTGCCCTTTTGACAAGATTTAAAAATAGTTCGAAGATAATTCCGATTGTCTGTGTCTATTTGTTTATAAGAAATATAAGGTGGATTCCCAATAATATAATCAAAAACAACATTGTATTTATATTTCAAAGCATCGTAATTATGAATATTCCAGTTGACTTTCGGAAGTTCATACTTATCTGCCAAACAATTTAGTCTATCAAGTGTGTCACAAAATAATTTTTGATCAAGTTCAATTCCTATTATATCATCAGCTAGTCCACTAGAAATCTGTTTTTTTTCGAGTCCGCATTTTAAACATTCTTTAATATATTTTTCCACAATAGCAATTAAAATATTACCATTTCCAAAAGAATTCTCTAATACTTTTTTTCCATATAAATCTGTGGAATAGTCTATGATTTCCAGCAACTTCGCTACCATTTTTTCTGGAGTAAATTTTTGGCATTTCGCCCTATTCTCGTCAATATCAAAAATATTGCTCATTACATTACCTCAATATAATATAATTATTATACTATTATAACACGTTTTAATAAATAATTCAACACCAAAATGGAAAAAATTCAACACCAAAATGGAAAAAATCACATATTACCATTTTGCTTGATTTATCTTTATTAATATGCTATAATAAAAAAAACGTTAAACTGAGGTGTTCACTTTGTCCTTAATTTTTTCCGTCTGCGATGACGACGCGACTCAGCTTGGCTCACTCCAAGCTATGCTTTCTGAATGGAATCCAACTGTAAGAATAAACGAATACACCTCCGCCGAACAGTTCCTATTCAGTTATCCTAATGCCCCCTGTGACCTGCTCCTTCTCGACATTGAAATGGGCGATATGAACGGAATGGAGCTTGCACGAAAGCTGCGGAGCAAGGGCGATATGCTCCCGATCATTTTTATTACAGGTTACTCGGAGTTCATGCAGGACGGGTATGATGTGGAGGCTCTCCACTATCTGTTGAAGCCTGTGGATAAGGAAAAGCTCTTTGCGGTGCTTGACCGATATGAAAGCCGCCACTCAGCTGACAGCAGAGTGATCTTCCCCTGCGGTGATGAGTCGGTGTGCGTCAATGCCGAAGATATTATGTATATTGAAGCATTTGGCAAGAAAACGCAAATTACACTAAAAGACGGCAAAGAGATACTCTGCACCTGCGGTCTGAGTGCTGCTACCGAAAAGCTGGGGAAAGGCTTTGTGTCCTGCCACCGTTCCTATGTGGTGAATTTAAGCTTTGTCCGCAGCATTTCAAAGACGGATATAACACTTGATAACGGAAGGAAGATTCCATTGTCCCGCAGGCTTTATGACAGCGTGAACAAGGCATTTATCAGCTTTTACAAGGAGAACAGACCATGAAAACAGCTATCGTTATTGCAATCATAATATTTGGCATTGCGGTTTTGGTGGCTGTGTTTTTTCTTCTCCGAAAGCTGTTCTACCACCTTGTTGACAAGCGTATCGCAGAATTCCAAAGCGACCTTATCGCAAAGCAGACCGCCGAGATACAAAATATGTACCGACAGATGCAGGAATGGCGGCACGATTACCGCAACCACATTCAGAATATGAAAAACCGCCTTGACAGCGATAACGGCGAGTTGGAGAGGTATCTCGATGACTTGGCTGACGACCTCACGCAGGCAGACACTTCTATCAAGACGGGCAATGTTATGGCTGACGCTGTGCTGAACAGTAAGCTATCCGTTGCAGAACAAAAGGGAGTAAGGCTCAACGTCAAGGCACATATCCCGAACGGGGTTGCCTTAACCGATGTGGAGCTATGTTCCATACTCGGCAATCTGCTTGACAATGCTATGGAAGCCTGCGAAAAGCTGCCCGTAGATGCACGATTTATCAGGGTGTATATCGACAAATTCAAGGGGCAGTTTTACCTTTCGGTACAAAATTCCTCTCCTGCCGTTCAGCGAGATAAGAGCATTTTTCACACAACAAAAGCAGGCACTCACGGCTTCGGGCTGTTTCGCATTGACCGCATTGCAAAGAAATACGGTGGATATGTGAACAGGCAGTATGAAGAAGGAGTGTTTGCAACGGAGTTACTATTACCAATAAATGTATAAAAGCTGCCGTTCATTCCGTATTTTGACCGTTCGTTCCGAAATCCACACGAGCGGTCATTTTTATGTTATACTGAAAGTCGGAGGTGAAAGCGGTGAAACGAGTGAAAATTGCAAAGTACACCAAAGAGAAACATAAAGCGGCGGTGGAAAAGGCAAAAGCCGAGAGAAAAGCCCGAAAATACGGCTTATGGGATAATATCAAGTATGTTATATGCGAGTCATGGAAGGCTGATAAAAAGGCGGTCATAATGATATTTGCCGGGTTGATATTTATTAATGCTGCTAATTTTGCAGGGCTTTTCTGTGACAAATTTGCTGTTGACCTTGTTTTGAATGAAGATGATCGTCTTGTGACTGGATGTGTTCTTCTTTTGCTTATATTTGCCAAAGAGCTGTCTATGTATTTATATGATGTTGCAGGTGTATATCGGGGCTGGGTAGGATACAGAAAAGTCTCAGGTCATATTCAGATGAAGCTGCTCAGGAAGTATACATATACGGATTACGAAAACACCGAAAAGACCGATGTGAACGATAAGCTGCAAAAGGCGGTAACTGCTACAGATCAGGTGTTTTTCCAGATGCTTTACAATATGAGAGAAATGCTCGGTAAGATACTTGCGTTGTTTGCTCTTGGAGGAATTTTTGCCTATCTCAACCCTTTTATGATACTGATAGTTGCGATACCGAGCTATCTTGATTACAAGATCGAGCGCCATAAGAATATGTGGATATGGAATATGGCGGATAACTGGCAGAATTATGAAAGGCAGATAAGATACATAAACAACTCGTCTGCCGACACAAAATACGCAAAAGATGTAAGAATATTCAACCTACCGCATTTCTTCAAACAGACAATGGATCGTTCGTTGGGAAAGCGTTTGGAATGGACAGAGCAGGAGGACGAGTGGACATTCAGGCATAGGATACCGAGCGCTATCATAATTTATCTGGGCTATATGCTGTCTTATGGCTACATTATTTACCGTGCATTTACAGGCAGTATCGGAGCAGGTGATTTTGTGCTGTATTTTAATGCAATACTTCTTTTGTCAAATACAGTTTACAATCTCGTTGATAATTACAGCGGCTTCAGATGGCAGAGCGATAATGTTTCATATGCAAGAGAATACTGTGATATTCCCGATAAGACCAATCGTGGCAAGGGTGAGCCTCTGCCCACAGATGATTATGAGATAGAATTTCGGAATGTGAGCTATACTTATTACAAAGCTGACGAGCCGACTATCAAAAATCTTTCCTTTACGCTTCGCAAGGGAGAAAGGCTGGCACTTGTGGGCTTGAACGGTGCAGGCAAGACCACGCTCATCAAGCTGATGTGCGGTCTGTACGACCCGACAGAAGGCGAGATATTACTTAACGGCAAGCCCGTCAACGCATATAACCGTGATGAATATTTCACACTGTTTTCAGCGGTATTTCAGGATATTCAGGAACTGCCCGTAAGCATAGCGGAAAATATTTCGGGAGTAACATACGAGCAGACAGACAAGGAAAAGCTCACTCGCTGCATGAAACAGGCAGGACTTTATGAAAAGATAGAAAGTCTCCCCGACAAGGAGAGGACACAACTTGACCGAAGTCTTTATGATGATGCGATAGAGCTTTCGGGCGGTCAGAAGCAGAAAATGGCGCTTGCTAAGGCGCTTTACAAAAATGCTCCGATACTCCTGCTTGACGAGCCTACGGCCGCACTTGACCCCATAGCCGAGCAGGAGATGTATCTGCAATATGCCGACTTTTCAAAGAGCAAGGCAAGTGTGTTTATTTCGCATAGATTGGCTTCAACACGTTTTTGTGACAGGATAATTCTCCTTGATAACGGCGAGATCGCTGAGATAGGCACACACTCGGAGCTTATGGCGATGAAGGGCAAGTATGCGGAGCTTTATGATATCCAAAGCAGCTACTACAATGAGGGGGAGGTGAATCCGTATGAAGGAGAAAATGACGATACGCAGTGTGTATGAATATACAGTTAAATCTATAAAGATGTGTGCGGCAGCAGATAAGGGTGCAATGCTGCGTGAATCCTTTGATAATGTTATATGCTTGTTTGAAGAATTTCTTGATGTTATCATGATAAAGCTGATAATAAACGGAATGAGCACAGGAAAAACATTCAGGGAAATGCTCTTAATGGTAGTTGTATTCCTCATTCTGGAATATATCTCCGGTTTAACAAGAGATCTTATCTGCCGCAGAAAAAAATGCCACAGTCAGCGATTAGATCAAAATCTTAGGAATATTCTTAATGATAAAGTTCTGCATATGGACTATGCAAACATAGAAAACCCGGCCTTTCAGGAGAAGCGAAGCAGAGCATACGATAATCTTTTCGGTCAATTTGGGATAAAAGAAGTGATAGGAGTAACAGCCTGGCAGTTACATAATACAGTCAAGGTGATAGTAAGTATTGTTATGATAATCCCGTATGTTATTACAGGAAGTAACAGAAGCGGATTTGCCGGCTTTATCTGTTCGCCGCTCGGCTTTTTATGCTTTCTGGGAGCGGTCATAGCCGCTGAAATGCTCAAGGTATTCTGGATGAAAAAGGTAAATGTCCTTTATGAAAATCTAAGGCAAGACCCCGAAACTATACGTGCCGAAATGACCTCCAAAAGATTTTTCTACGGAATAGTTGATAATTACCGTTCAGGCAAGGAAATAAGGATCTTCGGCGAGCGAGGGCTGATATTGAATAAAAGGCAGCACTACTTTGACGTATTCCTTTCAAAATGGAATATTGGTTATAAAAAGACGGCAGGATATTGGATAGTCCAACGTGTTGCTGTGTTTGTATCCACTCTGCTGCGATACGGTTATGCGATACTTCGTGCAATATACGGTGGACTTTTGCCCGGAGATGTTATTGCTTTTGTATTGCTGTTCCTGAAAGTTTCAGACGGCATTTTCAGTCTGACAGATAATACGGTCAGCTTCCGAATGATAGCACAAAACTCAAAATATGTTTTCGACTTTCTTGACACTCCCGATGAACAGTACAAAGGCACTATCCCCACCGAAAAACGCAACGATAACGAGTACGAATTTGAGTTTAAGCATGTGTGGTTCAAGTACCCGAATACAGAGCAGTATGTTCTGCGTGATGTAAATATGAAATGGCGTATCGGTGAGAAAATGGCTCTTGTCGGGCGAAACGGCTGCGGCAAGTCAACTCTGGTAAAGCTCCTGTGCAGGCTCTATGACCCGACAAAGGGCGAGATTACGCTCAACGGCATTGACATTCGTAAGTATGATTACGATGATTATATGGCGCTGTTCTCGGTGGTCTTTCAGGATAGCAGCCTGTTCGCTTTCAGCCTTGCGGAGAATGTGGCGGCAAGCACGGAATACGATGCAGATAAGGTCGAGGACAGTGTGCGGAGAAGCGGTCTGTCTGAAAGGCTCGACACTCTGCCCGAGGGTATCAATACTTATCTCTATAAAGAGTTTGACGAACACGGTGTTGAAATTTCGGGCGGTGAAGCCCAGAAGCTGTGCCTTGCAAGGGCGATCTACAAGGGTGCGCCGTTCATCGTCCTTGACGAGCCTACCGCAGCACTTGACCCAATCTCTGAACACGATATTTACACCAAATTCAATGGTATTGTCGGAACAAGGACGGCTATTTATATTTCACATAGACTGTCAAGCTGCCGCTTTTGTGATGAGATAACCGTTATGGATAACGGCGAGATCGTGGAGCGTGGGAGTCACGATATGCTTGTGACCGCAGGCGGTCATTATGCGCAGCTTTGGTCGGCACAGGCGGAGTATTATCGGGATACGGCAGGAGAATTGTTTGAGTAAATAACAATATTCCATACATTTATCTGACCGTATGGTCGCTTCGGGGAGGTCTCGGAGGGTACTCCCTCTGAGCAGGTAGTACCGCGCAGCCTATGCAAAGCCCGCCCTTAGTCGGGGTTTGTATAGCCAGCGGTGCTACCTGCCTATGCTGCCATTTACGCAGCATGAAATGATTTTGCCGCACTTTTCTCGCGGCTGCACCACAATTGAACGAAAACGCATAACAGCGATACCGAAAAGCACTCTGCTCGGTATCGCTGTTTTTTTGCGCCTGTTTTTCATACCAATATCCACGCCAAATAATATCGAGCGCGTATGCGCCGCGGCGATTTTTTGGTATCAATGGGATTTTTGCAGCGGGAAATCTATCATTTTCGGGTCATTTTTGAGTCAATGTCAAATCGCGTGTTCGGTGGTATCATAGATAATGCGGAGAGGTATGACAGGCATACTAAAACCGCAAAGTTATGAAACGGAGGGATTTCAATGAGAGAATTGAAAAACGGAACGAAGATCATAGGCGTGGATCACGGCTATGGGAACATCAAAACAGCAAATACAATCATGCCGACGGGGATAACTGCATACCCTACAAAGCCGACCTTTGACGGAAATATCTTGCAGTATGATGGTATGTTCTATCGCATAGGCGAAGGACACAAGGCATTAATTGCTGACAAGAGCATAGACGAGGACTTCTACTTGCTGACGCTCGCCGCAATCGCGCAGGAGCTTCGCTGTACTTACACTACCGAAGCTGATGTGCATATCGCAGCAGGGCTGCCGCTGACATGGGTTAAGACCCAGCGTGAGGATTTCCGTCATTACATTATGAAGAACAAGAACGTCAAATTCACATTTAATGATGTGGCGTATAAGCTGCATATTGTCGGCTGCTCGATCTATCCGCAGGGGTATCCTGCCGTGGTGGATAGGCTTTCTCAGCTTACGGGCGTGAACTTGCTTACTGACATCGGAAACGGCACCATGAACATCATGTTCATAAACAACAAGCGCCCGATCGAGAGCAAATGCTACACCGAAAAGCTGGGCGTAAATCAGTGCGTGATCGCAGCGAAAAATGCGGTCATGGACAGTTTCTGCACGAAGATTGACGAGAGCATTATCGAGCAGGTGATAAGAACGGGCAAAGCTGATATTTCCGAAAAGTATCTGAACTGTATCACGGAAACGATCAGGAAATACTGCGCCGAGCTGTTCCAGACCCTCGCGAAGTATGAGTACGACCCCGAGCTGATGCGGCTTTATGTTGCAGGCGGCGGAGGCTGTATCGTCAAGAATTTTGGCGAGTTTGATGCAAACCGTGCGACGATTATTGACGATATTTGCGCCGCTGCTAAGGGCTACGAAACTATCGCCTATCAGCAATTGAAGGAGGGATAATGTGAGCAACATCAAATGCACAACGCTGCGTTTCAACGTTGACAAGCCGCTTGATCGGCAGGCTTGGGATTATCTGCATGGCATGGACAAGGACGAGTTTAAGTCATACAGTCAGGCGGTTGCTTTGGCGGTGACGGAATATTTCAAGCGTTATTACAAGCGCATTGATGATCCATATTTTGAAACAAGAGAGCGTGAGGAAAGGTTTGTTGAGCAGATTGTTGCGGCGGTTGAATCTGCGGTCGAGAAAGTACTGCCGAGCTTTCTTGCGGCTTGCTTTTCAAAAATTGTGGCGCCGTACAATATGGTAATGCCTGCGGCAAAAAATAACGAAAATACAACGCAACCCGACGAGATCGACTTCGATTTTGTCGGGGGATAAGGAGGGCTAATGAATAGGATTAGAGATAAGCAGTTTAACATAAGGCTGACAGAGAAGGAGCTTGCAGCTTTTGAACAAAAGAGAGCAATCAGCGGATTGAGTAAAACTGATTTCTTCGTAAAGATGATACGCAGCTGTAATATAAAGGTGTACCGTTTTAATGATGAGGTCAAAGCTATTATGCACGAGTTGAGAAAGATTGGCGTTAATCTGAATCAGGTGGCATATCTGGTCAACATTATGCAGGACGGGCAGGCTTTGAAAGAGCTGCACAATATGAAGGACAGCTTTTGCATGGCTATGGACAGGCTTTCCAAATTCCTTGACAAGCCGCTTGTGGAGGGGTAATGCCGTTCGGAAATGTTAATGTCAGCTACAAGCCCTGCAAGTCGGTCGGGGCACTGAAAAGCGCTGCGGCATATATGCTCGGTCGGCAGAAACAGCAGATAGAACAAGGCATAAAGAAAACAGCCGAGGGGCTTTACACCGCACTCGGCTGTGATCGGGATAATTTTGCGAACAATATTCTTGTCACTCGCAAGCTGAACGGCAAGAGTTATTCAAAGCACAAGGCGAATACTATCCTCGCTCACAAGATGTCTATTTCTTTTCACCCCGATGACAATGTGAAATACAAAGACGTATACAAGATTGCAGAGGACTTTGCGGAGCGCTTTATTCACAGCAAGGGCTTTGAGGTGCTGTTTGCAGTGCATACCGACACCGCCCACGTTCATGTGCATTTTTTGATAAGCAACTGCAATATGGTTACGGGGAAATCCTATCGCAGAAGTCAGCGAGACCTCTATGAAATGTCGGAGTATTTCGGGAAGAAATGCCTTGAATACGGCTTTACAAATTCGGTGCGTGAGAGCTTTTACAATCACGATATTACAAAGCAGAGAGATAAGCTGACCTTCGGTGAAACGCAGATACATAAGCGTGGCGAACAAAGCTACAAGGACGATCTGCGTGAGATCGTCAAGATAGCAGTCGGCAAGCCGGGCAACAAAACCTTTGAAGATGTTATTCGTTTTATTCAGTCCGAGTATGGTGTCGTGTGCAGGGTCGCAGGGAATACGGTTTCTTACCGACACCCGATATATCTTGATAAAAATGGCAAGCCAATCTCAATTCGTGCCGGCAGGCTGGGTGAGGCTTACACAAGAAAAGGCATTGAATATGCGTTGCAGCAAAGGGATTTGAAATTACAGCAAAGTGTGCCTGCAAAAACTCTACAGAAGAAAAAACTCCGCAGATAAAAGGGCTATTCTAATGCGAGATAATTGGGCAACTTAGTTATGCCTGCACGTTTGAAATACTTTGCTGCAAGCTCGGCTTTCTCTCGCAGATCATCATCGGAAAGCACCTCACGATATATTTTGAAAGCCTTGATGAAATACGACTCGGCGGTCGGAATTCCGCTTAGCTGCAAGGTAATAACGGCTATGTCGAATAGAATGTCGGCATAGTCGGAACTGGTCTCAGAGTTGGTCGCCTTGACAAGCTCGGCGCACTTTTGGAGTGCTGCGATTGCTCTTTTGACCTCGCCCGTTTCCGCAAGTAGTCGGGCGTAGTTGCGTGACATGATAATTACATCATGCATGCATATGATAACAAAATAGATGACCGCTGAAACAGCGTAAATACGCCATTTTATAAAGAAATGAGAGGTGAAGCAGATGAATGATAACAAATCCAAATTTCCTATCGGCGAGCTGGCACAGTCTGCTTCGCCGAGCAGTCCAATTGTTGACGAGATAGCTGAAAAAAAGAAAAATCAGAAGAAGTCGCTCATCAAGATGGGGGCTATGGGGATATTAACGTTAATTTTGTTAATTTTTTCCTCGCTTTCATGGTTCACTATGAACACTCAGGTGGAATCTGGTGGTATGTCGATAAAAACTGCGCCGCTTCCTTTTGAATTAAAAACATCTGGAAGTTCAGGGCTTTACGACGGCTTTTTAGATGAAGTTGCTACAGGTTATGCCAATACTGAAACAACCGGTGGTTCTCAGGGAATAAAATGGAAACTTACAAAAAATGTTTCTGAAATGAACAATGTCAGGACAGCGGGCGATACAACGGATTTCGCTGATATAACAAAAATTGATTCTGATAAGTATGGATTAAAACCTGGTGATAGTGGAGAATTGGTATTTTCAATTGTTCCTAACGGAACTGCTGAACTTAATATTTCTATTAATGTTAAGATAACAGGTTACAAAGCTGGTTTTGATAATGAGGGAAATAAAACAAGTGCTGCTCTTCAAAAAGTAACTGATGAAACTATGGTTCATTATTTGAATTCTCATATTATTCTTTTCTATATGGGGGCAGATAACAAAAAACACTTATTGACTTCTGATGGATTTAATGTTCCTGTATCAGAGGAAACACCAGTAACTATTTATTGGGTATGGCCAGCCACCCTTAGAGAAATACTTGATGCTAATATTGAAGCGATAAATGATACGAACGCTTCCAAGGAGGTAAGACGACTCTTCTTTGAGCATCCTGACTATTTCTTGAAAACTACTGGCAGTGATTCATTTGAAAGCATAACAGTAGCTGCTAATGAAGATACTGATGTTCAGGAAACAGCGATTGCTGATTTTCTTCCTTCTATTTCCGGAAGAAATTATAATACATATGGTTCGATGTATAACGATGCCGATCAAACAATAGGTGATAACTTTAATTATATTTTAGTGGAACTTGTTGCTGATTTGGATAATGATTGATTAAATTAGACGGAGGTGGGAACTTTGAAAGCAATAGATGCAGCAGTTGAGAAGTATAAGGAGCTTTCCGCCAAAGAAAAGATTAAGTTGGTAGTTGCGTTTACAATGACTATAATTGTCTTGATATCCGCTCCGACTCTGGCATGGTTCTCACGACAGAAACAAATGGCGACAATGGCGAAGGTAGATTCTCCTGCCAAACTCTCGCTTAAAGCAGGTGCTAGAGAAGACATCATAAATTTTAAAATGGCTGGAATTGATGTTACAAAGGGGAATTCAAAGGATTTTGTTTTCTGTGTAGAGGGCGAGGATATTAGCTCTTACAATATACAGCTTGCACATACAACTAATATTAATTTTACCTATACGATTTATAAAGCTAAGGAGGCGGAAACAGGAGTCGAGTATGTTAAGGCATCTGATAGTAAGCCTGTATATTACCAAAAATCCGGTTCGGCTTTAAGTGGAGATTATGTAAATGGTACATATGATACAAAATCAGCACGTAATGTAGGGAATACTCAGTATGAAGACCCAAGCTATAAAAATGGAGAAGATCCTGATTCAAGGCAAAAATTTGCCGAGCCATTGTATTGGCAGACAAATCCCGCTATTCAAGCAAATGATAGTGAATATGATGCTGATAACAGTGAGCGATCATTTATAAATTATTATGTATTAGAAGTCACATGGGGTGCCGGAGTTATAAATGATAAGGAAACAGATCTTGTTTATTTGACTGCCCAAGTTGCCCAATAACATAATGAGAGGAGGATGACTGTGAATAAGATCAGTAAGACTATTAAGAAATATTGGATTACTATATGGCTTATTGTCGCTGCTATTTCCTTCTCTTTAATAACGACTTATGCTATTTATACCAGAATAACAATAGCTAAAAGAGTTGTTTCAACTCAAGCAGGTGCAAGTAGTTTATTTAGCTCTGATTATATGAGTGAAGGCGGAACTAAGACTATAGAACCTAAAACAGATACAACAACTAATCCTGAAGTTTCGGTTCATGTTTATAACTACATCTATCCCAAAGAAGCTGTGTATAGAAGTAATGTAACTGAATATGATCTTGTTGCTACTATTGGAAAATTTGACGAAAGCGAAGTATTTCATGAGATAAGTGATGAAGATGAGATAAGTGATTTGGAAGACATGACATACTCAATTACATATAATGCCACAAATGAGATATTCACATTCGGTGGTGAAAACGGAACAAATCATACTTTCTACGGGTGTTCGATAGCGGGCGAAGCGGCAAATTCCGATTCGTTCACTCTTGTATTTGATAAAAGTGAACTTGGGAACAATGCAAAAGAATACTGTATAAGATTAGTAGCATATCCTTATGACAACGATCTGCCGAGACTGACCGGTGATGTTATGGTAAGGTATTCGAAACAGGCATCTGTTGGCTGGAGCGGAGAAGTAGAAAAACTTGATAATTCAATAATCAATAGCTATGACGGCTTTAATTACTACCTTGAAGGAAACGGGAAGGGTAAGATAACCTTTAAATGGGATTCACGGTATCTGACCATAAATAAAGAGTTTTTGAATAACTCTGATAATGTTTTCTATAATAAGGTGTCTGACGATGTATTTGTAAAGTACGATACACCGCCGGTTGAATCGGAATTGACTCCTGATGACGAAGGTTTTGTGTATTTAACTTTAGAGGTCGATTCGACAGATAAAAACAGATATGAGATACAGTTCTTTAAGGTGGATCCAAGTTATAACTATTCTAAATCTAACGTAGAGGGTTATTTGCCCGATAGTAATGATTGGACGCCGAACACGTGATCTTTCTGAAGAGTATAATTTGATTTAATTCATCTGAAAACGTGGTGATAAAATGAAACACATTAAAATGAATACTAGCAAAGCTATGAAAAGAGTAGTATCTATTGCTACGTCAATGACGTTGCTTATTTCAAGCCTGTACTATCCTGAACTTGGCGAAGAGGTAAGTGAGGTTATAAACACGATTACAGCTAGTGCTACGGTTAATGGATTTAAGGAGATTGATTCCCTTGAAGAACTATATCGTTTCTCAGCTGCGTACAGCTCTGATAGTTCACTTCAGTACATGGATATTATAATCAATATAAATGGTGACATTGAACTTTCTCCAACTAAAGTTTTTGAAGACGAGGAACTTGAATGGCATCCTATTGGTACTGTCGGCAGACCGTTCGGAGGACGAATTACACTTAGTACAACTGCCGGAATGACGCAGAATATTGTTGTTAACTCGCCGATGTTTGGCTATGTCATGGATTCTGTTGAATTTATTAATATTAATGATTATAAGACTCAAAAGATCAACCTTATCAAAAATGATAGTTCTGATGCTCCTCTTTTTGCGACAAATGTTGTGCATGATTCAACGTCTACACCTACAACATGGAAAATAGCTACTGATGGAGCAGGAACTTATTCCGGTATTGTAGGAACAGTTGGAACAGGTTCTGACCAAACTACCGTTAATTTTGAGTTAGAATTGAATTCTTCTGCGGAAGTGTCTACTGCGAGCAATGCAGGTCACATTTGCGGAACAATAAATAAGAATTCTAATGTTAATGTGGATTTCTTAGCCACCAGCACAGCCTCTGCCACTAACATAACTTCTAGCAATGGAAATGCTGGAGGTCTTGTTGGTGAGATGTTCCCAGGCTCTGAGTTGAATATTATTACTAATGGTACTACATATGCCAATGCTTCAAGGACTGTGACGGGTAAAACCTATGCCGGAGGACTTGTCGGAAAGAACGACCAAGGCACCGTTACGATAAAGGTAACTGAATCATCTGCGGCGGAAGATGTTTATAACGCTTTAGGCACTATCAAGGCAACCGACGGTGCTGCTGGCGGAGTTTTTGGATACTATAAGATTACTGATACTTACAACAAGTTCTCTCCTGATTATTATACCAGCACTACAGGCTGCTCGCTGAATGGAAAAATAGCGGGTGGTCTTGTAGGCGTGCTTGAAGCGAGCGGTATCGATGTGACCTACTCAGGGGCAGACTCTAACCATAAATTGGATGTAAAATCCACTCTTGCTGCAGATAACACAAATTATGGCGGTATTGTTGGAACGTATTCAAATACTGATCTGACTAAGTCATTTACCATCGAACACGTAAATGTTACTACGGGCGGAAACAAATCTACAAATTATGGCGGTGCCATAGCATCCCTCGTCGGGAATTCAGCAGTATATGTAAAGGTGAATGACTTTTCATGCACTTCTAACTCAGGTGCCTCCGGATGTTCGTATTTCGGCGGAGCTGTTGGTGATTCAGGTAGTAGAGGAAGTTTACTTGACATAGGTGACATTACTGTTGTTGTAAAGAAGAATAACGCTCTTGATACTTTCACTGGCGGCGGAGTAGTCGGAAAACATAATTCTGGAGTTCTGCGCCTAAGTGGAACGACTGATCTGTCTCAGGCAACAGCAGGTTCCAAAGGTCAGATCGTTGGTGAGCGCACTAATGGTCTTGTTTATGCTCTGGGTAGTGGTGAAGATGAAGATGGAACCACTTACGAAGGCGGCTGGCGACTTATACGGTCAAGTACTGATGCTGATGTAGATGATATAGGTACATGGGGCGAAGTAGTAAGAATAGATGATGTTGAAGTTAAGGATCCTGAAGAGGGTGTTGACACCAGCAACGCTATCCTTATATATAATAGCACTGCTCATACGGTTACTGTAGGTTCTGTTGTAACAGATATGCGCAGCCCTGCAGACTTTACTAGAACTGCACTTAATATGCAGCTGAATGATGGTGATGATGGTTCTCTAATATTTACAAGTTCTGAAAGAACTGAGTTACTTGATGATGCTTATACAATTTTTGGAACGATCTCTCTTTCAGGGACAGGTATAACTGGTTTTATGCGTGATGGTTCAACCAAGAGTGACAATGATACTTCTGAAATCAAGTTTTTTACAGGCAGTCTCAGTAAGGGTGAAGCTACTGATGGTGAAGAAGATGCAGATGCTGTTGTTGAACTCGCTGTGGGCGAGCGGTATGGTATATATAGTGGAACTGCCAACGGCAGAGGTGCCATATACAAGCACAGATTCAACGGACTGTTTGCACGTACTGGTGAAGGTGCTATAATAGAAAATATATCTATTGGTGGAACGATGAATGTCAGATCCAAAGTGGCTGATATGAATGTCGGTGGAGCTATAGCATATCTTCGAAATGGAGCTACGCTTATTAATGTTAATGTTTCTGAAACTATTAATTTCTATGATTTTTCAGCTAATAATACAAGCGGGCAATATGTTGGTGGTCTTGTCGGAAGAACTAATTGTGATGCAGGAAAGAACGTTACTATCGGTGGTACGGATGAAGATACGAAAGCAATAATAGCTCCTAATATTATTGTTACCGGAAATCTTCGTAGCAATATAAATAATAGCGATAAAACTGTAGTTTATCAGACGATCGGTGGAGTTATAGGTTATATCAGTTCGACAGCGTCTGCCACCACTACTTTGGAACACATTACGCTTTCTGTTAACATAGATGCTTCTAATGCTACAGCAGCTGCTAACGTCTCCACTGCTGGTCTTATTGCTGATATTGCCTGGAACAGTACTGATACGAGAAGTCTCGTGTTGGAAGATATCGACGTAGAAAATACAAAGGTAAAGAATACAGCAGGTACTGAAACTGGCGGTATCCTGGGCTATCGTTGGTTGGGCACTGATGTTGCTTTTAGTGATGTTGTTCTGACCAGCGGAAATGAGATAATTTCTCCGTCAAGCTATGTCGGCGGTCTTGTTTACAGGGCTACAGGACATTGGACGATCAATTCTGCCGGAATTGATATTGACGATATTGCGATCAAGAAAAACGCAACTGATACAGCTGCGCCTACAGGACTGGGCATCATTTTGCATGACGGATATAATTCATCGTCAGCCATTTACATGGAGTTTATGGCTGAGGATAGTTATGCTCTTGAGAGCGGTCTTTCGTATATTCCCGATATGACTGGTACGGGGAAGATATATGATGAGATATGTGCTTGTCTGGCTGACAGTGCTGAGCATATTCTCACTAATGATACTGCTGGTGTTATTTCGTACTATACAAGCGGTGGTTCGTATACAAGTGGTGAGGGAACAAAGAACAGCTATGATAATATATATAACGAAACCGTTGTAAACAACAGATCAAGATACTACTACAATGCTGATATAGAATCATATACGACCAATAGTTCAGACCCCGGTTATAAATTATTGTACTGGAGTCTTAATCGTTATGCCGCTGCAAATATCAAGCATTGCTTTCCTAATCCTTTTTCTGGTGATGTTTTGACCGGCACATTTGATCTCAAGAATATTTCATATTATCCTATTGACATTTCAGAAAATGTCAGCATTGGCGATGCTACATTTATTTTCTATAACACACTTATAGAAGATACTGAAACAGCAGCAGACACAAAACGTTCGACCAGAGACGGCAAGTCTCAGCATTATACTATGCATATGGGATTGTTTAGAAATGTCTCAGCTACGATTACTACCACGGGGATTATTACAATGTATGGCTCAGTGGGTGTAGATAATCATTATTCCGGAGCGTTAATAAATGGAACATTGACAGGTACACTTAATACTGCAACTGCCAAAAACATATACTTAGGTGATGCAAATAATCAAATACCACTTGAAATAAGCAATATAAATAAATATTTATTTATAAACAAGATCGGCGACAAGGCTGTTTTAAATTTAAATGGATTGTATATTAATGGTGCTGCATATGACACCAACGATGATAATACATATGCCAGCAGTCTGATTGGCGACGTTCAGGGGGCAGGTATAAATCTTATATTCAATAATATAAGAATAGATGGTAGAAATAAAGAGAATGTTACTATTACAGGAACTACCACAAATGGTAAAAATGGTACTTATGTTACTTCCAAATCTATTTTCTCAAATGCGACGTTATTGAATAAGTTGGATGTGGATTCAACCTCGGTAGCTGTTTATAACTTTTCGCAGAAAGAAGACTGGGGAACAAATAATACTTCGATGACAAAAAGATCAGCTGGTTATGGAAAAGTTACTTATGGTCGTGAGCTTACTGACTCTGTCGAATATGAAGATGAAGAAAACAGATATTATGAGGACGGTGAAAATGGAAACTACATTGCACCTGTAACATATCCTGGTAAATTTGATTCAGCAACAGCTCCCTTGGGTACGGCGTATAATTTTAGTTCGGATTATTTACCATATGTGCGATACTTCACATCTGATACAACAAAAATCGCAAACCCTCCTGCAGCAACCTATACTCTTAGAGAGATAAAGGTTAATGTTGTGCCTTCTGATCTTACAGAAGGTTGTGGATCATACGATCATCCATACAGCATAACCAGCCCGAAGCAGTTAGCTGCTGTTTCAATGATGCTTGATTATAAGAATTCTGCTGAGACCGCTCTTATCCCCAATATTATGCTTCCTGAGACAAATGATGGTACTCACTGGTGCTGCACCGGAAGCACCGGCTCTGGCGCACAGGAGCAAAACACAAATTCCTGCTTGCTCTTTACTTATGATTCTGGCTCAGGAAAATACAAGCATGATTTTACTACGAAATCTACTGATCCCGGCACTGGAGAGGAGATCACAACTGTTGTTAGGACTGTAACTTGGGAGATCAATGATGTTCGCAAATACCTTGCATCTGCATATTATCAGATCGGTACCAGTATCGTTCTAACTTCTACGTTTACTGGTCTGGGCGCATATGATAGTGAGTATGCTTTTAAGGGCGTCATTGTTGGCCTTAATAACAATATTACAGTAACTAATACTACAGCCACTCCGTTAATTAAAGTCAGCAACGGAAGTGTAGTAAAGGATCTTAAGATAGTTGTAAATGCAGCTAATACATCGACGGCTTTCGGAACTAATGGAAGCAATAATACAATTTTCGATTACAGTAGCAATGCATTGTTCTATGGTGGCGTTATTGGTAAGATAATGGGTGGAGACAATATCATTGATAATGTTTCCATGACATATTCAAACAATGGTTTTATTAAGACGCAGAATCAATTGCTTATATGTGTTGGTGGATATGTTGGTGTTATTGTAAATGGCGGGCTTGTTTTCAGAAACATGACTTCGAGCAGCTTTACAAATAAGAGCAGTTTTAAAGTCAATAAAGACGGCGCATCTACTGCTGAAAACTGGGTCCTTGACGAGAATAATGCTACAGCGCATAGTCACCTTTTTGTAAACCCCTACATCGGCAGGGTCATCAACGGCTACGCTATAAACGAAACAACTACCGATGCCACAAAGAAAACTACGTCAAGATACAGTGGCGATCCTGTTGCATTAACTGATGAACAGGGCAACTATATTTACAAGTATTATAATGCAAATGGCGTGGTGCTGACTGATGTTACTGACCCTGACAATGATGAAAGGGTAGCAGAGAAAGTTCAACAGTTTGAGTACCAGTATACCCTCGACAACGGCACCAAGAATTATCAGATAGCTGATGTCATTGCTGACGTAAGTGAGGATTCTTCTGTTACAGATAAGCCTCATAAGCTATATTACGATACCAAAGTCAGCACAAATGACCGTGTGAATATTCCCGACGGTCAGGCTCTGCTTATCCTGTCGCTGATAACTCAGTCGGGTGCAGGAACTGCAACATCAGCTGATGGTGCTTATGCTTATGCTATTGGCTATGACGGAGACACGCATTATGGTCATGTTTCCGACGTTGATACCTCTGCGCATAATGTTGCAACACACCTTGCAGATTATGACGAAGTTGGCAGTATTAAGTTTTCGCAAAAAGCTACCGGAGATTATGCAACGGCTGTCAAGGATAAGTATAATGACAGTACAGCTGTGCCTTATATCATTTACCATTATACTAAAGCTGATACAAGCGGTAATTATCCGGCAAGAAAAATGACCGGTGCTACTGATTTTATGAAGCTTTCAACTGCGGGAGGAACGTATTATCTTCCTGAGTCCTTTAGAGGCATCGGGTCTATTTGTGATGGTAAATATTCTGTTCAGAATGGTGTTAATTCAGCAGATAAGGTTAATGAATATCAGATGCATATCTACGGATTCGAAGGCAATGGCGCTACTATAAACGAGCAGATCATTTTCAATACTTATATCAATACAAGCGATAATTACGCCAACAAGGTTTATGGAAATTCTAATATTAATCTTGGCTTTGGATTGTTTAATATTCTTGTTCAAAAGGCGAAAGATGCTGACGGAACAACTTATAATCTTGACGAAGGTTATTACATCGGGAATTTTAATCTGACGGGAAAAGTTGTTGTTAAAGAGTACAATACATCTGGCGTAGAACAAACTGGAGGATTTGATACAACAAATGGAAATAAGAGCCCTCATCGTAATCGTTATTCTGTTGGCGGTCTTGCGGGTGGTACTCTTGTTACACAGTTTACAAGAGTAACAGATGGGAAATCAATTACCAATCCAAGTATTGAAACATATGTAAACATATATGACCTTGATTTAGACACTCTTACAATTACAGGTACCAGTTGGTGCGGTGGTTATATTGGAAGAAATAATATTACTGAATATGATGCTAACTATGGAAGCGGTAAAATGAACCTGTTTTTTAATGGCTGTGATGCTACAAAGGTCATTATTACTGGTTCTCAGGGATGCAGTGGTGGCATACTTGGAGGAAGTATGTCAGGATTCCCAAGCCTTTATATCAATACTGCGAAACCGAAAAGTGGAGATACTCATTCAACAGGTGCCGATGGTTATTTTAGCTCAACGATGAAGCTTTCCATCACAAATAATGGAGATTGTTCACAATGCGGTATTGGAGCAGTTGCTGGAACTATCAGAAATGGATATGAGGTGACCCTGTGGGTAAACAATCTTACAGTGGAAGGATATGGAGCTAATAATGGATTCTCAAATGGATCTACATCTGTAAAAACCACATGGACTCAAGGCGTAGGTGGACTTTTCGGGTTTGTAAGAAAAGCAGATTCTGTTGTTATTACTAATTGCGAAATAAAAAATATTGATATTAGTGGTCCAATGTCAGGAGGCTTGTTTGGAAATATTGATATATATGATACTGCACCAGAATTTGGTGTTTCTCCTAAAATAAAGATTTTTAATACTAAGATCTATTCTGGAAATAACAATAACAATATATCTGCAGTTATAGGTGCTGGTGGTGTATCAGGGCAGTTTGTAACCAGTAAGAGTTATACTGATAGTGTTGTTGGTTATAACGGAGAAACGTTCATTTACGATATAGATGGATGTGAAGTTTATGGATATACGATTTCTCAGACTGGTACTGATGATAAAGAATGTGGTGCAGGCGGATTTATAGGTTATGCTAATAATGCACAGAGAACGATAGTAAATTCTCGTGTTCATGATTGTACAATAAAGGTTGACGGCTCACAAGTAAAACATGGTATGGGCGGTCTTGTTGGAGATACATCAAAAGGAATCTGGGGCTACAATATTGCTTCTTACAATAATACATTTGCATTTTTGGGAGAAGATACAAAAGCAAAGTGTGGCGGATTTATCGGTAACACTAATGGGCAAGAACTTAAAATTGTTGGCTTTACAAGAAAAAATAATAGTATGAGTGATGGTACCGCCATAACGCTTGATTGGGATTCAAATAGTAAGCCGAAGTCAGGCTCCTATGTTATCGATGCCGACTACATGAACATCAGCACCGGTACCAACCACGGTACTGCTATGCCAGTAGGCTTTGACAATGGTACAAATGTTGGCGAAGGTGCCGCAAAGAATTACTTCCCCTATGTAACTGTTAGTCCTAAAGTAACTGTTGGTGAAGATAACTTCCTGACAGGTGACGGTGTCAGCATCGTTGATGTTGAAAAGACCGTCGAGGTAGAAGGTGGGGAAGATGAAACCGTTACCGTAAGTGTTCCGGTTGCTAAACTGATAACCGATGAAAACACTGGCACAGCTGCTGATAACAGGATCGCATACAAAACTGTATCAGATGATGATATTACAATTGTAAAGAATTTGATATCTTATGGCGAAGATACCTCTGCTGATCATGATATCAAGCTGACCACGTACTTTACTGAAATGGGGCGACCGGAAGGCTATGGCGGGGATGATTTCCCGATAATTGCGGTCAATGGAGGTGCTGAGAATTATAATAATGAAATAAATGCTTATATCCGAACACTTACCAATACAACTGATAGTTATAATACTGATGTAGCTGGAAAGTATTCTATCACATTGTATCCTTGTCAATGCATAGATGGTGTTTATCAGAAGGTATCGGGAACAACGGGATTCCAACTCAACAATAGCAATAACTATGTGATGGTCGATTCTGCTGCTGACTCTGTTGCAGGAAACAATCAGATAACTATGATCGATATAAGTTTCCTTGATCCGACTGATAAGAATAAGGTGGCGTACCATCTCTATGTACCTGTATTGACCAAGAAAATGCTGAAGTTTGATTTCAGTTCATCGGCGTTACAGGGTACAGAATACGAGCCGAGTGATTATGTTGATAAGTTCCCAGAAGAATGGGGGAAGACATCCAAACTGGCTGCCGGCTTCGATTCTTGGCAGACCATATATGCACAATTCGATTATTCTAAATCTGAAATGGATACGTTCCTCGCAACAGGAAAGGGGCTGAATTGGAACACATCTAAGACACTCTACTTTAATTATAATGGAAATAAGTCGCTTGCAAATTCTACACAGTTTGTTTTGCTGGATAATAACAATAATGTTGATAAGGAATACTATATCACAAAGTTTGATATATCTACAGAAACAAACTCGGCAGGAAACAAGTTTGATGTTATCAAATTCGGAGATTTTACCACAGAAAGAAATGGTGCAGAAATCATTGACCAAGCTAAAAAATTTGAACCTCAGACCCTTAACGAAATAGCCGGAAGGAAACTTCGCTATACTGCTAATAACTCCGGAGCATATGTTGAATGCGACAAGTCAGAGGCAACAGTATATGTTTATACTGATCCTACAAATGCTGCAAGCACAGACAAGAAGTTTTTCAAGGCTTGGGTATCAGGCTCAAATCAGAGATATACGATTACTGTAAATGATACGATAACCGAAACGTATTATCTAAGTATGTACAGTTTCGATAAGGACAATGTTGATAACGATAATTCTACAACTCACGATGCTTATGGTCTTACTGTTACTTGTCCTCTTACGTTTACAAGTGATGTTATCACCTGCCAGCGAAGCAGAGCAAAAAACACAGAGCTATTCCTCGGTAACTTCTTGAATCAAACGTTGACGATAACAAATGTAAATGATAATGTGAAAATATCTACGGAAAATCATATTCTTAGAGCAACATTAAGTTCAACGGTAGGGTTTACTGGCAGAAGTGCAAACTATTTCCATAAAAATCTTGCAGGTGAGAAATTGTATCAGGGATTCTTCCTCTATTTGAACAGATATGATGCAAAAGGTGAAATCACATCTGATTGTACGATCAAAGGTCAGCCGAACTACTCATATACCCGTTCTATAAATGGTGAGATTTTTGGATCTACGCAGAGTGGAGGACTTGATGAGAATGCACCTTATCTTTACGTTTTACCAGTGGAGATAGATGTGCCGGCTTATACTGAAGGAGTGTCTTGGTCAAGTTCACAGTCTGCAACAGTAACTATCGACTTTGGAACTAATGAAACTAAGCTCAATAGGGAATTCCCTACACGAAATAAAGCAACAAACGACTATAAGGGTATAGAAATTGACTCGACAGTTAAACTTGATTTCTTGCGTGACAGGGTAATTTACAGTAATAATAAGCAGACTCCAGTTCCCGAGGAGAAGCCTACAGAAAGATATTACATCGACAGAACAACCAGTAATGGTATCTTGACACTAACAGCTTTCGATCAGGCAGAAAACGATGAGTATGATACCTATGGTGAACAGAGTCACAATAAGAGCGCATTAGGTATAAATGGTAACTATATTGGAACAGGTTCACAGTATAGCACTATGGGTGATTTTGAGCATATTGAAGTAGGTCTGGATTATGATGTATCTGCATTGCCTGCGGATATATTCGATGGAACACATACGTTGAACTTCAAGATCGCACTTGAACAAAAAGTCGATGACCCTAATGAAACAACAGGATTCAAATACATTCCTGTTAATATTGAGGACTTTACAGATGATGAGGAGGAACTTATTAAGGGCTATCTTAGTGGATTTGCATTATATGGCAAATCTGCAGAAACAGCTTTGGCATTGGGAACGGATGAGGATACATCCTATCTTAGCTATACCTATAGTATGCCAATGTCAATTGATAAGAGCTTGTGGACACTAAAGTATACTGAAACCGAAACTCAGAAACACATCACTGGAAATATAGAGTTTAACGCTAAAACCAATGGTGAACTTGAATCAATAGAAGGATATTTGTATACTAACTATAGGCTTAAAGTTACTGCATCAATATCGGGGACTTCATACACCAGTACTGATTGGATCGTTTATACGAATGCTAAGATGAATGCTCAATATGTAAAGGCTTCATAGATTTAAAACACAGTACAACAAATTATAAAAGCTCAGGAGGATAGTAAACTCCTGAGCTTTTTTGTTATACCGTGCGCTTTGCCGATTTAAATTTATGAATCGACGTGCAAAGAGGCCTGCAAAAAAACGCACAAGGAAATCACTTTTGGATGACAAATTAGGTGGGAGCTAACATCAATCAGAACATGACCTGACAAAATTGACAGAATTGACAAAGCAGCTTTGTCAGGTTCTTGTCAGGTTCTTGTCAACCCACTCTAAGGAAATTTGTGCTATACTAAAATCACAGCCAAAGGACAGCGCACAGCTATCCGAATGACTGAATAAAAAGATTGGAGGAATACCAATGAAACACTATAATGACTTCCTGATCGTAGGCATCGATCACGGTTACGGCAACATCAAGACCGCCAACACGGTCACGCCCACGGGCATCACCAAGCTCGATGCCGCACCGACCTTTACAAAGAACACTCTTTTCTTTGCGGGAAGCTACTACCAGATCGGTGAGGGACACAAGGAATATCTTGCCGACAAGTGGCAGGACGATGACAACTACCTGTTCACGCTTATGGGCATCGCCCGTGAGCTGAACCGTGAGGGCATCACCTCGGCAAAGGTTTACCTCGCCGTAGGACTGCCGATCACATGGGTAGGCAGACAGCGTGAGGATTTCCGCAAGTATATGTTGCAGAGGGAGAGTGTGGACTTCAAATACGAGGACAAGCTCTACTCCGTCCGCATCATCGGTTGCTATGTGTATCCGCAGGGCTACGCTGCCGTGGTGGACAAGCTGAACGATATGACAGGTCTCAGCATGATTGCAGACATCGGCAACGGAACGGTCAACATCATTTTCGTCAGCAACAAGCGTGTCATCAACACCAAAACCTACACCGAGAAAATGGGCGTGAACCAGTGCGTAAAGGCTGCGTCCAATGCTATGATGAACAAGCTGGGCGTGACCGTTGACGAGACCATTATCCAGTCGATGATCCGTTACGGAACTGCCGACATTGACAGCGAGTATGCCGAGGTTCTCAGACAGGCAATTTCCGAATACGCCGAGAGCATTTTTGCTCTGCTCCGCAAGTATGAATATGACCCGAAAATGATGCGCCTTTACATCACGGGCGGCGGAGGAAAGCTCATCAAAAATTTCGGCAACTATGACAAGGATAAATTCAATTTGCGGACATTCATTAGTTCTGAAAATGCTCAGACAAACGTCACGGAGTCGATAACAGAAATTACGGATACAAGTGGTACAGAGATTCAGAAAAACGCAAGGAAGTACATCAACGGGCATATTCTTTTCTTTGAACACAAAACTGTTGATAACAAAGGTCATGAAATATATTCAGGTTTCATAGGTGCTGATGGCATAGATATTACCGTTCCTGCTGGGGGCGATGCTAAATCAGTCACCCTATATTGGAAATGGGTTAATACCTTCGATCAGATTTTTTTGAAAACAACTGATAGCTATTATGATTTTCCATTAATAGCGGATGATAATACTGACGATAGAGAAGATTTAGTGGATTTTATTCAAGCTAATCCTTCAAAACTGTTTTCTGATATTACTACTGAGAATACTACGGCTGTCCAGAATATTGATTACGATGCCGATCATGCTAATTCAACTTTATTGAGTGCGCTCAATGATGGGTATAATACAGCAGATCAAGTCATAGGTGTAAATCTACGCTATTTTCTGATCGAGATGATTGCTTCTCCTGCTGCAAGCACGAATAGTTAAATTGAATTGCCTAAAGGCTGCATCCAATGCCATGATGAACAAGTTCGGCGTGACCGTTGACGAGACCATTATCCAGTCGATGATCCGTTACGGGACTGCCGACATTGACAGTGAGTACGCCGAGGTTCTTAGGCAGGCAATTTCCGAGTACGCTGAGAGCATTTTCGCACTGCTCCGCAAGTATGAATACGATCCAAAAATGATGCGTCTTTACATCACGGGCGGTGGCGGAAAGCTCATCAAAAATTTCGGCAACTATGACAAGGATAGAGTGACTATCATCGAGGACATTAAGGCTTCTGCAAAGGGCTATGAATACTTCGCCGTTGCACAGCTTAAAAAGGAGGAGAAGAAATGAGCAAGGTTCTGACTACTTGTTTCCGCTTCAATATGGATAACCCCGAACACGCCAAAGCCTGGGACTATCTTCATAACTATGATAAGGACAAGATCAAGTCCACCAATGTTGCAGCCATTACGGCGGTCAATGACTACTTTGACCGTATGGGAAAACTGGCTGATGACCCGTATTTCGAGACCCGTCAGCGTGAGGAGCGTTTCATTCAGCAGATCGTCAGTGAGGTAGGCAAGGCGTTTATCGCTGAAATGCCGAAGTTCCTCGCAAGCCTGATGCTGAGTCTGAACAGCAGCTACCCTGTACAGTTCAAAGAGATTCGAGCTGTTCCTATGGGGACGGTGGACGGCAGAGGATATGCCGAGGACGTCCGCACGAGCAAGCTCGCACCACCGAGCGCCACAGAGGGCTTTGAAACCGCCAATAACGGTGATGATGACGATTTTTCCGCTATTGATTTCGATTTTATCGGCGGCTGATACTGTTTGAAACAGCTTTAACACCATTCATATAGCGGATAACTATAACAACGGCAATAAACCAATAGACAAGGGAAAAATCGGGGGCTGACCGCAAAAATGCAGTATAGCATTTTATGCGGAAAATGAAATCCTGCAAATATCACAGAGGAATTTGCAGGATCGAGCGCCTAACGCCAGTTGGGCGAGGCTCAAATTCGACACGGAGGTCGAAAGCCTTGTAACAACAAGGCGGTGTCCGGCTCGGATTTGCGCCGGGCAGGTAGCACCGATGTAGTGACACATCGGCTACCTGCTCAGAGACGTTCCCCCTCCGAGACCTTCCCCTAAGACCGCCGCAGGCGGAGAAAGGAGCGACTATGCCAAATCGCAGGCGCTATCACTCTATCAGCTTGAAGCTAACGGACGAGGAGCTTCAGCTTTGGAATACCAAGCATGAAGCCAGCGGTCTGAGCAAGACCGATTATCTGATGCAGGCTCTCAGGAACAGCGAAGTCCGCATTTATTCCATAGAGGAGAGCATCACTCCCCTTATCCATGAGATCAGGAAGATCGGAACGAACCTCAATCAGCTTGCCTATTTTTCCAATATCGGGCAGGACAGCAAGGTCAGAGCCGAGATCGGAGCTATCCGCATAGCCAATGACAGGCTTGTGGAGCAAATCGAGGATTTCCTCAAAAATCCTGAATTTACCGTCAAGGGCGTTAAGTGATGTTCGGGAATGTCAATGTCGATTACAAACCCTGCAAATCTAAGGTTCAGCTTGAACGGGCGGCGCACTACATTTTGGGAAAGTTACCCGAACAAATTTCGGAGGGTATCGTAAAAACTGCCCCCAACTTATATTGGGGAATGAATTGCGACAGGGACAATTTTGCAAGGGATATTCTGATGACACGAAAGCTGTTCGGCAAGCGTGAGACACCCAAGACGAACCTTGCTTTTAAGATGTCGATCTCATTCTCTCCCGATGACAATGACAAGCTCACCTATGATGAAGTATTCCGTATCGCAATGGAGTTTGCGGAGAAATACTTTAAGGGATATGAAGTGCTGTTCGCAGTTCATACCGATAAACCGCATAAGCACGTCCATTTCCTTGTGGGTAACTGCCACACCGAGACAGGCAAGGCATACCGCCGCAGTCAGAAAGATTTGTACGATATGTGCGAGTTTTTCGGGGAGCAATGTATGCAGAGAGGGTTGATACATTCCGTCCGTGACAGCTATTTCCGAGATAAAGAAAATGACAGCCGTGACAAGGAGACTTTTGCCGAAAGACAGATGAAAGCGAAAGGCAAGGAAACTTTCAAGGATGAGCTACGGGAAGTTATCAGAATTGAATGTGCCGACACGAACAATAAGACCTTAGAAGATGTGGTGAATGCCCTGATGAAGCATTATCATGTGGAGTGCCGTGTCAAGGGCAACACCATATCCTACCGTCACCCAGAGTATACCGACAAAAACGGTAAACTTGTCTCGGTCAGGGGCAGTAAGCTGGGCGATAAATATACAGTGAAAGGAATATTACATGAGCTTGAACAGATACGGCGAGGACGGTCAGATCGAGACCTCACAGCAGGAACAGCCGTTATCACCGAAACCCGACGAGGAAGTGATAATATCGGAGAGGACAGGCTTGCCGGAGGTCAGAAAGAAACTCCAAGAGCCGACACCCGTACCGCAGGCAGAATCCAAACAGCAGACTGCACCAAAAAAGTCACCGCCGCCCACGCAGGCGAAACCCAAGAAGCAGGAAAAATTCTACTTCACACGGGAGATGCTTCACAGGGAGGAACAGCGGGTCAAGAATCAGAGCAAACCAAAACGCAAGCAGGAGGTAACAGTAGTGGAAAACAAGAAAGCAGCCCGCATTCCGGAGCTGGAAGCAATCGAGACCTGGGCAGCGGAGCTGACGGAGGAGATAGCGGAGACCTCGGACGATGCCAAGAGGGACGAGAGGGTCATGCTCATGGCAACGTCGGTGATAAAGATGTGCCGTCTCTTGAAGAACTTTTCAGAAGTTATGACCGCAGAAATGGCAAAGAGCGCCGAAAGAGAACTCCAGACCCTGAACCTGCAAGACCAGTACGCAAAAAGTCTAAAGGCATCAACCGTTGAGGTATCGAGGGACATCTATGACCGTTTCAAGGAGGAGCAGAAAAAGGCTTTTGATGATGTTAAGACCTTTTTCAGCGATAGCTGCGATGAAATGGAAAAGAAGCTCAACACCTGCACCGAGAATGTGAATTTGGCAACAGCGAGGGCAGGGAGAGCTTCAAAACGTATAAGCAAGTCGGTGAAGCGTTTCTGTACGGTCAAGACCATTGGTGATGTTCTGTACTATGTTGCACCTGTTGCGGTGGTGATAGATGTGCTGTTGAGGTTGTTTGATTTTATTTAATCATTCATCGTCATCATCATCAGCCCAGCCGAGGGCTTTGGCATCTTCTGCTGAAATGCGGATAGTCCTTTTATGTGGTAATGGTACTCCCGAATGTAGTCTTTTATCAACATAATCAACTTCCGCTTTAAGATGTTCAGCACCTTCTATCTTATCAAATTCATCAAACAGCAGTTTTCTGTCAGCATTGTAAATGCGGGTATGTTCGGGGTTGTTGATGTCACGGAAACCGGAAAGGGCAGAAATGATAAGATACATTCCCGTTACATCACCGAGCTTATAATTGAACTGATACTCAATATGTGCTGCCATGAACGGATCCTCTTCGTACATATTCATATACATAGGAGCTGACATATTGTCGGCAATCTGAGAAAGCACAGCTCTTGGTGCGGAATCTGGGCTGAGATGATATACTTTATCGGCGAACGGTGCAAACTGTTCTTTTACCACAGGTATCTCAGCTTCTACAATATCCTTTATGGTTGAAGGCAAATAGATCAAGCCGCCTTTATGCTCCTGAAGGATACCTCGTTCCACCAAATCTTCTATAATGTTGATGTCATCAAGGCTTATCAGGTCGCAGAAAAGCAGTTTAGCGATCCCTTCTTCCGGTATAAAGCGCATATAGGACAAAACATATTTTTGAATATCGGTCAGTTCGTTGGTATTAAGTATCTTCATAAGCAATTCATGGTAGTTAGCTTTTTCCTGGAACTGACCGTCTTTTCTTGTGGATATTCTTGCTTTCATATTACGGTAATCCTTTCCGGCAAGGGCGGTAGTAAGTGAATACGGAGTTACAACTCCTTTTGCAAGATGCTTGCCGCATACATCAAGCAAAAATGGATTTCGGTGTATCAAAGAAGCCAGTCGGCGCATCTCCGGCTCAACAGAGTCACTCAACTTGAATGGATAGTAAAACCGTATAAGAACGTAAGCATCTTTAAAACGCCGAAAATCCCTCAGCTTATATACCGTCATATTATCATAATTCATGTTTGACACTATAA
>ERZ842401.1456-NODE-1456-length-33879-cov-6.096529_pt1 | contig 33879 bp, 32 predicted proteins | sample MGYA00521270_ERZ842401 | MGnify/ENA primary metagenome ERZ842401 (study PRJEB31892, sample SAMEA3878208) | bioreactor metagenome | biome: Moose rumen | place: Sweden | collected 2011-10 | study: EMG produced TPA metagenomics assembly of the PRJEB12797 data set...
GTTGTAGGTTACGGCAGAGCCGAAAAAAAGCAGGTTCAGGAAATGACAAGAGTTATTTTAAACCTTGAAAAAATACCTAAACCCGACGACACTGCCGACGCTCTTGCAATGGCTATTTGCCACGCTCACTCAAGCGGATCTTTAATGTCACTTCTAAAAAAATGAGGACTTGAAAATGTTTTATTCACTTACAGGAACTGTTGTTCATTTTGATACCCAGTCGGTTGCGATAAGCTGTTCGGGCGTTGCGTTTAATTGCCTGACAAGTATGAACACCCTTAAAAGCGTAGCTAAAAAAGGCGATGAGGTAACCGTTTACACTTATCTTAACGTTCGTGAGGATGCACTTGATTTATTCGGGTTTGCAACCGAAAAGGAACTGGAGTGCTTTAAGCTTCTTATAAGCATTTCCGGAATAGGTCCCAAAATGGCGCTTGCAATTCTTTCCGTACTTAATCCCGATGAATTTACCCTTGCAGTTGCAGCAGGCGATTATAAGGCTATTTCCGTAGCGCAGGGAATCGGAGCTAAAAAGGCTCAAAGGGTTATTATGGAGTTAAAGGATAAGATTGCTTCGGGAATGTTTACGGATGTTTTTGATTCGTCAGGCGTTGACGTTGCGCAGGCTTCTTCAAACGGTAATACAGCCGAAGCGATTTCCGCTTTAACGATGCTCGGATATTCTCAAACCGAAGCTGCTTCGGTTGTAAGTAAGCTTGACCGTTCACTTTCGGTTGAAGAAATTATTAAGCAAGCGTTAAAACTTCTTTCAAAGCAGGTGTAAGAAATGGATTTTGATAATAACGAACGTATTGTTTCTCCTGATTTTAACAGCGCCGATACGGAAACCGAAATATCCTTAAGACCGAAAACGCTTAACGACTATATCGGTCAGGATAAGGCAAAAGAAAATCTGAAAATTTATATAGAAGCCGCTAAGAACAGAAACGAAAACCTTGACCATGTTCTTCTTTACGGCCCTCCCGGACTCGGTAAAACAACGCTTGCGGGAATTATCGCCAATGAAATGGGCGTTCAGATAAGGGTTACATCCGGTCCTGCAATTGAAAAGCCGGGCGACCTTGCCGCGCTTCTTACAAACCTTAATGACGGCGATGTTCTTTTTATTGACGAAATTCACCGTCTTTCAAGAGCGGTTGAAGAGGTACTTTATCCGGCTATGGAGGACCACGCTCTGGATATAATTATCGGAAAAGGACCTTCGGCGCGTTCAATAAGACTTGATTTACCCCGTTTTACGCTTGTCGGCGCAACAACAAGGGCAGGTCAGCTTTCCGCTCCGCTTCGTGACAGGTTCGGCGTAATATTAAGGCTTGAGCTTTACACAACGGAACAGTTAAGTCAGATAGTTCAGAGAAGCGCAGGAATACTTGAAATTTCCATTGATAAAAACGGAGCCGATGAAATTGCTTCACGTTCACGCGGTACGCCGAGAATTGCAAACCGACTTCTTAAAAGGGCAAGAGATTTTGCCGAGGTAATGGATAACGGTGTTGTAACCGAAGAAAATGCAAAAATTGCGCTTTCAAGAATGGAAATTGATAAGCTCGGTCTTGATAATATTGACAGACTTTTGCTTATGACAATGATAAAGAATTATAACGGCGGTCCGGTCGGACTTGAAACCATCGCCGCAACTATCGGCGAGGAATCGGTTACAATTGAGGACGTTTATGAACCGTTTTTGCTTCAGCTCGGCTTTATTGCAAAAACTCCGCGAGGCAGAATCGTTACGCCTCTTGGGTATAAGCATATGAATATCGATATGCCGGGACAGCAATCACTTGAATTATAGGAGAAATTATAATGGGCAGACTTTTTGGTACAGACGGCGCAAGGGGAATCGCCAACAGCGAATTGACCTGTGAGCTTTCAATGAAAATCGGCAGAGCCGCTGCAATGGTTCTTACCGAAAATCTTTCACATAAGCCGAGAGTTCTTATCGGTATGGATACAAGAGCTTCGTCGCATATGCTTGCTGCTGCTATTTCAGCCGGACTTTGCTCTGTCGGAGCGGATGTTCTTGTACTCGGTGATATTCCTACGCCGGGCGTTGCTTTTCTTGTAAAGGAATACGAATATGACGCAGGAGTTATGATTTCCGCTTCTCATAATCCTTGTGAATATAACGGTATTAAGATTTTTCAGCATAACGGGTATAAGCTCCCGGATGAACTTGAAAATGAAATTGAAGAAATCATTCTTGACGAAACAAAGGTTCCGCCGGTTATGCTTGGTGGCGATGTCGGCAGAATATATTTTTCAAAGAGCGCGGTTGACGATTATATTTTCCATCTTGCAATGACCTCTGACGGTGACTTCAAGGGAATGAGAATTGCTCTTGACTGCGCAAACGGCTCCGCTTCGGTAACTGCAAGAGCTCTGTTTACAAGACTCGGAGCGCAATGCTTTATTATAAACGACGAGCCTAACGGAATAAATATAAACGACAAATGCGGTTCTACTCATATGGAACAGCTTTGTAAATTTGTTGTTGAAAACAAATGCGATATCGGCTTTGCCTTTGACGGCGACGCTGACAGGATGCTTATTTCCGATGAAAACGGTAATCTCGTTGACGGTGACAAAATAATAGCTCTTTGCGCAAAATATATGAAGAGCGAGGGAAAACTCAATAATGATACTGCAGTAGTTACCGTTATGAGCAATATGGGCTTCTTTGAGTTTTGCGAGAAAAACGGTATTAAATGTGAAAAGACAAAGGTCGGCGACAGATACGTTCTTGAAAATATGGTTAAGAACGGGTATTCTATCGGCGGCGAGCAGTCCGGTCACATAATTTTTCTTGACTATGCCACAACCGGTGACGGTCAGATGTCAGCTATTCAGGTTCTCAACGTTTTAAAAAGAACAGGCAAAAAAATATCCGAATTAGCCGATGAAATGAACGTTTTTCCCCAGGTTCTTATCAATGTCAGGGTATCAAATTTCGGCAAGACCAGACTTGAAAAGGACGAGGAGGTTCAGCTTGCAATAAGAGAAGCCTCCGAGGAGCTTGGCAATGACGGTCGAGTTCTTGTCCGTGTATCGGGTACGGAGCCGCTTGTACGGGTAATGCTCGAGGGTAGGGATTACGATAAAATCAGTTATCTTGCCGAATGTATTGCGAAGGTTGTTGAGGAAAGGTTAGTGTAATGAGAGTTGCTTCTTCCTGGAAGGATTATGCGTTGTTGGACTGTTCCGAGGGCGAAAGACTTGAAAACTGGGGCGGCTTTACTATGGTGCGTCCCGATCCTCAGGTAATCTGGAAAACAAAAAAGACAAATAAGCTCTGGTTCAATGCCGACGCAGTTTACCACCGTTCAAATACAGGCGGCGGACACTGGGATTTTAACAAAAAGCTTCCGTCAAGCTGGCAGATAACATATAAGGACTTAACCTTCAATATTAAAAATATGGGCTTTAAGCATATGGGTATTTTCCCGGAACAGGCTGTAAACTGGGACTATACAAGGTCGCTTATTGAAAAAGCCGATAGACCCGTAAAGGTACTTAATCTTTTTGCTTACACAGGTGCGGCAACTGTTTCCGCGCTGAAGGCCGGGGCGAGCGTTGTTCATGTTGACGCTTCAAAGGGTATGGTTCAATGGGCAAAGGAAAATGCCTTTTCTTCGGGCGTTGCCGACAGAAGCGTTCGTTGGATAGTTGACGACTGTGTTAAATTTGTTCAGCGTGAAATCCGCCGGGGCAATAAGTATGATATAGTCATAATGGATCCGCCGTCATACGGCAGGGGACCTAACGGAGAGGTCTGGAAGGTTGAAAATGAGGTTTATTCTCTTGTTGAGCTTTGTTCACAGGTTTTAAGCGATAATCCGATTATGTTTCTGATTAACTCTTATACAACGGGTCTTTCACCGTCTGTAATGGAATATATACTCGGCACAACCGTTATGAAAAAAAACGGCGGTAAGGTTTCAAGTGATGAAATCGGACTAAAGGTTGAGGAAAGCGGTTTTGCGCTTGCCTGCGGTTCTTCCGCAATATGGGAATTATAATTTTTGGAGTTTTTTAATGAATAAGGATTTTTCATTAAAATTTGATAATGTTTTTTACCGTTATGAATCCGACGAAGGCGACGCGGTAAATGATTTCGCGGTTAAGGAAGCTTCTTTTGAAGTTAAATCAGGCGAAATGATAGCCGTTTTAGGTCATAACGGCTGCGGAAAAAGTACGCTTGCAAAGCTTACTAATTCGATAATTGTTCCGACCGAGGGAAAGGTTCTTGTCTGCGGTATGGACACTTCTGACGAAAGCAGAACCTACGATATCCGCCAGAGGGTCGGAGTGGTTTTCCAGAATCCCGATAATCAGATAGTCGCGTCCATTGTTGAGGAGGACGTTGCTTTCGGACCCGAAAATCTTGGTATTGAACGTGATGAAATAAGAAAAAGAGTTGACGCTTCTCTTAAAGCGGTGGATATGTACGACTACCGCGAGCACGAAACACATAAGCTTTCAGGCGGCCAGAAGCAGAGAGTTGCCATTGCAGGAATTCTTGCAATGCAGCCTGACTGTATCGTTCTTGATGAACCGACGGCAATGCTTGACCCTGTCGGCAGACAGGAGGTTATGAACACCGTTAAAAAGTTTAATAAAGAGCTCGGCGTTACGGTTATTTTTATTACCCATTTTATGGAGGAAGCCGTTGAAGCAAGCAGAATACTTGTAATGGACAAGGCAAGAATTATTCTTGACGGTACGCCCAAAGAGGTTTTTAAAAACAGTAAAAAAATCAGAGAAATCGGGCTTGACGTCCCGGCAACAGTTTCTCTTGCACTCGAACTTGAAAAAGAGGGCTACAAATTATCCTCGGACTTATTATCCGTTGACGAATTTGTTTCAGATATAGAAAAACTTGTAAGGTAGGATTTTATTTGATGCCGATAATTGAAATTGAAAATTTAACATATATTTACGGCATCGGTACGCCGTTTGAAAAGAAAGCGCTTGATGATATTTCACTTACTGTAGAACAGGGTGAAATGATAGGCATTATCGGTCACACGGGCAGCGGAAAAAGCACGCTTGTTCAGCACCTGAACGGTCTTTTTAAACCGTCCAGCGGTAAGGTTTATATAAATGGCAAAGATATCTGGGAGAGTAAAAAGACCGTAAGACAGGCGCGTTTTACAGTCGGATTATGTTTTCAGTATCCCGAATATCAGCTTTTTGAAAGTACTGTTTATAAGGACATTGCTTTCGGACCTAAAAATATGGGACTTGATGAAGCGGAAATTGACAAAAGAGTCAGAGCTGCCGCAGGTTTTGTCGGTTTAAGTGAAGATGTTTTTGATTTGTCGCCGTTTGAGCTTTCGGGCGGAATGAAACGCAGAGCGGCAATTGCCGGCGTCATTGCTCTTGAGCCGGAGGTTTTAATTCTTGACGAACCCACTGCAGGTCTTGATCCGATGGGGCGTGAAACGATAATAAATATGATTAAAAATTATCGCTCCGATACGGGAAAAACCGTTATAATGATTTCTCACAGCATGGATGACGTAGCCGGTTTTTGCGACAGAGTGCTTGTTATGAATAAGGGAAAGGCAGAAACCTTTGATACGGTTAAAAATGTTTTTTCCGATTCCGAAAAGCTTGTTTCACTCGGACTCGGCGTGCCGCAGGTCACCCGGATAATGATAAGTCTTAAAAAACGGGGTCTTGATGTAAGGACCGATGTCTTTACCTTTGAACAGGCTAAACAGGAGCTTGTTCGCCTTCTTAACGGAAGGGGGAAAGCAATATGATTAACGATATTACTATCGGTCAGTATTTCCCGGGAAATTCAATTGTTCATAAGCTTGATGCACGTATTAAGCTTATTCTCACCTTTGCTTTTATTGTTGCAATTTTTCTTTGTAAGAATTTTGTTTCACTCGGAATAGTTTCTTTTGTTCTTGTATTCGGAATTATTGTTTCGGGCATTTCTCCGAAAACTATTCTCAAAAGTTTAAAGGCAATAATTGTTATTGTAATTGTTACGTCACTGTTACAGATTTTTTATAATAAAGACGGCTCAATGCTGTTCGAATGGAAATTTATCCATATTTCGTCAAAAGGCCTTATGCTTGCAGGCTTCACATCATTGAGAATTATACTTTTGATTATTGCCGGCTCAATGCTTACCTACACGACTTCGCCTACAGTGCTCACGGACGCAATTGAAAGGCTCTTCTCTCCGCTGAATAAGCTTAAAATAGACGTTCACGTTCTTGCGATGATGATGACTATCGCCCTTAGCTTTATCCCGATTCTCATAAAAGAAATTGATAAAATAATGTCTGCTCAAAAGGCGAGAGGCGCTGTTTTTGACGAAGGCGGTCTTATTAAAAGGTCGCAGGCGCTTATGACGGTAATTGTGCCATTGTTTGTCAATTCCTTCAGGCGTGCATACGAGCTTTCCTTTTCAATGGAATGCCGCTGCTATAAAGGCGGAGAGGGAAGAACAAGACTGCGCGAAATGAAGGTTAAACTAATTGACGCACTTTCCGTTGTTTTTATTGCGGTATTGATTTTTGCAGTTATTCTTACGAACATTTACTTTCTTTCGGTGATGTGATGAGAAATATTCTTTTTACAATTTCATTCTGCGGTTCGAGCTATCACGGTTGGCAGGTTCAGAATAATGCCGTAACCGTTCAGCAAACTGTTCAGGACGCAATTGAAAAAATAATTCAAAAAAGAGAAAATATTGTCGGATGCAGTCGAACCGATTCGGGCGTTCACGCAAATATGTATTGCTTTAATATGCGAACGGAAAGCTCAATTGATTGCAGTAAGCTAATCGGCGCTGTGAACGCTCTTCTTCCAAAAGACATAAGCGTTCTTGACTGCAAAGAGGTTTTACCTGATTTTCACGCAAGATATGACTGTAAGAAAAAGGAGTATAAATATCTTTTGTGGAACTCTGAAATTAGAAATCCGTTCCTTATTGACAGGGCGCTTATGTATCCTTATAAAATTGACTGCGATTTTCTTGACAGTCAGGCAAAACAGTTTGTAGGGAAATACGATTTTAGCGCTTTCCGTAATTCGGGAAGCAGTGTTGAGGATACTGTGAGAAATGTTTTATCCGCTTCTGTTAAAAGAGAAGGGGAAAGGGTTGAGTTTACTTTTTCTGCTGACGGGTTTTTATATAATATGGTCCGAATTATGGTCGGAACGCTTCTTGATATTTCATCGGGAAAAATACCCGAAAACTCAATTAAAAAAATTATTTTATCGTGTGACAGAAATCAGGCAGGATTTACTGCTCCTGCATGCGGATTATATCTCAATAAGGTTTATTATTAAAGCTGGTGATCTTAATTGAAAAAGAGGAATAAAAAGAATATATCAATGGTTATTTCCGATAAGAAGAAGCTTTTAAAAGCAGGCGCAATTGTTATTGCGGTTTTGCTTGTGCTTTCTGTCGCTTCGTATAAATTCGGTAATTTTTCGCCTTTGGGAATTGGTAGAGGATTAAGTAATCTCACTGACGGAGTGATTTCAAATGACGGCTATCCTTATAAGGCTTCCGCAGGCGATATTGAATATATGACAATGAGTTATAACGATTTGGCTTTACTCAATGACACAAGCCTTAAAGTGGTTGACAGAACCGGAAGAACCGTAAGCGATTTTCCCCATAACTACTCGTCGCCGCTTCTTTATACATACGGGAACAATATGCTTGTTCTCGATGCGGGAGGAAATAAATTCAGATTACAGACGTCGGGAAAAATTGTTTATGAAAATGAATTCGGTTTTGAGCTGCTGGCAGGCGATGTTTCAAAAAACGGTTCAGTTGCAATTGCTTCAAAGAGTGATAAGGGCGCTTCAATGCTGACTGTTTTTGACTCGAAGCATAAGGAGGTTTTCTCCTGGGTATGCGCTAAACAGCAAATTGTAAGCGTTGATATTTCCGAAAACGGTAAATATATTGCTGTCGGCGTTATCGGAGCCGAAAGCGGAGATATTGTTTCTGACGTATATCTTTTCGATATAAATTATAAGGACGCACTTACAAGCCTTAAATTCCCCGGAACTGCCGTTGCAAAGGTTGAAATCCTTACGGGAAAAAGACTGCTTGTAATAGGAGATAATCTTATAACCTTTGTCAATTCAAAGGGCGAGAGAAACGATATTGATGTTTCTCTTGACACTGTTTCAAGATTTTATGTTAGCGATAACAATATATCTGCTATTGTTCTTTCAAAGTATTCAAGCGCTTATGCCAATATTTTAAAAATTTATTCTTCTTCGGGAAAAGAGATTTCAAGCGCTGACATTGATTTTCAGATTAACGGAATGTGCTCGGACGGTAAACATATAGCTTTGCTTACTGACGGAAAGCTTGTCTGCTACGATTTATACGGCAGGGTTTCAGGTGAAAAGACTATTGAAAACGATGCCGTATCATGCTGTGTTTACGGAAACGATGTATATGTTCTGTTTTCAAATAGAATTGATAAATTCTCTGTCAGAGGTGTAACCGATGAAAGAGAAACACAGACACCTATTGAAAAAGTTGACGAAGAGGTGATTAAAAATTAAGCATTCTTTTAATTAACAATTTTTTGTTTGGAGGTTTTTAAAAATGTCACTAATTGATTTATTGTTTCTGGCTATTATAATTGTCTTTGCAATATTCTCTTACAGACGCGGTTTTATGAGAACAATACTTGAGGTTGTAGCATTTGTTCTTGCCATTGTTCTCGCTTCGTTCCTTTCAAAACCCGTCGGAAGTATTTTCTACAACAGCTTCATACGCAGTAATGTAGAAAATCATATTGAAAACAGTATAAATGAAATTAACTTTGACAATAAAACTGTCTCAAAGGATGACGGCGCAAGAATAGTTTTTGAAAACATACCTGAATTTGCTTGGAATATAGCAAAGGGAACAGGCGTCAGGGAAGATAACATAATTGCCAAGGTGAAAAACAATAATTTTACTTCAATTCAGGCTACGGATATGATTATTGACAACGTAGTTGAGCCTATTGTTTTACCTGCTACACAGGCGGTTTCGTTTATTATTCTTTCCGCGGTGCTCATTTTCCTGTTAAGGTTATTTGCAAAAATGATTTCCAAAGAAAATGAGGACGACGGTTTTTCGACCGATAAGCTTATCGGAGGAATTTTCGGAATAGCAAAGGGTTTTGTTGTAGTATATGTCGTTTGCGCATTGTTACAGATTATTTACTATTCCAATGCCGACACGTCCCAGGGCTTCGGCGAAATGCTTTCAAAGTCAGAGGTATTCAATTTCATGGTTAATAATAACCCTGTAATTGAAGGATTAAAAAATATGTTTTAAAGGGTAAAGATTTATGAAGGATTTATTTAAAGGTTGTTGGACTGTTCCGAATTTAATTTCTTTTATCAGAATTGTTCTCATACCGTTTTTCGCTTATTTTTATTTAAAGAATGAGGTTGTTATTGCTCTTGTAATTCTTGCCGTTTCCGGTCTTTCGGATTTCTTTGACGGTAAAATTGCAAGAAAGTTTAATCAGGTCAGTAATCTCGGAAAGCTGCTCGACCCTGTTGCCGACAAGCTTACCCAGATTACAATAGCCGTATTGCTCTTTATTGAATTCAGACACTGTACTAATACAATAATGCAGGCGTTCGGTTGGGTATTTCTTGTATTCCTTGTAAAAGAGGGAATAATGGTAATCGGCGGATTACTGATGCTTATTTTCGGTATCAGACCCGGCGCAGCCGAGATTTACGGTAAGGTTGCAACCTTCGTATTTTACGTTGCAATGATTTTAATTATAGCGTTCGGTCCCGAAATCGGACTTATGAGCAAGCTTGGCATTAACCTGGTAATGCCTGACTGGCTTACAGTCGGACTTGTTGTAATTTCGGCAATAATGACTGTTGTTGCATTCTGCAGTTATATGCCCGAAACGCACAGACAGGTTCAGGAAAGATTCAGCAAGAAAGAAAAAAAGGAAAACTGATTTATGAAACAAATGATTTGCACAAGGTGTAAAAAATATCCTGCGGTATTTTTTATTACAAAGGTCGACGGAGATAAAACGGCTAATGAGGGGCTTTGTGTTAAGTGTGCGATGGAATTGAATATCGGTCCTGTTAAGCAGATTATGGAAAGCATGGGCATCACCGAGGAAGAAATGGAAAGCGTTTCCGAGCAGATAGAGGAAATGTACGAAAACGGTGATATGGAAGAAATGTTCCAGCCCGGCGGAGCAGGGACGTTCCCGTTTATGCAGAATATGCAGGGAATGTTTTCTCAGCCTGACGGTAATTCAAAGGATGAGAACGCAAAATCTGCCGAAGTTAAAGACAAGGGCAAGAAAGGCAAACAAAAGACCGACAAAAAAAGAAAGTCGATTAACCTTTTCTGTACAGATTTAACAAGAAATGCAAGAGAAGGCAAGCTTGACAGAATTATCGGCAGAGATGAAGAAATCAGACGTACTATTCAGATTCTTTGCAGAAGGACAAAAAATAATCCATGCTTTATAGGTGAACCGGGCGTAGGTAAAACTGCAATTGCAGAGGGACTTGCGCTTAAAATCGCGGCAGGTGACGTTCCGGCAAAGCTTGCCAATAAAGAAATTCAGCTTCTTGATTTAACTGCTCTTGTTGCAGGAACGCAGTTCAGAGGTCAGTTTGAAAGCCGTATTAAGTCTCTTGTGGATGAGGTTAAGGAAGCAGGCAATATCATTCTGTTTATCGATGAGGTTCATAATCTTGTCGGTACGGGTGACGCAGAGGGCAGCATGAATGCCGCAAACATCTTAAAGCCTGCGCTGTCCCGCGGTGAGATTCAGGTAATCGGCGCTACTACCTTTAACGAATACCGTAAGCATATCGAAAAGGACGCTGCTCTTGAAAGACGTTTTCAGCCCGTAAAGGTTGAAGAGCCTTCAATTGAGGACACTTATAAAATGCTTCTTGGCATAAAGAGCTACTATGAGGATTTTCACAAGGTATCTATCAGCGATAACCTTCTATATAAGGCGGTAACGCTTTCCGAAAGGTATATTACCGACAGGTTCCTTCCCGATAAAGCCATTGACCTTCTTGACGAGGCATGCACCTGCGCAAATCTTCGTAATAAGGCGATTAGTGACTATGAGCTTCATATTGAAAGAAAAAATGATTTGGAAAACACGCTTGAAGAACTCGAGCAGGAGGTTGAAAATCCGGATTATGAAGCTATTTCAAAAATCAGGAGCGAGATAATTTCGCTCGATAAAGAAACGGAAGGCTTAAAGGAAAAAGCGGCTGATAATAACGTTACGGAAAGCGACCTTGCAACGGTCATAAACCTGTTCACTGGTATTCCTATTTCAAAGGTGCTTGACGGCGACCTCAAGAGCCTTATCGGACTTGAGGACAGACTTAAGGCAAAGGTTATCGGTCAGGACAGAGCGGTTGAGCTTGTATCCGCGGCGATAAAAAGAAGCCGTGTTCAGATTTCCGCCCAGAGAAAGCCGGCTTCATTTATCTTTGTTGGTCCTACGGGTGTCGGAAAGACGGAGCTTGTAAAAAGGCTTTCAATGGAGCTTTTTGACACTCCCGAAACGCTCATAAGACTTGATATGTCCGAATTTATGGAAAAGCACAGTGTTTCAAGAATTATCGGCTCTCCGCCCGGATATGTCGGTTACGATGAGGCAGGTCAGCTGACCGAAAAGGTCAGAAGAAAGCCTTATTCAATTATCCTTTTTGACGAAATTGAAAAGGCTCATCCCGACGTTATGAACATTCTTCTTCAAATTCTTGACGAGGGAAAGACAAGCGACGCGCACGGACGTACGGTTGATTTTTCAAATACCGTTATAATAATGACGTCCAATGCCGGAAGCGAAAGAAAAGAGAATGCTTTAGGCTTTGCAAAGGATAAAGCAGAGGTAAACGTTGAAAAATCCATTAAAGCGCTTAACGAGTTTTTACGTCCCGAATTTGTGGGCAGGGTAGATGAAATTGTAGTTTTCAATGAACTTACCGAAGAAAATTATGAACAGATAGCTGCTCTTATGCTTAACGAATTGGGTGACGCTTTAAAGGACAAGGGCATTACATTTTCAATTGGAGAAAACGTTGCAAAGACCCTTGTTTCAAAGATGGACGGCAATATCCGCGGCGCCAGGGATTTAAGAAACGTTATAAGAAGAAATGTTGAAGATAAGGTTTCAACATATCTTGTTGAAAACTGCGATAAGATTCTTTCAAATGTTACTCTTGAAGCACAAAACGGAGAAATAATCTTAAAAACCGAATAACTAAAAAATCAAATATTTTTCTATTGACTTTCAGCGGTGGTTATGCTAAAATATCCACCGTTGCAAGTTAATATGCGGGTGTAGTTCAATGGCTAGAATCCCAGCCTTCCAAGCTGGTCGTGTGGGTTCGATTCCCATCACCCGCTCCAAAAAGTTTAAGCAGTCAGTATGACTGCTTATTTTTTTAGAGTCTTGTTTCTACTTATTTTTGTCTTTTATCTATTGAAATATAATATTTGATTTGTTATAATAAAGTGATAAAGAATGGGTGAGTATGTATGAACGGTAAATTGATAGTTATTGAAGGGCTTGACGGAAGCGGAAAATCCACCCAGACGGCTCTTATTAAAGAAAGAATTGAAAAGTGCGGAAAAAGCATTAAACAGATTAAATTGCCTGATTATGAAAGCGATTCAAGCGCTTTAGTCAGAATGTATCTTTCGGGCAAGTTCGGTTCTGATCCTTCTGACGTCAATACTTATGCTACGTCTCTGTTTTACACGGTTGACCGTTTTGCAAATTATAATAACGTCTGGAAGGACGATTATAAAAACGGCGCTGTAATTCTTGCAGACAGATATACTACGTCCAACGCGGTTCATCAGATGGTGAAGCTGCCGAAAGAAAAATGGGATGAATATCTTAACTGGCTTGAGGATATTGAATATAACAAGGTCGGTATTCCGAAGCCCGATGCCGTAATTTTTCTTGATATGCCTGTTGACGTATCCCAGCGCCTGATGACCGAAAGGTATTCGGGCGACGAAAATAAAAAGGATGTTCATGAAGCAAACGTGAACTATCTTATTTCGTGTCATGCTTCGGCGCTCTATGCGGCAAAGAAGCTCGGTTGGAGTGTTGTCAATTGCGCTGTTGACGGAAACCCGAGAAGTATAGAAGAAATAAATGAAGATATTTTTAAGGAGATAAAAGATATTGTTGGAATTTAAAACCCTTCAGTTAAGTGATAAAGAATGGGTGGACAGGCTTTTTTCGGAATATAACCCTACAAGATGTGATTTTTGTTTCGGAAACATTTTTATTTGGGCCGGTATTTATAATACTAACATTGCCAGATTTAAAAACAGTGTTGTTCTTCGATATAAATTTGACGGTGAGTATTCATATTCATTTTCATTTGTTGAAGAGGATGTTGAAGAACTGATTAAAGAGTTGCTTTTGAATTCTCAAAAAAATGGTCAAAAATTAAGAATTTACGGCTTGAACACCGAAGAAAAAGAAATAATTGAAAAGCTTTTCCCCGGTGAATTTGAGATGACTTATATGAGGGATTTCTGCGACTATGTTTATAAAACCGAGGATTTAATAAATCTTTCGGGCAGAAAATACCACCAGAAAAGAAATCACATTTCATACTTAAAGAACAACTCCGACTGGGTTTATGAGAGAATTGACGAAACAAATATCGAAGAATGCCGTACCTTCAACTGTAATTGGGAACGCCATAACGGAGGGAAAAACCCAGAGGAGCTTTCACTTGAAAACACTGCAATTCAAACAGCCCTTGATAATTATTCCTCTCTCGGCTTTGTCGGCGGCTTGCTTCGCGTTAACGGAAGAATTGAAGCCTATACTTTAGGTGAACCGTTGAACAGTGAAATGTTCTGTACTCATATTGAAAAAGCGAATGCGGATTTGCGCGGCGCTTACCCTTTAATAAATCAGCAGTTTGCCTTAAACGAGCTTTCTTCATATAAATACGTCAACAGAGAAGAGGATACGGGAAGCGAAGGCTTAAGACAGGCAAAAATGTCATATCATCCCGAATTTCTTACTGAAGTATATTTTGCGAGGTATATAAAGTGAACGGGGATATTCAGCCGTCTGTTATTGAACAGATTAAAGAAATCTGGACTCTTTGTTTCGGTGACGAAAGAGAAACCGTCGATTACTTTTTTAAAACTTGCTTTTCAAGTGAAAATTGCTATGTAAAAATAATCGATAATAAAGCAGTCGCTTCTCTTCAGATGATACCCTGCAAAATTATAGATAAAGAAAAGGTATATGAGGCAAAATATATTTATGCTGTTTGTACTCATCCTTCATATCAGGGAAGGGGAATAATGTCCGAACTGATAAATGAAGCCTTTGAAGAGGAGAAATTAAAGGGTACAAAGGCTGTTTTGTGTATTCCTGCTTCCGAAAGTCTCTTTTCTTATTATAAAAGATTCGGTTTTGAGGACAAAATTTATAATTCTCGGGAAATTTTTAAAAGAAAAGATATTGAAAAAATTTATTCCGAATGCAGTTACTTTCTTAACAAAAGTGTAACTGAAATAAAACAATTAAGGGATGAATTGCTGATTTCAAGCAGTTATGTTTCTTTTCCCGAAGCGTATTTAAATCTTTGTTCGGAGTTTGGATATAACTACTGCTATAACAGTAATTTTTACGCGTTGTTTTCCGTTGAAGAAAATACAGTTAATGCGGTTGACTGTTTCTGGAAAAATGAACAGGGTAAAAAAGAAATGCTTTATTCGCTTTTAAACGAAACCGACGCAGATAAATTTATTATTGAATATTTCGGAAAAGATAAGCTTAAGGGTGTTATTAAATATCTTAATCCTGATTTCAAAATAAACAGTCCGATTTATTTAGGTATTGAAATGGAGTGAAAATATGGTTTATTTGTTTTTGGCTGACGGGTTTGAAACTGTTGAAGCGCTTGCATGCGTTGATATTTTAAGACGCGCAAAAATTGAAATAGCTACAGTCGGAATTGAGAATAAAACCGTTATCAGTTCCCAGAATATAAAGGTTGAATGCGATAAAACCGAAAACGAAATCGGTGTGCTTGACGATGTTGTTGCCGTCATTCTTCCCGGCGGTATGCCCGGAACGTTAAACCTTGAAAAGAACAGCACTGTTCAGGAGTTTATTGATTTCGCGGCTGAAAACGATATTCTTATTGCCGCTATTTGTGCCGCTCCGTCTATTCTCGGCAAAAAAGGTTTGCTTAAGGGTAAAAAGGCTACCTGCTATCCGGGTTTTGAGGAGTATCTTATCGGCGCTGATTATACGGGTAAATCCGTAGAAAAGGACGGTAATATCATTACGGGTAAAGGAATGGGCGTTGCAAATAATTTTGCGCTTGAAATTGTTTCATCGATTAAAGGTAAAAGCCTTGCGGATGAAATAAAGGCTTCGATTCAGTCTGAATGATATGGATAAGAAAGAATTAAGAAGCTTATTTATTGAAAAAAGATTAAAAATAAACGAGGACAATAAAAGGGAATCGGATAAAGTAATCTTTGATAAGCTTATTAAAAGTGATTTTTTTATTAACAGCGATGTTGTTTTAACCTATGTTTCGACTAAAACCGAGGTTGATACAAGAAGCTTAATTGAATATTCACTTATGAAGGGTAAAACCGTTGCGGTGCCGAGATGTGATAAGAGCACTAATATAATAGGTTTTTACCGTATCAAGTCTCTCGATGATCTTGAAAAAGGATTTTTTAATATCCTTGAACCTGACAGGTTTTGCAGTGAATTGGTTAAATTTAAAAATGCGCTTTGTATAGTTCCCGGTCTTGCATTTGACAAAAAGGGATTCAGGTTAGGTTACGGGAGAGGATATTATGACAGGTTTCTGTCATCTAATGACGTAAATACTGTCGGGTTATGCTACAGGGAGTTTCTTGTGGATGAATTGCCCGTTGAGGGCTTTGATATAGCGGTTGATTTAATATTGACCGATTGATTATTTCCGTTTGGGGAGGGATTGCCATGAGTGATTATAATGATTACAACATTGACGATTTTCTTAAGAATTTTGACAGAAATCTTGACAATGAAGTAAAAAATGCAGGCAATCAAAAAAATACTAATAATGCTAAGGCTGCTCCTAAAAAGGACTACTTTAACGTAAATATCGACAGTTCCAAGGAATTTGTTGATGACGAAGAGGGATACATACCGGCGTATAACGGTGAGATTTACTTTGCAAATCACACGCCGCTTCGTCCCAAGGAAGAAGCGACGAAGCCCGAAAAAAAGCCCGAATCAATTAAGGAGAGGGCTAAAAGGCGCGTTAATCCTATTCCGATAAACGTTGAGCCCAGAAAGAGTAAAAATATTCCTAATGAAAACGTAAATGCTGCCGCCGGTGAAAAGATTACTCCCGGTATGGTTGTAAAGGCAGCAGGTGTTCGTTTTAAGCATAAGCTTAACAAGGGAAAAGCCGCCAGAAACAGTGAAAATGCAGCCGCACAGAATGTTGCGCAGAGTACAGAGCAAAGTACAGCTAATGCAGGTGCAGGCGTCAGCGCTTCTGTAAATAATCTTTCAAAGACTAACTCAAGTCAAACTGTTTCAAGAAGTAAGAAAGTCAGCACCGTAAAAGCATTGAAAAGGAAATACCGTAAAAAGAGTCTTGTTGCCGTTGCAATAAGTATTTTGCTTGCGGTCGCTCTCTCGTTTGTCGTTGTCAGCTGTATAAACGATATACTTGCTATCGGCCGTGATTCCGAAACGATTTATACAATTACAATTCCTAACGGCGCTACAACAAAAAGCGTTATCAAAATACTTGATAAAGAGGGTTTGATTAAAAACAGCCTTTTCTGTAACGTAATTGCAGAGGTTCAGCATTTCAAAAAAGATAACTATATCCCCGGTATTTATTACGTTACTCAGTCAATGGGTCTTGAGGGTATGCTTTTGCATTTTAAGTCCACACAGACAACTGGTGATACGGTACGACTGACTTTCCCGGAGGGCTTTAATGTTGACCAGATTATGGCAAAGCTTGAAAAATATGAGGTTTGCACCTCGCAGTTATTCAAGCAGACTATGAGGGACGTTGATTTTTCACAGGAGTATGAATTCCTTGCGGCTATTAAAGACAAGGATATGCGTTACCATTACCTTGAAGGTTATCTTTATCCCGACACTTATGATTTCTATGTAGGCGAAAATCCTGCAAGCGTTATAAGAAAATTCCTTGACAATTTCAGGGATAAATGGACTGAAGAATATCAGGATAAAGCAAACAGTCTCAATATGTCGCTTGACGAGATTATCACGCTCGCTTCCATAATTCAGAAGGAAGCTTACGGCGCCGACCAGATGCCGGACGTTTCTTCGGTTATCCACAACAGACTTAATTACAGCGCACTTTTCCCGACTCTTAAGTGTGACTGTACGCTGTATTATGTTAAGAATTATATTGACGAAAATGTGACGGATAAATCACTTGCAAATGCTCTTAATAACAGGTATAACACCAATGACTGTCTTGGCTTGCCGATAGGTGCTATATGTAATCCGGGTGCTGATGCAATTGACGCCGCGCTAAATCCGAATGAAACCAAATACTATTTCTTTGCACACGATAACAACAACGATATTTATCTTGCCGCAAATGAATCAGAGCATAACAGCAATCTTATTAAGATTAACGAGGTAAATAAGAATGCAAAAGACGACTGATAAGTTTTATCCCGAACTGCTTTCGCCTGCAGGCGATGCAGAGAGGCTTGACGCTTGTCTTTTGTACGGCGCAGACGCGGCTTATCTTGGTTCCGATATGTTTTCAATGCGCGCCGCCGCTCCGAATTTTCACGGCGACGAGCTTGAAAAAGCGGTAAAAAAGGCGCACGAAAAAAACGTTAAGGTATATATGACCTGCAATACGTTACCGAGAAACAGTGAGATTTCTTTTCTTGAAGAACATCTTGAATATTGGTTTTCAATAGGCATTGACGCGGTAATTGTTGCTGATTTTGGTGTGCTTGACATTTGCAAAAAGGTTGCGCCGAAGCTTCCTGTTCATATTTCAACTCAGGCAGGAATTGTAAATTATCATTCGGCAGAGGTGTTTTATAACCTCGGAGCTTCAAGAGTTGTTTTGGCGCGCGAGCTTTCGCTTGATGAAATAAAGGAAATTGCCGTAAAGAAACCTAAAGAGCTTGAACTTGAAGCCTTTGTTCACGGAGCAATGTGCGTTTCTTTTTCGGGAAGATGTCTTCTTTCAAATTACTTGACAGGCAGGGATGCCAACAGAGGAGAATGCGCCCAGCCGTGCCGTTGGGAATACGCTTTGATGGAGAAAACGCGTGAGGGACAGTATTTTCCTGTAAATCAGGATGAAAGCGGCACATATATTCTTAATTCAAGAGATATGTGTATGATAGAGCATATTCCCGAACTGATAAACGCCGGCATTGACAGCTTTAAAATTGAAGGCAGGGCTAAATCATCCTATTATGCTGCAGTAATTACAAATGCTTACAGAGCCGCAATTGACGAATACCTGAACTTTGACGGAAAAGATTATAAACTTTCCGACTGGATTAAGAATGAGACTTTAAAGGTCAGTTACAGAGAATACTGTACGGGATTTTATTTCGGTTCTCCGTCGCAGGACGCGCAGATATTCTATGACGGCGGATATAAGCGTGAATGGGATGTCGCGGCTGTTGTTATTGACAGTGACGGTGAATTCATTACTGTTGAACAGAGAAATAAGTTTGTTATTTCGGATGAGCTTGAAGCGCTTGAACCAGGAAAAGAGCCTTTTAAAATAACGGTTACTGAAATTTATAACGAAAATAATGAAGCGGTTTGCCAGGCTCCGCATCCTATGGAAATACTTAAAATTAAATGCGATAAAAAGCTTGTCAAAGGCTCGCTTTTAAGAAAACAGAAGAATTAAAGAATAACCCCGGTAAATAATATTACCGGGGTGTTTTTGTGTATAAAAGAGCTTCATTTTTATACGGATTATTTGCTTTTACAATTGGTCTGCTTATTATCGGTATTTTTAAAATAACCTTGACTTATTCCGTTTCCGCTTCAAAGCTGAAAAGTGAAAAGAAGAAAATCTTATGTTCTTCAAGAGGTTATATATATGACAGAAATTATCATCCGCTTGTTAATACCTCAATTAACAATAAGAGTTTTCCTATTGACAGAAAAACTTCTGTTAATGAAATTGAGGTTCAAAGATATTCCGCAAATCAGCTTTGTTCTCATCTGATAGGTTATACAGATGCTGAAAATAACGGAATAAGCGGAATTGAGAAATGCTATGATGATGTTCTTTCCTATTATAGCGGTGATATAAGCGTATCTTATTATTCTTCCGCAGTGGGAGATATTATCGGTGAATTGGGAAAACCCAAATACAACAATTATCTTTCAAAGGGCGGCGTTGTGCTGACAATTGATAAATATATTCAGTATGTAACCGAAAAATGTGTTGATGATGCAAAGCTTGAAAAAGGTGCAGCTGCAGTGCTTGAAGTTAAAACAGGAGAAATACTTGCTTTGTGTTCAAGACCGAATATAAATCAAAATGAAATAGAAAAATACCTTAATGATGAGGCCTCTCCGCTTATAAACAGGGCGCTGACAGAATATTCCGTCGGTTCTGTTTTTAAGCCGATTATTGCTGCTGTAGCTTTAGAAAACGGCGCTGATCCTGACGAAGAATATAACTGTGACGGAGATATAAAAATCGGAGATACGGTTTTTCCGTGTCATAATTTAAGCGGACACGGAAAGCTTGATTTATTTCACGCTACTGCAGAATCATGCAACACCTTTTATATTAACCTGACAAAGGATATAAACGCCAGTTATTTACTGAATACTGCAAGGAATTTCGGCTTCGGCTCTAAATGTGAAATTGCTGACGGGCTTTTTACGGATAGCGGCGTTCTTCCGGAAGAAAAGGATATGTCATCAGGAGAAAAAGCCAATTTATCATTCGGACAGGGAATGCTTTCGGCTACGCCTGTTCATCTTGCTGCTGCTTATGCAACAATAGGAAATAAAGGAATATATAATCCTCCGATTGTGATAAAATCATTTGTTGACGAAAATATCACGGAGTACAAAATAGCAAAAAACAATTCTTCAAGAAGAGTTATAAGCGAAAAAACTGCAAATACCGTTTTAAAGGCGCTAAAAATGACGGTTGAAGAGGGGAGCGGGAAAAATGCTTCTCCTGCTAACACAACTGCTGTAGGTAAAACTGCAACCGCTCAAAGCGGATGGTTTGAAAACGGCAGGGAGATAACTCATTCATGGTTTGTAGGTATGTTTCCGGCGCAAGAGCCGAGATATGTAATTGCAATTGTTAAAGAGGACGGCATAAGCGGTTCTTATGACTGCGCGCCGATTTTTAAGGATATTGCTCAATTGGTTATTTCGTATGAATAATAAAAGAAAAAACGGAAAATAATAACAGCGAGGTGATTATTTTGAATTTAACACAAAAAGAAAAAAGTTTGCTTAAGGAATTAAAGGGTCAGGAACAGCTTTGTATTGATAAGTATACCCGTCATTCACAGTGCGCAGTTGATCCCCAATTAAAAGGCTTGTTTTCAATGATAGCCGATCATGAACAAAAGCACTTTGACACTTTGACGCAGATGGAAAACGGAACTGTTCCGAGTGTGAATAATCAGCCTGAAGCACTGCCGACCTTTTCTTCAACCTATTCGACCGTTGAAACAGAGGATAAGAAGAACGACTGTTATCTTTGCACTGACGTATTATCAACCGAAAAACACGCTTCATCACTTTATGACACCTGCGTATTTGAGTTTAATGACACTGGAGCGAGAGATGTTCTCAACCATATTCAGAAGGAAGAACAAAATCACGGTAAAATGATTTACGATTATATGAGCGTAAACAATATGTATAACTAAAAAAGACGTCTGAAGAATAATTCTTCAGACGTTCTTTTTATCTTCCAGCTTTGCAGATAGCGCATGGTGAATAGCCTTCGTCAAGCGCTTTATTGTATTCCTCTTCAGTCCAGTTTACGGTTTGTTTATTGTTTTCCTGGGTCTTAATTGCCGAATCACATTCGGGGGAATGAATCTTTTTACTGTTTGTGTTAATAACGTATTCAACCTTTTCGTTATCCGAAGAACTGTTTAACTGAGTGCTGTCCTGTGAAGGAGATTCTTCGGTAATATTAACTGTTGTTTCCGGATTTACCCATACAACTTTTTCTTCGGTATTTTGGCTTACCTGATTTTCAAGTATCTGATTTATTGTTTTCTGGGTTTTTAGAATTGTTACATATTCGAATATAACAACCACTGCTAAAACAATTATCAGTACGCCTGCGCAAACCGTAATTATTCTTTCTCTTATAGACATTTTTGAGAATATATCTCTTTTATCTACCATTTTTTATCCTACCATTCATATTTTGTAAGCTTACCTTCCTTGAGCAGGTCGCCGAAATTCCACTGCCTTAATACTTCGTATACACCGATTGCAACGGAGTTTGAAAGATTAAGGCTCCTTGCGGAAGCGTCATTTAACATCGGAATACGCACACAGTTTTCCGGGTTTTCTTTTAACAGCTCTTCAGGGAGACCTTTTGTTTCTTTACCGAAAAACAGATATGAGTTATCGGGATAAGTGATTTTATCGTATGTGTATTTGGCTTTAGTGGAGAAGAAATAGTAGCTTCCCTTGTTCTTTTCAAAAAAATCCTCAAGATTTTTGTAATAGGTAATATCAAGCAAATGCCAATAGTCAAGACCGGCTCTTTTAAGCTTTCTGTCGTCTATTTTAAAACCCATTGGCTCTATTATATGCAGTCTTGAACCGGTAGCTGCGCAGGTCCTTGCAATATTACCCGTGTTCTGCGGAATTTCCGGTTCGACAAGAACGATGTTAAGTGTCATAATAAATCCTTAATTATTTAACTGATAAGAAAGAGTCATCAGAGAATCGCTCAGATGAACATTTTCAACCGAAAGGAAAGGATATTCCGCGGAAATATTATAATGCGTAAAATTCCAGATTCCTTTGATATTGAGCTTTACAAGCTGCTCAACAATTTCCTTTGCGCTTTCCTCGGGAATGCAGAGAACGGCAACGGCAGGGGAGTTATCTTTACAGAAATTATAAAGTCCGCTTATGTGCCTTATAGGTAAACCCTTTATCATCTGTCCTGCAAGTGCTTCGTTTCTGTCAAACACTCCGATTAAATCAAAGCCTCTTTCGCTAAACTCCATATGAGTAGCAATTGCTTTTCCCAAGTTGCCTGCGCCTATGAGAATAGTCGGTATTTTATTGTTTACGCCGAGAATATTTCCGATTTCTGCATAAAGCTGTTCAATATTATAGCCGTAACCCTGCTGACCGAAGCCTCCGAAGCAGTTGAGATCCTGCCTTATCTGGGAGGCAGTAAGTCCCATTTGCCTTGAAAGCTCGTTTGAAGAAATTTTTTCGGTTCCGTTTTTCTTGAGTATGCCGAGAAATCTGTAATAACGGGGAAGCCTTTTTATAACGGGAAGAGAAATGTATGAATTTTTTTTCATATTATAACCTTCTTTTATGATAAAGCTTTTACGGTTTCCATTACATAGTCGCCGAATTCGCTGCAGGTGCAGCCGTTATCGCGTCCTGTGATTACGAGCTTCTTTTCTTCAAACATACATATATCAAGCGCCTTTTCAAGTAAATCCGCCTTATCCTGCTTGCCTATATGAGAAAGAAGCATTACAGCAGCACGAAGCATTGAGCAGGGGTCTGCATATTTTCCTCTGCCTTCATCTATCATTCGCGGAGCAGAGCCGTGGATAGCTTCAAACATAGCGTATTTTTTACCTAAATTTGCGCTGCCGGCAGTTCCGACTCCACCCTGAAACTCGGCAGCTTCGTCGGTAATGATATCGCCGTAAAGATTTGGGAGAACAAATACCTTGAAATCTTTTCTGCGCTTTTCGTCAATAAGCTTTGCGGTGGTAATGTCAATATACCATTCGTCAGTAGTGATTTCGGGATATTCTTTTCCGATTTCTTTACAGAGATTAAGGAATTTTCCGTCAGTTGTTTTTATAACGTTAGCCTTGTTGATAATCGAGACTCTGTTCTTATGATTCTTCCTTGCATATTCATAAGCCATTCTTGCAATTCTCCGGGTGCCTTCCGTAGTTGTAACGACAAAATCGAAAGCCAGTTCGTCATCGACATTTACGCCCTTTGAACCGACAGCGTAAGCGCCTTCGGTATTCTCACGGAAGAAAGTCCAGTCAATTCCCTGGTCGAGGATTTTAACGGGTCTGACGTTTGCAAAAAGGTCAAGAGCCTTTCTCATAGCTACATTAGCACTCTCGATATTAGGTCTTTCATCGCCTGCCTGGGGAGTGGTTGTCGGGCCTTTAAGAATGACGGGACATTTTTTCAGTTCCTCAAGAACGTCATCGGGAATAGCCTTATTTTGAGCAATTCTGTTCTCAATTGTAAGTCCGTCAATTGTTTTAAATTCGACCTTTCCGTTTTTAACGTCGTCTTCAAGGACATATTCAAGCACTCTTGCGGCTTCCTTTGTAATAATCGGACCGATTCCGTCGCCGCCGCAAACACCGATAGTTATTTTGTCAAGATTATTAAAGTCAACAAAATTACCTTCAGCCTTAATTCTTTCGTTTCTTTCAGCCTGTTCACGGATAAGCGCTTCAAATTTTTCAACCGCAGTTTTAATATTCTGTTCTGTCATAATTATTCTCCCTTTGTATAGTTTAAAAGACCGCCTGCAAGAAGCATTTTTGTCTGTCTGTCGGAATAATCGTATTCAAGCTCATATTCCTCATTTTTAGTTATATTCTTAACGGTAACTTTATCGCCGTTCAAGATTTTTTCTCTGACATTTTCAAGTGAAAGTAAATCTCCTTCGCTTATTTTGTCATAGTCTGTTTCGTTTTTAAAAGTAAACGGTAAAATGCCTGCGTTGATAAGATTTGCCTTATGAATTCTTGCAAAGGACTTTGTTATTATCGCTTTGATTCCGAGGTAAAGCGGAACAAGAGCCGCGTGCTCCCTTGACGAGCCCTGACCGTAATTTGAACCGCCGATTATAATTCCTTTTCCCAATTCCTTACAACGAGCGGCAAAGTTTTCGTCACACTGTTTAAAACAGAACTGCGAAAGGAAAGGAATATTTGAACGGTAGGGGAGTATTTTCGCTCCTGCAGGCATTATGTGGTCAGTTGTGATATCGTTTCCAACCTTTAATGCAACCTTTGCTTCAAGCGTTTCGGGAAGAAATTCGCTTGTCGGGAAAGGCTTGATGTTCGGTCCGTAAATAATTTCAAGATTTTCGGCTTCCTCGGGTGAAGCAGGAAGCTCTATCATATTGTCATTTATTATAAACTGACCCGGCATAGTGACTTTAAGCGAGTCGCCGAATTCTCTCGGGTCCGTAAGATAGCCTGTAATAGCCGATACGGCTGCTGTTTCGGGGCTTACAAGATAGATGCCTGCGTTAGCAGTACCGCTTCTGCCTTCAAAGTTTCTGTTGAATGTACGAAGGGAAATGCCCTTTGAATTTGGCGACTGTCCCATTCCGATACACGGTCCGCAGGCAGATTCAAGAATTCTTGCGCCTGCGTCTATCATTGAAGAAAGAGCGCCGTTAAGTGAAAGCATATTGAGAACCTGTTTTGAACCGGGCGCAATTGAAAGGCTTACATTCGGCGCAACAGTTTTACCCTTTAAAATCTCTGCGACCTTAAGCATATCCATAAGCGAGGAATTGGTGCAGGAGCCTATACAAACCTGATCGATTTTAATTTTTCCGATTTCCTTTACACTCTTAACTTTGTCAGGCATGTGAGGCATTGCAGCAAGTGGTTCAAGAGTGTCAAGGTTTATTTCGATAGTCTCATCATAAACAGCGTCTTCGTCTGCTTTTAATTCTATCCAGTCTTCTTCTCTGTTCTGCGCTTTAAGGAATTCTCTTGTAATGCTGTCAGACGGGAATACAGAAGTTGTTGCGCCAAGCTCTGCGCCCATATTCGTAATTGTTGCTCTTTCGGGAACGGATAAAGATTTAACGCCGTCTCCTGTATATTCAATTATTTTACCGACGCCGCCTTTGACAGTCATTATTTGAAGAACCTTAAGAATTATATCCTTTGCCGCTACAAAAGGCTTTAAGGAACCAGTAAGCTTAACATTTACTATTTTCGGCATTGTGATATAGTATGTTCCGCCGCCCATAGCTACAGCAACGTCAAGACCGCCTGCGCCGATGGCTATCATACCGATACCGCCGCCGGTGGGTGTATGACTGTCGGAGCCGATAAGCGTTTTACCGGGCTTTCCGAAGCGTTCAAGATGAACCTGATGGCAAATACCGTTACCGGGTCTTGAAAAACGCAGACCGCGCTTTTTTGCAACCGAGCCGATAAATCTGTGGTCATCGGCATTTTCAAAACCAGTCTGAAGTGTGTTGTGGTCAATATATGCGACGGAAAGCTCTGTTTTAACTCTCGGAATACCCATAGCTTCAAATTCAAGATAAGCCATTGTTCCCGTAGCGTCCTGGGTCAGAGTCTGGTCGATTTTAAGACCGATTTCGTTTCCCTTTATCATTTCTCCTTCAACAAGGTGAGCCTTAAGTATTTTTTCGGCAACTGCCATTCCCATAAATGAATTCTCCTAACTTGTTTAACTTTTTAACAATCTTTTTTTATATTAAAACAATACGCTCGGTTTGTCAATATTTATAATATTAAAAATACATATAAAAATAAGTTTTTTCATCAAAATGTTGCTATATTCAAAAAAAAGTGATACAATATATTGAAATTCATATTTATTCATTAAAACGGAAATAATAGTTTTACCAATTATTATTTCGGGAGTAAATATGAAAAGGGAATACGATTTTACAACTACTTCACCGTTCGGTCACGAACCTGTTGAAGAAAACGACGTCGATGTTCGCAGGGAAGATGAGAATGACTCTTTAAACGGCGCTGTTACTGTTGAGTCCGGGGGTAAGATAATTCATTGTCTAACCGTAATCGGTCAGGTTGAGGGACATTATATTTTACCTGCACAAAATAAAACGACTAAATATGAACACGTTATTCCTCAGCTTGTCGCTATTGAACAAAGCGACAAAATAGACGGACTTTTAATCGTTCTTAATACTGTCGGCGGCGATATAGAAGCGGGACTTGCTATTGCCGAGCTTATATCCGGAATGAAAACGCCAACCGTATCTTTAGTACTCGGCGGAGGTCACTCAATAGGCGTTCCGTTGGCTGTATCGGCAAAAAGGTCTTTTATTGCACCCTCTGCGACAATGACAATTCATCCCGTAAGAATGAACGGTCTTGTTTTGGGAGTACCGCAGACGCTTTCATATTTTGACAGAATTCAGGAAAGAATTGTCAGGTTCGTTTCTGAAAATTCATCTATTTCCGCCGAGCGTTTCCGTTCGCTTATGCTTGCGACGGGTGAACTGGTGCTTGACGTTGGAACTGTTCTTGACGGTGAAACTGCGGTTAAAGAAGGTCTTATAGATAAGCTTGGCGGTCTTTCGGACGCGCTTGAATGCTTAAAGGAAATGATTGATAAAAACGGTAAGAATCGTAATTAAAATAAAACGGAAATTTTAACGGAGGTTATAATTGTGGCATCTGGCAACAAAAATAACACAAGCAGGCAGAGAACAACTGCCTCAAAAAGAAATACGCAAAATAAAAAGTCAAACAGTCAGTTTTCCGGCGTTTATGCAATAGTGCTTTTTGCTGTTGCAGTGCTTTTCTTATGTATTGTCTTAATACCCGGCGGACCAGAGGGCGGTTTGTGGGGATTTTTGCGTGAGGTAATTTTCGGAACATTCGGATTTTGTGCCTTTGTTTTACCTTTACTTTTCATTTACCTGACTGTGGTCAGTACGATGGAAAAAGATTTTTCTAAAATCAGTACGAAGATTATTGAAGCAGTCGCGCTTGCGTTTTTAATTGCAACTGCTATCAGCATTTTTTCAAGTGACGGAAAAATCGAGTTTGGCGACGCAGTGCGAAACGCTTATGATACATACAGATTTGACGGAAGCGTTCTCGGAAGCGGAGTAATCGGTTCGGTTCTGGGTTTCCTTTTTCTAACTGTTACCGGTTGGTCAAAGGCTGCTGCAGGCGCAATTGTTCTAATTCTTATTTTCATTCTTTTAATGCTGATTACCGGACTTACGCTCGCAAAATTCTTTAAAGGAATGTGGACTCCCGTTGAAAAGGCAAAGAACTTTGCCGAGGAAAAACATGAGGAATACATAACTGAAGTCAGAGAGAATAAAAAGGCTGCCAAAAAGATAGATGATATTGACCCCTTAAACGATTTGACTCCCGAAAAGAATGTAAACGATATATACACGCTTGACGAATCGGACAAAGGTGTAATTCCGCCGAAAAAGCCAAGGTCTAAAAAAGCAGAAACCGTTCCGGAAGAAGTATCCGAGGAACAGACCCCTTCAGCGGCTATAGAAGATATTATTAAGCGTTCGAATGTTGAAACGGTTGATACAAAAACGAAAGATACCGCTAAAAATAACGAGGACGAATTTGCAAAGGAAGTTGACGAAAACTCCGGAAAAGAAAAAAAGGAATATGTATTTCCGCCTATCAGCTGTCTTAAGGATTCGGGCGGTTCACAGAGAGTTCTGAACGAAGCGGAGCTTAAAGCAAATGCCGAAAAGCTTGTCCAGACGCTTAAGAGCTTCGGCGTTGAAACAAAAATCGTCGGACTCAGTCGCGGTCCGTCTGTTACAAGATATGAAATACAACCTGCTGCAGGCGTGAAAATCAGTAAGATTACTAATCTTGCCGATGATATTGCGCTTAATCTTGCGGCGTCGGGCGTTCGTATTGAAGCGCCGATTCCGAATAAGCCTGCGGTTGGAATTGAGGTACCTAACAGAACAAGGGCAGGCGTATCGCTTCGTGAAATAATTGATACCGATGAATTCAGGAATGCCGATTCGAAGCTTAATATTGCTCTTGGCAAGGACATTACCGGCAATATTGTTTATGCTGACCTACAGAAAATGCCTCACTTACTTGTTGCAGGCACTACGGGTTCGGGTAAATCAATTTGCCTTAATACGATGATTATTAGCATTCTTTATAACGCAACTCCCGACGAGGTTAAGCTTATCCTAATTGACCCGAAGCAGGTTGAATTTACAAAATATAACGGTATTCCGCATCTTCTTGTTCCAGTTGTTTCCAACCCGAATAAGGCTTCGGGCGCTCTTGCTTGGGCGGTTACGGAAATGCTTAAGCGTTATAAAATATTTGCCGATAACGGGGTCCGTGATATAGCCGGTTATAACAGTATCTGTGAAGCCTCGGGGCTTGAGAGAATGTCCCAGGTAGTTATATTCATTGACGAATTTTCCGACCTTATGATGGCTGCACCGACAGAGGTTGAGGATTCCGTTTGCAGACTTGCTCAGATGGCGCGTGCCGCCGGAATGCACCTTGTAATTGCAACGCAACGTCCGTCGGTTGACGTTATTACCGGTGTTATTAAATCAAACATCCCGTCCCGTATTGCTCTTACGGTTAAGTCAAATGTTGAGTCAAGAATTATGCTTGATGAAGGAGGAGCCGAAAAGCTTCTCGGTAAGGGCGACCTGCTTTATAACCCGATAAGCGCCGTTAAGCCTATACGAGTTCAGGGCGCATTCGTTTCCGATAAGGAAGTTGAAGATGTAGTAGAGTTTATAAAGAAGCAGGGCGAATCCTCTTATGATGACGAGGTAATTCAGGAAATTGACCGTCAGGCTGCCGCCAAGGATAAGAAAAAGACGAGCGAGGTTGAGCAGGGCGATTCGGATGCCGATGAGATGCTTCCCAAAGCAATTGAGGTTGTTGTTGAAGCGCAGATGGCGTCTACTACTTTGCTCCAGAGAAAACTTAAGCTCGGCTATGCAAGAGCCGCAAGAATTGTTGATGAGCTTGAAGCGAGAAATATTGTCGGTCCGTATGAGGGCAGTAAGCCGAGAAAGGTACTTATTTCAAAGCAACAGTGGCTCGAGATGAACGCGTTATCAAGTGACAGTTCTGATTATTCTGCAGCTGCAGATGAAGCTGAAAATGAGGTTATATCCGAAAGCGAATCAAGCGGTAATAACATTTTCTGATTAAATGAATTTTTTTAAAAATCTTTCAAAGAAACAAAAGATAATATTGCTTGTTGCAGTCGGTTTGTTACTTGTTTTTTCGTTTGTAAAGACTTATTTTCCAAGCGTCGGCTTATCTTCGTGGAGAAGTAATATAAACGCTGTTTTCAACGGAAAGCCGAATGAAGCGCAGGATAAGGAATTAAGTGTTTATTACGTTGATGTCGGACAGGGCGACTGCACATTTATAAAAACACCCAAGGGTAATTTTCTTATTGATACAGGGACGAGCGCTATGGCGCAATGCACTGCCGAATACATTTTAAGTCAAAATGTTGATACGGTTGAGTATCTCGTAATTACTCATCCGCACGAAGACCATTTCGGCGGAGCGTCAAGAATACTTGATTTCATTGACGTTAAAAATATCATTATGCCCGATATTCCCGAAGAATATCTTCCCGAAGATGACGGATTTGATTATTTATTGAAAAGAATTAAAGACGGTAATATTCCTGTTTATGCCGCAAGGGCAGGGGACAAATATCAGCTTGGGGACGCCGTCTTTACAATTCTTTCTCCTATAAAGAACAACAGCGATATAAACGAAATGTCTGTTGTTATACGACTTGATTTCGGTGAGACCTCATTTTTGTTTATGGGCGACGCGGAAAAATCTGCTGAAAAAGTAATGATAAGAAAAAATGCCGATTTAAAATGTGACGTTTTAAAGGTCGGGCATCACGGCAGTTCAAAGGGTACAACCGATGAATTTCTTGAAAAGACCGAGCCTTTGGTCGCGGTTATTTCGTGCGGAATGAATAATGATTACGGCCATCCGGCGGAGGATTTGACGCGAAGACTAAAAAATCACTCGGTTTCTTTTGTCAGAACCGATATGAACGGAAATGTAATAATTGGAAGTGACGGCAAAAGGCTTTATTGCTGGTATGAAAAGGGCGAAAAATACTGATTTTTAAACATATTCGGCTTGCAATTATTCTGTAAGCTGAATTTTTATGAAAAAAATGAAAAAATCCTTGCATTATAAGTAAAAAGGTGATAAAATATCAAGGCATTTCACACGCAACGGCATTTTCTTGCTTAGCAGAGAAGTAAATTTTTCTTTTCAATGCGTCTCTGTTGCTTAGGACGTTAAACCGTTGCGGCGGAAAATAAGGAGGAAAAACAAATGTCAGTAGTATCAATGAAACAGCTGCTTGAGGCAGGCGTTCACTTCGGTCACCAGACAAGAAGATGGAACCCCAAAATGGCAGAGTACATCTTCACGGAGAGAAACGGTATTTATATTATCGATCTCCAGAAGACAGTAAAGAAGCTTGAAGAAGCGTATCTCTTTGTTCGTGATATTTCCGCAGAAGGCGGCGAAATCCTTTTCGTAGGAACAAAGAAGCAGGCTCAGGATTCCGTTAAGGAAGAGGCGGAGCGTTGCGAAATGCCTTTCGTTAATGCACGTTGGCTCGGCGGTATGCTCACAAACTTCAACACAATTAAGAACAGAGTTAAGAGACTCGGTCAGCTTAAGGCTATGTCCGAGGACGGTACATTCGATATGCTTCCGAAGAAGGAAGTTGCAAAGCTTGAGCTTGAAATCGAAAAGCTTGAAAAATTCCTTGGCGGTATTACACAGATGAAGAAGCAGCCTGCTGCTATGTTCATTGTTGACCCGAGGAAAGAAAGAATCGCTGTTGCAGAAGCAAAGAAGCTCGGTATCCCGATTGTTGCTATTGTTGATACAAACTGCGATCCCGATGAAATCGATTATGTTATCCCCGGTAACGATGACGCTATTCGCGCTGTTAAGCTTATTGCAGGCGCTATGGCTGATGCAGTTATTGAAGGCAGACAGGGTCAGACAGGCGCTGCTGCTGTTGAAGAAGCTTCCGAAGAGGAAACTGAGGAAGCCGCTGAATAATTTTTAAAATCAATAGCCCGTACTTACAGTGCGGGCATTATTTAAGAAAGGACTGTTATTATGAGTTTTACTGCTAAAGATGTTAAAGAACTTCGTGAAAAGACCGGCGTTGGCATGATGGACTGCAAAAAGGCACTCGAGGCTGCTGACGGCGATATGGATAAGGCAATTGACTTTTTGAGAGAAAAAGGTCTTGCTACTCAACAGAAAAAGGCTTCAAGAATTGCTGCTGAAGGCGTAGTTCTTACTTATACAAACGATTCAAAAGATGTTAATGTTGTTATCGAAGTTAACTCCGAGACTGACTTTGTCGGTAAGAATGAAAAGTTCCAGAGCTTCGTTAAGAAGGTTGCAAAGACGGTTGCTGATAAAAATCCTGCATCTGTTGAAGAGCTTCTTTCAGTTAATCTTGACGGAAGCGACAGAAGCGTTCAGGAAAACCTTCAGGATATGGTTCTTGCTATCGGTGAAAACCTTCAGATTCGCCGTTTTGAAAGGGTAGAGGGTCTCGCTGCATCTTATATCCACGCAGGCGGCGCAGTAGGCGTTCTTGTTCCTATTGATACAAATGCGGCTGATATTGACGAAGTACTTGTTATGGGTAAGAATATTGCAATGCAGGTTGCTGCTATGACTCCCGAATATCTTTCAAAGGACGATATTTCAGCAGACGAGCTTGCAAAGATGAAGAGCATTGCTGTTGAAAGCGCTCTTAATACTCCCCAGACACTTCCCGTTCCGATTCTTAAAGGACTTCTTGAAAAAGCTTGCAGCGAAAAGCGCTTCAGCGATGAAGATATCGCTATCTATGAGGAAAAGAAGAGTAATATGAAATTCCTTTTCAATTTCCTTTCGGAGGACGCTCCTGCAGTACTTTCGGAAATTGCAAATGAGGACAGAGACGAAATTACTGCAAATAAGATTTTTGTCGGCATGATAGAGGGCCGCGTTGCTAAACAGCTTAAGGAAATGTGCCTTCTTTCACAGGACTTTGTACGCGGTGACCTCTTCCAGGGGACTGTTGAAGGTTATGTTAAGGACGTTGCAAAGAAGCTTGGCGCTGATGTTAAGGTTAAGAGCTTTATCCGTTTTGCAAAGGGCGAAGGTCTCCAGAAGAGAGAGGATAACTTTGCTGCAGAAATCGCAAGTATGGTTAAATAATTATTTTTAAAAACTTTATGCGGCAAGGATTTTCTTGCCGCATTTTTTTGTCTTAAAAATCGGACTGTGATATCTTGTAAATAAAGACTATTTGTTATATAATCTAATAAACGCATTTTTATTCTCATATACTTTTTTGAGGTGGTTTAAATGCGTGAAAGAATTGGTATATTTGCTTTTTGCACTTATGCTTTATGTTTCTTTTCTTTTTTAATTATTATTTGCGGAAGAAATGAAAGAACTGTTACGTCGTCTGCTACGGTTAAAAACAATGAATTGATTATTGTTATTGACGCCGGACACGGTGGTTCCGACGGAGGTTCCGTTGCTCTTGACGGAACAAATGAAGCAGTGCTGAATCTTGAAATTTCAAAAAAGCTTGACGATATTTTATCCGTATTGGGATTTAATACGGTAATGACTCGAAGCGATGAAAACTCGTTAGGGGAGGCGAACTCCTCTATTCGTAATGAAAAGGTAACGGATATTCATAATAGAATGGATATTATGAACAGTTTTGAGAATTGCTTTTTTGTAAGCGTTCATCAAAATTATTATCAGGGAAGCTCTTCATGGGGAACGCAGGTTTTTTATTCGGGAAATAATGAACAAAGTGAGATATTGGCTTTTGATATTCAACAGAGCGTTGTTTCTCTTTTGCAAAATGAGAACAAACGACAAATAAAGAAATCGGGCTCGTCAATTTATTTACTTGATAAGGCTGTTAAACCGGCAGTGCTTGTTGAATGCGGATTTATTTCAAATGAAAATGATTTAAAAAATTTAAAGGATGAAATTTATCAAAAAGAATTATCATTTTGTGTAACAAACGGAATTATAGATTATCTGACGGAAAAGGGTGCTTATTATGGCTTCTAAAATTAAAAGCGTATTTGTATGTAACGAGTGCGGATATAAAAGTGCTAAATGGTACGGACAGTGTCCCGGATGCGGTGAATGGAACACTATGGAAGAAACTGTTGAAAATTCATCTACAACGGTTAAAAAGACATCAAATACTTTCAATAACAAAAGCAGAGTAGTAAATATAAATGATATTGCTTCCCAAACCGAACATAGATATAAAACGGGTATGAAGGAGCTTGACAGAGCGCTTGGCGGAGGTATTGTCAAGGGCTCGCTTGTACTTTTGAGCGGTGACCCGGGAATAGGAAAATCTACTTTACTTTTACAGATTTGCGAATCGCTCGGAAAAGAGCATACGATTCTTTATGTTTCAGGCGAGGAATCCGCCCATCAGATTAAGTTAAGGGCAAACAGGCTCGGCGTTTATTCGGACAATCTGTTTGTGCTTTGTGAGACTGACACGGAATATATATGTGAATATATTTCAACAGAAAAACCCGATATAGTAATGATAGACTCAATTCAGACAATGGTTATTTCGGAATTAAACTCTGCTCCGGGAAGCATTGTTCAGGTCAGAGAATGCACAAATCTTTATATGAGAACGGCAAAAAGTCTTAATATACCGACTTTTCTTGTCGGTCACGTCAACAAGGACGGAAATATTGCAGGCCCGAAGGTTCTTGAACATATTGTCGATACTGTTCTTT
>ERZ842401.1457-NODE-1457-length-33856-cov-21.093695_pt1 | contig 33856 bp, 26 predicted proteins | sample MGYA00521270_ERZ842401 | MGnify/ENA primary metagenome ERZ842401 (study PRJEB31892, sample SAMEA3878208) | bioreactor metagenome | biome: Moose rumen | place: Sweden | collected 2011-10 | study: EMG produced TPA metagenomics assembly of the PRJEB12797 data set...
TCTCAGCACGGCGGTTTTCAAGACCGCTGTAATCGACCACTCTACCATCTCTCCTGATGCTTGCGTCCGTTGCGTGGACGGGATGCTTGCCTGAAAAGCGGTGCAAATTTACAAATAATTGTTGAGTTATCAGGCTTAGCAGACAGTCTTTTTTGTTGTTTTAACAATTTTTACACGTTTCAAATAAGTGAATAACACTTCGGCATGTCTATGGCATGAGAGTTACGAATGGCAACACCTGATTAGAAACAGTCACCTCACTGTTGACTCCAAAAGGAATTGCTCCCACTGACTCTGATAGCCATTGAACACGTTGATGTCTACTTCTGGCATGATGCCGTCTACGCGACCGTCTTCGCTGAGCTGCCAAAACGTGAGATGCGTATCGGGCTTATAAGCACTATAACGAGCTACCCACAGCTGGTAGTTGGTCTTCAAGTCGGGCGCTTGCGACAGAAATTTCTCAACGAAACGCTGGTTGACATAGATGATAGGTCTGACACCCACAGTACGCTCTACATATTCGAGCCATTTGCGCATGGCATCGAACAAAGCCTCTGCTCCGCCCATCGCCTTGATCATGGCGTCGCTTGGTTCAACATCAAGCATGGGCGGCAGGTCGCCACGGCGAAAGCGGCTGTTGTTCACAAAATAGTTGGCCTGAGCCGTAGCACTCTGCCGGGTAGAAAAGAAATGATATGCACCCACCACAATGCCATGTTGATGGGCAGCGGCATAGTCGTCGACAAAATACTGATTCTTGATGGATATGCCTTCGGTGCTCTTGATATATACGAACGACACAGGATAGTCCACCTTACCCAATACTTGGTTGCTGCTGGCACGATGGCCCAGGCTGCCAATGCGCATGTGTCGCCAGTCGATGGCATAGGTCTTACCGTTCTTCTCGTGCTGATAGCGGGCTATGTCGATGCCATAGATGCGCTGCGGAGTATAGTGCATGTGTTCGCCCAGAAACCTGTCGAAGCGCCAATGGCCAGCCGACACCTTCTGCGGTGACACCACAAAGCCGAAACCATTGCGCAACCCGCCAAGCCATAGTCCGTCATAAGTAGCTCCATCGAGCCAGCGATAGATACCATGTCCCGTAGGATAGCCACAATGGTCGAGGCGCCCAGAGTAGACACCCGTCGTATCGATTCTGACTCCACTCACCAACGAGTCGGCATTGAACATAGCTATGAGCCAGCGCCCCACTCCATCGCGAGTGATGCCCATACCCGAGCGAGGCATGCAGCGCCAACGACCAATGTTCTGAATATACAATCGTCCTGCAGGAAAATAATCTTCGGCTGTGACGCCTTCGCCACGGGCATACTGGCTTACCAGGTCATAGCCTTCGTCTTTCTCGTCGTGGCGCTCCAGATAATAGTCAAGCTCGGCACGTATCTGCGCCGAACGCTCGCGTACAGCAGTAGAGTCGCGCACAGCAGCAACCTGCTCAACGCTTGAGCTGTCGTAGTCCTGCTGTTCCGTATTTTCGCTTTTCTTGCTGCAACCACAGAAGAGCAAGACGATGGCAATGGGAAAAACCATTTTCATATCGCATGCAAAAGTACAAAAATATAGCCACAAACCAACAAAAAAGCTTCAAAAAACAATGGTAGACCAAGAAAAAAGAGACAAAGAACCACTTTTTTGCAAAAAAAATGGGCAAACATTTGGTCAGTTCAAAAAAAAGACGTACCTTTGCAACCGCAAATCAGAAATGAGAGCAAGCGAGGCTCCGTAGCTCAACTGAATAGAGCATCTGACTACGGATCAGAAGGTTGTGGGTTTGAATCCCGCCGGAGTCACAAAGAGGTAACCTTAGGGTTGCCTCTTTTCTTTGTCCCCCTACCCTACACCAAGTCGCCCCCCACTGGGCCGCGACCACCCAATTCTTTTAAATGATTTAAGTTTCGCATTCGCTTAACTCCTTTCGCTCGGCTTTGCCGCTTGGCTTGTCCAAGAACTCCTCAACTTGCTAAAGTTGAGTAAATGATTATCCGCTATCGTACCACCAGCGAAGCCTTAAGGGCTGATGAGGCCACAGGCTGGGGGTACGATAGCGGATAATCATATAAATCAAAGGAGCACTGCCCTACTCTACAGGCTGCAACTTGATGCCGAAGAGATTGCGCGAGTCTGCCTTAGTCAGCTCGTAGGCACCTGCCTCCAGCACCTCGCTGTAAGTGCTGGTCGTCGAGGTCTTCTTAATGCCGTTGATCTTGATGCTGGCCTGTTCGGTGTCACCGAAATAGAGGGTGAGCACCATTGGCTTGTCGATAGTGAACTTGATACTGGTGGCCTGTTCTATCTTCAGGCAGGTATCGTAGGTCTGGCCGTCGATGGTAGCCATGCCCTTCGTGTTAGAGCCGTTGCCACTGACAGTGAAGAACGCATTGCTGGGGTCGCCGCTCTTGCTGAACGTGCAGAAGATGGTGCCCTCAGGTGTAGGCGTCACCTCGCCACCAGGATTGTCGTCGTCACCCTGATCGCCGCCGGGAGCATTCACATCGCCAAAAATGCCGACGAGTGCCGTCTTGTAGTTGTCAATCAGGCTGGCGAGCTTGGTATTCACGTCGTAGTCGGTATCATCGACAGCGTTGTCGAACGTGTACTGGCAGTCGCCATGGTTCAGTCGGCCAGCGCCATAGCGGCCCGTCACGATGGTGGGCACGTCGGCAGCAGCATCTGGTGTATAGTCATACATGAGCGACTGGTTGGTGTCGAAGTTGTTATATGCAGTGCCGCCCACAAGTGTCTTCACCTCGGCAGGCACCTGCTCGTTGCGCTCAGAAGCCTCGTAGCAGTCGAAGCTGGTATTGTTGCTCTGCCACGTAATGGGTACGTAGTAGCTGCTGCCACCTGTCTCGGCATATACATTGCCGAATGCCTTTATTATACCACCGTTCTCACCAGAGAATGTGCCATCGCCCTTGGCATCGGTACCCTGCTTCGACGACAGCAGCGGGTCGTGGGTGTGGCGGAAGTAGTTGTTCTCAGCAAAGCAGCTGGAGCCTGTGGTCACACCAATGCCATACTTCGAGTTGCCGTCGAAGTAGTTGTTGTAGACGTGCACACTCATAGTTCGGATGCGCGGATGGCGTGAGTCGCTGTGGTCGAACCAGTTGTGGTGATAACTGATGTAGTTGGGCCCCGTCTCACTCTTCATGCCGAACATGTTGCTCTTACCCGTGTCCCAGAAGTGGCAATAGGAGAGTGTGACATACTTCGAGTCGCTCTTCACGTCGATGGCACCATCGCCCTTAGCGTGGTCGCCCGAGCCTTGCTTGCCATAGTAAACATCGATGTTGTGCATCCAGATGTTCGAGTTGTCGGTGTCGAGCGAGATGCCGTCGTCCATACAACGCATGATGCCAAAGTTACGGAACTCCACGCTCTGTGTGTTGCGGCAGAGGAATCCGAAGCCATGAATGGTAGCATCTTCGCCAATGCCTTCAACAGTGATATTCAACTCAGAGTCGGCCTTCTTGCCTTTTATCTGTATGCCTTCTTCCTTGCTGCCGAACGCGTCAACATCGGCGGCCCTGACAGTGCCGATGATGCGCACAGCCAGCGGATTGGTTACGTTGCCCTTCTCGTATGCTTCAAGGATGGCCTGCATACCTGTGAACTCGCCGCTGCTCAGCTTGGCCTTAACGGTCTTAGCATTGTTGGCCGTGACGTAGACGACCACTGCGCCGCGCTTCAGCGTGCCGTCGTTGTTGTAGGCGCCAACACCCTCTGTGCGCTTGAAGTGGGCAAAGCCCGAACGATCGTAAGCCTTCACCTCAAGGTTGTCGGCCTGTGCTGCCTTGTCGGCAAGTTCCTGATTGTCAACAACCGGAACCACTTTTACAGAATAGTCGCTGGCAGGCTTCAGTCCCACCACGTCGGCACGGCCATAGGTGCCATAGTTGCGCACCAGCTGCAGGTCAATCTGTGTAAAGTCAGCATACTGTCCACCCTTCACATAGACATTATAGCCAGTAGCTCCCGCCATCAAGGGCCATTCAGCATAGAGCGACTCCTGCCATCCTTCGGCACGCGACAGCTGCAAGCTGCCGGCAACCTTCTTTGCAAAGGTGATGGCGCTGACGTTGCCGCTGAAGACGTCGGTTGTCTGGTTGCTCATGCCTACACGTACCGTAGAGCCATCGATGTCTATGCTGCTCAGCTGGTCGGTATTGTAGTATTTCACGTCATTGTTGGTGAGTGTCAGGCAGGCCTGATTGGTGTTGACATCACGTGCCACAGCATGGTCGGATGCCTGCTCGTTGTTCTGTGCACTGGCCGTCATGGCTGCCACGATGGCCAGCATGCTAATGATAATATGCTTCATAAGGCTGGGACTGCTTAGCGTTTAACAAATTTCACCATCTGCTTGCCTGCTTTCAGGAAGTAGACACCGCTGCGTAGCGACTGTGTGGATAGCTGCATACGCACATCGGCAGCCTTGGCCGTGAGCACCTGGCGGCCCGATGCGTCGAGCACGGTGACTGTAGTGCCTGGATCAAGTCCGCTGACGTCGAGCTTGTCGGCCACCACCTCCTTCAGACAGCGTATAGCCGTAGCATCCTTGGGAATGAACTTCAGCCTCACTTCGCCCATATCAGCACTCTGAGACGTCTGGTCGGTGAAGTGCAGCACGACAATGTCACCATCGAAGGTGATACGGGCCACGGTGTTCTCAACGACCTCGCCGTTGACCGTGAGTTCCTGTCCCTGATCGGCCCGAGCCGGAGCCATGCCCAGCAGCAGTAGAGCCATAAGGGAAGAGAATAGTCTTTTCTTCATGTTCAATCTGTTTGTTAAGTATTTGTTTCTCTTGTCGTTTCGTCTTTATAGGAGGTCAGCGCGAGGCATGGAAGCCCTCAAGGTTCTCATATTTTCGCAGCATCATGCGCTGGTAGATGTTGCGCAGCCACAGTGGATGGCAAAGGGTGAATGCAAGCCCGATGGCAGCCATCGCCAGATAGGCCGCGGTCTCGCTGAGCACCAGCAGCAGAATAGCCACAAGCAGAATGGGCACAAACATGGCCAGCAGCTCAACGATGAGCTGCAGACCGTTCTCCACGTTGTTCTTGCCCGTTATTTTCTGGTTGAGCGGCAGTGTCTGCTTGTTGTAGACACCCAGCTGGAACATGACAAAGTAGAGCACGCCAGACGTGAGCAACGTATAGGCCACAACCATGAGCACCGAGAACTTACCCGCAACGACGGCAGGGATGGTGAGCACCATGGGCACTATCAGTATGACCACGTGGAAGTAGTACTTGGCCTTGAGCAGCGACAGTATGTTCTCGCGGTGCGACATGAGCAGGTCGATATAGTTGCCCTCGGCTCCCATCACCTTGACCAAGGCCGTCAGACCATAGATGCTGAAGCAGTAGTAGCACCAGAAGTTGAGCATGAGGAAGCCGTCGTACATGTCGCTGAAAGTGATGATGGCCACGAGCATGACCACAAGGCCCAGGCTCATCAGTACTCGCGAGCGGATAGCCTTATTGCGCAATATCGACTTCACCTCCAGCTTCAGATACTCGCCCACCTGGCCGAAACGCTCCAGATAGGTCAGCTCCGACACATGCTTCATGGCGCCCTCCTGCTTCTCCTCGCGGCTTATCTCCTCGCAGACAAAGCGGAACTGCATCTTGCGGTTCACCGCCAGCATGCCAACAAGCAGCACGGCAGCCAGCAGGAGGATGGCCCACGAGGGCACGACATCGTTCACAAAGTCGTCTATCTTAGAGAACAGATGCCACTCGTCGTCCATCATCATCGGCACAAAATAGAGTGCATAGAGTGCCGCGGGCAAGAGCCACCACAACAGCGAGCGGGCCACCAGTGTGCGCACAAACAGATACCACTGGCTATTGAACATGACCAGCAGCATGCCTGCCACCACTATTATTAATATGGTCAGGAGCGATGCGCCGCCTGCCAGCGTGATGATGGCGTATGGCACAAACAGACATAGCCACAGCAAGTTCCATCCGCTGAAGGTAGCCGAGAACAAGAACGTCTCTATCACAGCATGACGCGGCAGAGGCAGCAGCATATAGGGTTTCACCAGCATGGCGGGGGTCTGCTGCAGGCCAAAGCGTGCACCAAAGTCGAACAGCAACAGCAAGGGCATAATGAGGAACACCACATGCGGGGCGTCGCCCTCATTGGCTATGGTAGCAAACATCACGCCGAAGAAGATGAGGTAGATGGCTGCAAAGGCTGCGCCCAGATACATCATCACCTTGGCAATCATGCTCTGCTCGAAGGCGGGCGAACGTCTGATGCCCAACTGGTTGTTCTTTCGGATGAGCCTGAATAGCTGAAGTCTGTTCATCGCTTATTCTTTTTCAATCTTCAAACCTTACGTTTCAATAACATTCTTACCTCAGGTCTATCACCTCGGCTGTGGGATAGTCCTTCGAGTTGAACCTGAAAGCCGAATCGGCCATGCTCACCTTCTTCAGGTTGCTGATGGTGAACGTTGTCCATTTGGCGTTCTGCAACAACTTCACCTCTGACGGCTGATAGCTCTTCTTGTCTACGGTGATGAACATCTCCTTGATGCGGGCATTCTTGTTAGTGGCCGTCAGATGCACGTTATAGGCCGTAGAGCTGGTGGTCATGGTGTACTTGTAGCCCTTCTTGTAGATGTTGATGAAGTTGTAGGGATTGAACGCCTGCAACTGGGTCTCAGTGGGCGTGGTCACGCTCACCTCGTCGTTCTTCTTCATATAGGTCCACTGCGTCTTGCCGTCGAACCACATTGCAGCCATCGGCGTCGTAGCATGAAACTTACGCCCCTTTATCGAGATGGTGCCGCTGGTCGAACCATACTGGGCGCTGGTCATTGAGAAACTGGCCTGCAGCCCCTCGGGGGCACTCAGCGTCTGGGCACACTTGTCGAGCACCTGCTTGGCCGTCTGCGCTGTTGCGGGCGTCATGGAAAACAGGCACAGCACAAGAGCAATGGCCTGCAACCAATGGTTATCCATCATTTGTCTTTTCATAATCTTACAAGTTTTATTTTAGTTATCCTTCTCGTTTATTACGCAGCTGGGCGAAGAGCTGCTCCAGGCTCATCTCGTCCTGAATGAGCACCTCGCGCGGCTTGGATCCATGTGCCTGACCGACGACACCGGCCTTCTCCATGAGGTCCATCAGACGCCCGGCACGGTTGTAGCCGATGCTGAACTTTCGCTGAATGAGGCTGGTAGAACCGCTTCCACTCTGCACAATCAGGCGGGCAGCATCCTCAAACATCGGGTCGAGATGCGCCAGGTCTACGTCCGACGAGCCGCCACCGCCCTCGCCGTCGCCACCTTCGATGATGGGTTCGGGCAGTTCGAACGGCTCCAGATAGCCCTGCTGCTGAGCAATGAAACGGTTGATGTCGACCACCTCGGGCGTGTCGACGAAAGCACACTGCACACGGATGGGGTCGTTGCCCTGCAGGTAGAGCATGTCGCCACGGCCTATGAGCTGCTGGGCGCCCATGCGGTCGAGAATGGTCTTCGAGTCGATGCCCTGGCTCACCTTGAAGGCGATGCGGGCAGGGAAGTTGGCCTTGATGGTACCCGTGATGATGTTCGTCGTGGGTCGCTGCGTGGCAATGATCATGTGTATGCCCACGGCACGAGCCTTCTGTGCGATGCGGGCTATGGGCAGCTCAATCTCCTTACCTGCTGTCATAATCAGGTCGCCATACTCGTCGATGACCACCACGATGTAGGGCATGAACTTGTGGCCCCGCTCGGGGTTCAGCTGACGGGCGATGAATTTCTTGTTGTAGTCCTTGATGTTGCGCTCGCCTGCATCCTTCAGCAGCTCGTAGCGGGCATCCATCTCCACGCAGAGGCTTTGCAGCGTGCGTATCACCTTGCTGGTGTCGGTGATGATGGGGTCTTCAAACTGCTCGGGCAGCGAGGCCAGGAAGTGCTTGTCTATGGTCTTGTAGATGCTGAACTCCACCATCTTCGGGTCCACGAGCACAATCTTCAGCTCGGCCGGATGCTTCTTATATAATAAAGAGGTGAGTATGGCGTTCAGGCCTACCGACTTACCCTGACCCGTGGCACCGGCAACGAGCAGGTGGGGCGACTTGGCCAGGTCGAACATAAACACTTCGTTGGTGATGGTCTTGCCCATGGCGCAGGGCAGGTCCATCGTCGTCTCCTGGAACTTCTTCGAGTTCAGTATCGACTCCATCGACACGATGTTAGCCTTGGCGTTAGGCACCTCAATGCCGATGGTGCCCTTGCCGGGGATAGGCGCAATGATACGTATGCCCAGTGCTTTCAGACTCAGGGCAATATCGTCCTCCAGTCCGCGAATCTTCGAGATGCGCACGCCCTGTGCCGGCGTAATCTCGTAGAGCGTGATGGTGGGACCCACGGTGGCCTTGATGCTCGATATCTCTATGCCGAAGGTACGCAGCACCTCTACAATGCGGTTCTTGTTGGCCGTCTGCTCTGCCATATCAATGTAGGGCTTGCCGTCGTCATCGTAGTGTTTCAGCAGGTCGAGCGTCGGGTAGTGATAGTTCTCCAGGTCGCGCTTGGGGTCGTATGGCTCCAGCTGCTTGTCGCCCACCTGCACAAGTTCCTTGCCCTTGGCTTTCTCTTCCTCCTGTGCCGCCTCAATGGTCATGTCGGTATCGGCAGTAGACGCGGCGACCTTCTCCGGCTTATCATCGGAAGCCGCTGTGTCCTCGGCCACGTTCTCGTCCCGTACGTTGTTATCGTCGATGCCAAACTCAACGGTCTGCTTCGACGGGTCGTCAAACACGGTCGGGTCTTCCAGCGTTTCTATCTGCCGTTCGTAGCTGTCATCAGGTTCTATGGGGTCTTTCGACGTGTCGACCACATTGAACGAGATGCGATCTAAGAAACCCGACGGGTTGACAAGCTTGCGGATAAAGAAGATTGTCTCTGAACTGATGTAGGTAAGAAAGGCAATGGCAGCCAGAACCAGCAGTGCCGTCAATCCTGGAGCACCCACCAGATTCTCTACCCACTGGCACACAAACATGCCGTGGTCACCGCCGGGCATGAAGTGGGAGCCGTCGAAAGCGGGCGACAGGAACTTGGCCATCGTCACCGACGACCACAACATAATGAGCATCATCGACAGGAAGAGCTTCAGCACATTCATCTTGTAAGCCCGCATCAGACGCAGCCCCACCAACAGGAGAAACGCCGGAACGACGAAGGCTGCAAGTCCGAAGCACCGCTTCATAAAGAAATAAGCGGTATATGCCCCCACTTTGGCACAGCTGTTGGCAAACTTCTTGTCAACATCCATGAACTCGCCGTCACGCAGCTCTTCTATCATACTCTGGTCGGCACCGCCAGTCGTGAAGTACGACACGAACGACAGCACCATGAAAAAGGCCACGGCTAACAACACGATGCCCAGCATGAAGTTGGCCTTCTCGTTGTGAAATATATGGTTGAAGCCCAGCGACTCGGTCAGTGAGGGACGCGGCTCACTACTCTTCTTACTCTTTTTCTTTGCCATATTGCAGTTTACGTTATAATCTTACGACCTGCAAAAGTAATAAAAAAAATCCATTGCAGCATGATGATTTACAATTATTTCAGAAACTTATGCTGTTTTTCGCGCTTCGTCAATCGCCATTCCAATTATTTCGTTCAAGTTTCGCATTCGCTCACCTCTCGTGGGGTTATAATAATTATGGCAATTTCTGTCCCTCATCGTGAATGACAGAATAGCCACCTATCGTATGTACACCAGAAAGTTTAAAATGGCGATTTCATTCGTCATTCGTCACTTGACACTGAAAATCAAGCGGTTATGCAGTGACGAATGGGTGACGAATGACGAATGGTTCTGTTAAATTCGCTTTTCTTTACTTTTTTTCGTCGTTAAAAAGCATATTTTGGCGTTGCCCTTCTTGCGGCGTATGTCGACCAGGCCTGCATGCCTTATACATTCATGGCAGTTGGATGAGGGCAATGCATGGCAGTGGATGTGGCTTAATGGATGTTGTGCGGCAGTTCCGCACAAGTTGGCCGGACGCTTGGAACAAGTTGTGCGGATAGTCCGCACAAGTAGTTTCAAATATCCGCACTGCAATTTGAAACTGTTGCGCGCTAATCCGTTCTTTATTGTAAGAAGTTGTGAGAGCCTGTATTCTTTCCACTCCATACTACTCCTATAACTAAAAAGTCAATATGTCAAGCCGAACATCCACAGGGGAATCCGATTGCCATGTCCTACCTCTGTGTCATCTACTGCAAGGACGCTGTCGGGAACATCGGCAATCTGCTCGAACGATTTTTTCCTTCCCCCGACTTCAAAGAGGTATTTACCATTCACAAGGAAGTCACCTTTCAATTGACTCCATAAATTCGTCACAATTTGTGTGCAACGGTAGTGTTTTTACATTTAGAACTGCAATTTTTTTGCTGCTTTTTATATTCCCAACCTTAAAAATTGAAGATTTTTTGTCGTTTGGTTGATTAGCAGAACTCTACCCTGAGATTGGTCGCTGCAAAGATAGACATTCTTTCTTTTATCTTCCAAGCTTTTTGAGACATTTTTGCGGAAATAGCAAGAAAAATGTGTTCACAAGGCTTGTGAAAACGTTTTTTTATACAAAAAGTGGTTGAATTCCCCAAAAAATGTGTATCTTTGCAGTGTCCTTTCTGAATGCTGAAAGCCCTTGGGTAATCACAGGAGGCGGGGCACATACATACAAAGGCGTTTTCTGAACGCTTTGGGTTTGACGTGTTGGAATCTCGCAAATTCAAACTATCTGTCAAAAACAAAGCAACGGGAACGCCCCTTGAGGTGTTATTATTGTACCCATCTACGTGGTGGGCTATGATATATACATCGGCGTGGGGCTTTCAGCGTTGCTCGGTCAGACAGATAGGGCGATGCGAGAGCCTCAACACGTGGGACCGGGCACAGAACTGGCTCCACGTTTTTCGTGTGTATGCTAAACCTAAAACAATAAATAGCCGTAAAGGGAGCATGGCGGCATAGAGATAATTGGTATGAGAAGAATACTATTATTGCTTTTGGTAGTACTCCCCATGACTTTACTCGCACAGCGCGAGCGAAACTACATATATCTGCTTGACTGCACTAAGTCGATGATAGGCTTCAATGGTAGCCCAATCATTTGGAATCCCACTAAATCCTATCTCAAGGGCGAACTTGACAAACATACTCCAGGTACGACACTTCATGTTATTCCTTTTCAGGGAAATGTACTGCCTTGTATCAATTTTACCGCAGAAGACTTCAACGCCAAGAAATGGAAAGAGATCGAGGGAAAGATAGATGGGTATGTTCAAAACGTCACGGGAACTAATATCTGTGATGCTTGGGATGCAACAAGCAGATATATTGATTTGCATAAAGACAACTATATCATACTATTAACCGATGGAAAGGACACAAAGAATGGCATGACTGCCGTTGCCAAGAAATTAAGTGAGTGGTGCGGTAAATATCCAAACTCCTATGCTTTCTATGTCCAATTAACAGAAGCAGCTATAGACCAAGGTATAGCTAAGGTGATTGATATTTGTGACAACGAATTTGTTGTTGATGCATCCAAGGGTATTCCTGTTTTTGGAGGTTTTGACAATGGACTCATCATCTATGCCAACACACTGAACCTTGATAAGACTCACAAAATAGGCTTCTCATCCGCAGGCAGATATACAGCAAAAGCTGTTAGTGCAGACCCTTATTTTGATGTAAAAGTGGTGAACGGCAAGATTGACGGAGGTATTGTACCCGTACAAATAGTTGCCAAACAGCCAATAGCCCAAATCACTGCTGCAATTCCACAGACATACAACTTCACTTTCGACGTTCAATCAAATGAGGTTAGCATCATCAACCCAACGGTAAAGGTCCAAATGACCAATAAGCCTGAGCGCACCCTGGAGATGCTTTCTGAAGAAACAGACATGGGTAAGGCTACTTGGTATGACAGCTTCCTGTTCTGGGGAGCAAGTGCCCCTGACACACTCTGCGTTGATTTGAAGACAGTTTTCAATGATGAGGCAAAGAAAGACGGTTCGGCAGTCGAGTTCCAAATTGTTGACCCAGACGGAGGTAAAGATTTCCAGCTATTCTATAACGGTCAGCCTCTGAATAATGGCAAGATACCACTCCGAAGCAATGACAAGACCGCAAGCATTCTTTCAATAGTTTTCAATCCCACAGCAAAAGAAGGGAAACGCTACTTGGCGGTTAAGGCTACAGCCAAACAAGAACTGGACAACATCAATGAACAGCCCGTTGAACAATATCAGCTGACGTTGCGTTCCAAGTATGTGGTCAATTGGAACCCACTGGAGACATTATTAGTGTGGTTAGGTATCTTGATTTTGGCTGCTTTGCTGTTGTGGTTCCTGTTGGCGAAACATTTTATTTATCCAACGATTAAGGTCAAGACCATTCAGATTAATGACCCCTACTTTAGCAAGGTCAATGTAAAGGGTAAACGCAGAGTGGTATTTACCAATAAGAAGATGAAACAAAATTTGCTCAGCAAAATCTTTACTGGCGAAATTCTCTATAAGAAACATGATATATGGACTTCGGCTTTGGCTTTTGAAGCAGGGGCAAAGAAGAAAACGCTTAGAGTGTTGCGGACTACGGATTACGTGTTTGAACCATACACCTCTATGCTGAAAGCACCAAACGATTATGTTGTTGAGAACACCAATGACAATACGAAAATCAAGATATCCATTAATTAGCAAAATCTAAAATCGTAATATTATGGCAACAAAAATTAAGAGATGCCTCTATGTAGGTCTTGGCGGTACAGGTATGAATGCCTTGCTGCACACAAAGAAAATGTTCGTTGAAACATACGGTGAAGTTCCTCCAATGATTGGTTTCCTGGGTGTGGACACAGATGGTGATGCGTATAAGAAAGAACTTCCAAGCAAGTATGGTCCCGTTTCTTTGGCTCCCAACGAGCAGACTCCTATCCAAGTGGAAGATGCCCAGGCTGCCTACACCACTAGTCGCCAACACTTTGGCTGGGTGCATCCTGATAATGTCTTTGCACTTACCTCTATGACGAAAGGTGCAGGGCAGATTCGCAGCAATGGACGTTTTGCCCTAACCTGCAACTATGAGAATCTTGCCAACAAGGTAAAAGACGCAGTCCGCAGAATCACAGATGCCAACATTAGGACCAACCCCAACTACGATGCCGACTTTGTGGGTGATGTTGAAGTTCACATGGTATTCTCAATGAGCGGTGGTACTGGAGCAGGTACGTTCCTCAATATGGCATACGTCATTCGTCAGGCATTAGGTAAATGCAAAGTTACTGGATATGCAGTTCTCCCTGATGTATTCGAATCTATGTCGCAGTATGGTATGGAGCGAGTTAAGCCAAACACCTACGGTAGCATTATGGACCTTGACTACTTTATGCATCTCAACGGAACAGAAGGACTGCAGTTTGACTATGTTACAGGAACTCAAGAAGTCAAGAACAGACCTTTCTCAGCGTTCTTCTTTATTGACAACAAAAATAAGGGAGGCGACTCTTACAGCAATATAGACCAACTGGCAGAAATGATTTCTCTGGCTCTTGTCACCTCATCCGGTGAGCTCTCCGGTTCTGTTGATTCCGTTACTGATAACGTTGAAAAGAGCATTATGAATGGCGACGGAATGGTTGGCAACAAACGAGCATGGGTCAGTGGAATGGGAGCTTGTGAGATTCTTTTCCGAGGTCAAGATATGTGCGAGATCAATGCCATGAAGAATGCGCAACGCATCATTCAACGCATGATTAGCAGTTGCATTGATGCCAATATGATTGTCAACAACTGGATTGACTCGCCAGAGGTGAACATCCGAGAGAATGGTGGTCCTGAAAATGACAATGTCATTGACTTCTTGTTGTCCAAGAATCCAAAGTTCCCATTGGAGGACATTGATGATGACCAGACCGCAGAGGCATCGGTAAAGGCATTTGTTGAAGCAGCTCGTCCCAAGGATGAAGAAGTCCAGAATAAAGTTATGGAATTGAAGGGACGAGTACTGCGCGAACTGCACAACTTGGTGGTAAAGAGCATCAATCAAGAGTGTGGCGTCGGTCTTGCCAATGATGTCCTTGATGGACTTCAGAGTCAAGTAGAAATCTTCCTTGGCGAGATGAACGATGAGAAAGACAAACTAAATGAAGCTCAGCCTCGTATTGAGAATGCCATTAAGGTGGCTTGTGTGGATTTGAAAGAGTATTGTGGCCATTTCTTTACCAGGAATAGTGTAAAAGAGTCTCTTCGGCAAGGGGTTTGCGAAGCAGGCATGGCTTTAGCCATCAACATCCGTGAATTGAAGCGCAGAGACGGTGCTATCACTTTCTTTAGCGCCTTGATGCAAGCCATCAATGAGGAAAGACTAAAGATAAATGATATTGAAAACAAGCTGAAGGCAGTTAATACTGCATTCACTAACAGGATTTCTGCTCTTCAGAACAATGTCAGCCGCAACAATTCTGCATCATTCCAGATAGACCTTGCCAAGCAGGCTATCAATACCATCGGTATCAATGACGATGAGATTCAAATCGTTGATTTTCTTGGAAAATTGCCTTACACAGAAAAGTTCTATGAGATAGACAACAAGCCAACGGAAGAAATAGAAAAGGCATTGTTGAACTATACCATTACCCTGCCTACCGCAATGAAATGGGCCAATACAACTATTGACGATGTGATGAAGGAGATGGATGAGGAGCATCCTGAGGAGCTGAACAGAATTCTCCGTATGGCTCTTGGCAAGGCTGCTCCACTTCTAAGCATTAACACCCGAGGAGAAGTCGGATATCGAGTTGCTCACTTTACATACGTTGGCGTGCCTATGAATAGTACCATGTTGAGCGATAATCACAGATTGGAAAATCTTGCCGGAGGAGAGAAGATAAACTTTACCCGTCTTGGCATGAACGATCGCATTATTATCTACAATCAAATTGGTGTTGTTCCTGCTTACTTCATCGGATCACTTGAAAGCTATCGTCAGAAGTATATCAATAGTACCATCTTCTCACACTTCGACTTCACCTTGTATAATAAGATGATGAAGGAGAACTTCTCGTTGGAGCCCGTTAAGGAAGACGGTGCAAAGGATATTGAATTGTGGGTACGTGGTTTCGTATTTGGCCTCATCAAGAACGAGAACGGCAAATACTATGTCAAGAATAAGAAAACCGGCAAAGCTTTGCTTGACTATTGGGTAGAACTGGCTGCTTATCGTGATGATGCTTTCAAAACCTTTGTCGCGGATATATTCACGCTTCGTCCACAGTTCAAGGATTTCATAGTGAATTGGCATAAGGATCACGGCCAGGATGCTATCAAGCAACTGCGTGCAGACGTAAAGGCCAACTATCGTGAAAAGTACTCCCAGTTGTTTATGGACAATGAAGAGCTGCTGTCAAAAGGCAACGAGCAGATTGCTGACTTGATGGAGAAAGAGCTAAAATTCATAGAGACTTTGGAATAAGAAATTTGTTCATGCGGCCAGATTGCTTATGAGACATACCGCGACAATACTTATCGGACAGGATTTGAAGCTGTTTACAGCTCGTCTTGGCAAATACATACTGAAGTATGGAGAGGCAGATGCTTCTTTATACTTCACCTCAATGACTTGGTCATACGAGGATGGGAAGACAGAGATCAAGAAGGCTGTTAGAGACGGAGTCAGTACTTTTGACTTTGTCTCTACCATGAAGGATTTCTATAATACAAAACTGGAAGAGATAAAGACGTTGACAGGGGCAGACAGAGACCTGGATATGCGTCATTTCTTCCAAGATTTGCACCAGAAGACTGTTACGATCAACAAACCAGGCGACAGCAATAGCCTGCTTCTGTCTCTTGTGGTTCCCATGTACGATGCCAACGCATGCGAAGAGGCCATCAACATGATTGAAGCTACGAGCAACATACAGTCTCGCTACACTATCATGGTAGTGGGACTGTGTGAGAATCTTGGCAGTATAATCTCTCCCGAGGAGTTCCGCAATATTACAGCAGACGAGGAAGCAAAGAAAAAGGATGTTCAGAAGCAGATGCTGAAGAAGTTTGCTGACTTGAAATTGGAACAAAATACGTTGGAGCAGATTGTCATCATGCAAAACACCAATAGCGACGGCTATGCATTGAATCTGGATCAAGACTCTTTCCTTCGTATATTGGGAGAACTGGCCTTAATTTGTGTTGAGAAGTACAATACCGTATTTACGCAGGCAGGCATCTTCGACAGAGGACACTTGGCGACAGCTCTGGGACTGTCGGTAATGAATCTTGACAAGTATTACTTCGAGAACTATCTGCTGCGTCGTGCTTATCTGCGAATCATGGAACGTGAAGATGTCACAGCAGAGGAGGTAGACTTGAATAAGGTTGCTATTATTGCTAATGCATGTTTGGCAAAGCACAAGGACTTCTTCTCGGATTTCTATGAGCAATCCATTACCCCGTTATGGAGAAAGAATACATTGCAAGATACTATCATAGCTCAAACTTCGGAGCCACTAAACGACAAGTTCAAAGAAGTCTCTGACGACTTAACCTCTTACATATTGAATCCACAATATTCCTTGCCAGAGAAACAAGGTATTCTGGCTATGGTCTTAGGCTACGACGACGCTTTCTTGAAGGGGAATCTGTTTACGGACAAGCAGTTAACGATTGACAATCTCGACGAAGAAGTAGCGAACTACTTTATTGAGGCTAATAATGCGTGTGTCTCAAAAATACCTTCAGAAGACCCTGATGAAGAAGACTCTATCATTTATGGTCCACTAGGTGATTTATGTGCTGACGAGGAAGGGTATGTAACTCTGCCTATAGACAAACTGCAAAAACTCCGCAATGATATTCGTCAATCGACCAACTACATCCGTGAAAAGAGCAAGGAACTAGATGAGATTGGCGCAATGACCCAAGACGCGGAAGACAGTGGTAAACGTCTGACAGAGAAAGGCTTCATTGTCGATGGTAATGAATATCACTTCGACATCAAACATGAGGAGCTAAAATTCAATGAAACCTATGAACCCAAAGAGATCAAAGATAGGAGTGTCAGTCTTAAGGAATACTTTACCAAGATAAAAGACCAGGGGCAGATAGGCGCATGTACTGTATTTGCAATAGCTTCAATCTATGAGTATATCCTTAAGCGCAATTCAGAAGAGGAAGCAGACCTATCCGAATCGTTTGTGTATTACAACGTGCGTCATCTTGAAGGAAAAGAATTGGAAGACACTGGTAGTAGTTTCCAAGATGTTATTGCAAGTATTGGTGAGCAAGGTATCTGCACGGAATCGCTGCACCCATATACACGTTCGCTAAGTGAAGCTCCTTCTGATGAAGCCTATCTGGATGGAGAGACACGGCGTATTACGAAGGCTATGAATGTCAATGTAGCTTTGGATGATATCAAGTCAGCTATTCAAGAGGGCTATCCTGTTGCCATATCATTAAAGATATTCGACTCGTTCAAAGCTACTTTGGGATTCGTTAGACGTCCTTCCGATGAAGAAATAGAATCAGGGGACTTTGGCTATCATGCAATGGTCGTCGTGGGCTATTCAGATGACACCAAGTTCTTCTTGGTACGCAACTCTTGGGGAGAGCACTTTGGCGATAAGGGGTATTGCTATATACCTTATTCATATATAAGTGACCCAGAATTGAACCGTATGGCGTGTATCGTTACAGAAATCAGTTATCATGATAATGTACAGATTGTGGTAAACGGTGGCAGCAAGGGTACTAAACATACATTTCAGTTCGATAAGAACGATGCTGCCATTAGGTCATACATCATTAGGAATCTAATAGATGAAGAACAGATTATTCTAAAGAAAAATCAAGAGGAATACACTCAAGTAAGGACGAATTATGAGTTGTTAATGCAAACGCTCGGGAAGCAGTCCGTACGTTCGGAAATCATGGAAGGACACATGGGCGTGTTGGATGAAAAGATAAAGGATTTGCGGAAGAAGCGTGACAACATCAATGAAACCGAACGCGGCAATGCCCTCCGGGAACACGACTCTAACACATGGAAGGCAAAGTTATACATGCTTGCGGCCATGTTGATTTTGGCTGTTACATGGGGCGTGATGTCTTCTTTCTATGACAATTTTACTGATTGGCTTCAAAATGATTGGTGCTATGCTCTGGCAGGAGTATTTGGACTCGTGACCATTATTTTGATGTTCTATTGGTGGTGGGCTGATAGTCAGCGCCGCAGATTGGAAATTGAATACGAGGAAATGACGGCAGAATTGTCAGAAAAGATGCGCAGGTTGCAGAACCAAGTTGATGAGCAGAAAATGAAAATGCATGTTGCCGGAATGGTTATCGATAAGTTGCTGTCCTTAAAAGCGTCCATTGACAAGACCTATCAAGGTATGAAGGCGTATGTCGGAAATCTTGCCACTTGGTATAAGGAAGAACAGAAGGGCCTTGATGTCATGGAGCCTTTGGTTAAGGACCCGTTTATTCCGTTGCTGTCTAATAATCAACTCAATAAATACTTTGAGGAGAACAAGGATGAGATAACCGCAGGAATGCATTTGTATGAATACTTTAAAGGCTTCCAATTGGACGATGAGGCCATTATCGCATATAAACGCAAGTTAAAGCAAAATATATTGGTTCATATTGAAGCTTTACTGAATGAGTTCACCGTCTTCCGTCATATCTTTGAGACAAGGGATTATCCCTATTTAGACAAGGAATACGCTTCTGCAAAAAACCTGCTGCCAGTACTTGACACCAAATCGGTACCATTCTGTCAGATTCGTAGAACGGCTTTAATCAAGCCACAGGCCCGTTTCTTGTTTGTTCATACGGATGCAGAAGAGTTACATGCCTGGAATGCTACCTACCCGCAATATTTCAACACGACGCCTATATCCGATAATATCGTTTCGGTGTATAAGATTATTGGTTTGAGAGTTCAGAATCTAACGGTTGATGAAGTAATATTGGATTAAGTATGTCATACAGTATAGACCCCATCCCCAATAGGTATAAAAGGAAGAGAACACATTATAGCGGTGTGTTCATTGTCAGTATGGCCTTTCTTGCCTTTATTGTGATTGGGTTTACTGTGTCCCTTTCCATTCGGGCTTGCTCACATCACAAGAAATATACTCAAGAAGAAATAAAATATGCGGAACCGAGTACTGAGCCAGTAGAGGCAAAATATGAAGAGGCAATAGAAGTAAGCATCCCTTATGAAATGCCGGATTCTGTTGTCAGAATTTGCATGCCCAGACCTCTGGAAGGCATGTCGGAGCAGATAATCCGTAAAACATCCTATATTGCATCCTACAACAAAGACACAAAGATACCTAATTGGGTGGCTTGGCATCTGACTGCTGATCACACAGACGGTCCAGTAAGAAGAATGAGCAACTTCTATGAAGATGAACAAGTTGCCAGTCCACGAGCTACCCTTGAAGACTATAGGGGAAGTGGCTGGTCACGCGGACACATGTGTCCAGCTGGTGACAACAAATGGAGTGAGACCGCAATGTATGAGTCATTCAGCCTCGTTAATGTTTGTCCGCAGAATGCAAACCTAAATAGTGGATTGTGGAATAGCATTGAGATTGATTGCAGAAGATGGGCAAGACAATTTGGCGATATATACATTGTATGTGGACCTGTTTTCTTGAATCGTGAACATGAAACTATTGGGACGAATGATATCTTTGTGCCAGAGGCTTTCTTTAAAGTGGTACTCTGTTTGAATGGCACACCAAAAGCATTTGGAGTTATCTGTCGGAATACAGACGGGAATAGGAAGCGAGACTTGTATTATAATTCCATTGATCAGGTGGAACGGATTACAGGTTATGATTTCTTCCCAGCTTTACCTGACGAATTGGAGGACCGTTTAGAGTCTGATGTTGATATGAATTTATGGAACTGAAACCGAATATTAAAAAACGATAACAATGAGTAATTTGAAATTCCCTATTCATCAAATTGGCAATGACAAATTTAAGGTCGTTGTAGATATGTCGTTATACGCGAAAGAAGCTCTCGTTGCGGCGTGTTACAAGTTTACCGATCACTTTTACGTACATCAACAATCGAATGGTGACAACGTGGAAGTAGTCTTTGAATCCAAGGACGGCAATGCTGTTACAGACGTTATCGTCAAACAGTTTTGCAATGAACTCATTGACCAGCAGGTTCGTTATAATACGAATCAGCAATTTGGTCACATCCGTGATTTAATAGTAGAAGAAGCATTTAAACCCGTTAATAAGTAGTCGCTTATGAAAAAATTGTTTTATCCAGTTATTGGTTTTGCGATTCTTTGTCTGTCCTTCTTTAGTATCGGCAAAAAGACAGAAGACAAAAGAATAGAGGAACAGAGTTCTGACAACCTGATATTAAGGCCATTCCAAATGTTTGGATTATTATGGAGTTGTTCGTCTGATAATTCAGGTGATGACGATTTCGTAACGCAAGATCCTACCCACTATTCAGAATTGGTAGATTCGATTACAAACTCGGGAACTCATTCTTCCCATTATTCTGGAACGCATTACTCGCATAGTTCGCAAAATCACTCTTCCCATTATTCTGGAACGCATCAGTCTCACTATTCGAGCACTCATTATTCTCATAGTAATCACTCTTCACATTACTCGGGAACCCACTCGTCTCATTATTCGGGCACGCATCAATCTCACTCGTCTCATTCATCGCATAGCTCTCATTATTCAGCACGATAAGGTTTATGTCAAATTACCAAATATTGCCATTTCGATTCTCCCGTTTCAATGACTCGGAGTATTTGCTGACAAATGATGTTGGCGAATATGTCTTTTTGCCCAATGATGACTTTGAGAAGTTTCTCAACAAGGAGCTTGACACGAAATCCACCTTATTTCAGGACATTGCTTCAAAACAAATCGCAACAACAGACAGAGTTGAGGACGTTGTGAATATGCTGGCCACAAAGTTTAGAACTAAGAAAAGCATACTGCGTGATTTTACGAGTCTTCACATGGTGGTTCCTACGTTACGCTGCAATTCTAGCTGTATCTATTGTCAAGTGGCTCGAAAGAATATTGACGACCATGAAGCTGACATGACCAAACAGACGGCTAAGAGGGTGATAAAGTCCATCTTCCAATCTCCTTCGCCTTATATCAAGATAGAGTTTCAAGGAGGAGATCCTTCAACATACTTGGGAATGGTGAAGTATATGATTGAAGAGGCAGAGTGGCAGAACCTATTCAAAAAGAAAGACCTAAGTTTTGTTATCTGCACAAATGTAACATTGCTTACACCAGAAGATGTAAAATATCTAAAGAAGCACAGATGCTATATTTCTACATCTCTTGACGGCCCAAAGGATTTGCATAACACAAACCGCCCATTACAAAATACAACTCATACACATGAAAAGTTCGAGGAGAATGTCAATATGATTCGTGAAATCTGTGGACCACATAGTGTTTCTGCATTAATGACAACGTCAAAACATAGCCTCGGACGTTTCAAAGACATAGTTGATGAATATGTGAGGATGGGGTTCAATAACATTTTCTTCCGTGCGCTGAACCCATACGGATTTGCCAAACAATATAAGGATAAGATTGCCTATCCCGTTGAGGACTTCATAGAAAACTTCAAAGAGGGTTTAGACTATATTATTGAGTTAAACAAGAATGGGCTGTTTTTTGTTGAAGGCTATACAGCTTTGCTGTTGAAACGAATACTGACTCCTTACGCAACTGGTTTTGTGGATTTGCAGTCACCTGCTGGCGTCGGGATAGCTGGAGTCATCTACGATTGGGATGGCAACGTATATGTGGCTGATGAAGGAAGAATGCTTGCAAGATTCAAGGATTACTATTTCAAGTTGGGAAACGTCAATGAAGATGACTATCAGTCAATGTTTAATGGGGAGAAATTGCATCACATAATAGAGAATGCATGTACAGAATGTTTACCGATGTGTTCAGAATGCGTGTTCCAACCCTATTGCGGTGCAGACCCTGTACGAAACTATTCGGAGCAAGGTGATATCGTGGGGCATCGTCCTACAAGCGATATGTGTAAGAAGAATACAGCTATCATGCACTATTTGTTCGAACTACTAAAGAAGAATGATCCTGACATAAACAGGATATTTTGGTCCTGGTTAAATTAATTGACGATGAAGCAGATAACGGGTACTCCAATCAATATTGAAGAAGATATTCTTGGGCGCATAACAAAAAAGAAAAGGAATGTCTTTAGTCGCAAGGACTATATTCTTGTGGCAGAAGACCTATCTAGTGTTCCTTCTGGATATTCAGCAGTCATTACTAACAATCAAATAGTCGGTAAAGGCTATGCTTGCGTGGTAGATGAGCAAGAACTGTGCAAATTCCATGAAGGAGATGTTGTGCTAATCACCAATAAAGGCGAAATTATCTTCCTCTACGAAATCAATTCCTTGCACAATGCTATTTTTGCAACAGAGCGGTGCAATCATCGCTGTATCATGTGCCCCCAACCGCCAATAGAATCAGAAACGGATAAGACCCCATTCAACTTGAAACTTATTTCCTTAATGGACAAGAATACGCAAGAAATCGGTATTACAGGAGGTGAGCCTACGTTGATTGGAGATAAATTGTTTGACCTCATACGGCAAATACAGAAGTATCAGCCCAGAGCTGCTATCAGTCTGCTAACAAATGGGGTAAAGTTTGCTGATAAGGCTTACGCTATGAAATTAGCTCTGTGCAAACATCATGATTTGCAGATAGATATACCTATATTTTCAGACATTGCAGAAGAACATAATCGTATCGTGGGTACCAAGACCTTCTACAAGACAGTACAAGGTCTGTATAATCTGGCATTGTTCAATCAGCGAATAGGCCTGCGTGTCGTTGTACATAAACAAACCTACAAGCGTCTTCCACAACTGGCTGATTATTTATATCACAATTTCCCATTTGTTAGTCAAGTGGCTTTCATGCAAATGGAAACGACTGGAAATGCCTCCACAAATCTTGATGAGTTATGGATTGATCCATACGACTACAATGAGGAATTAAAACAGGCAGTTCTACTGCTTGCTAATCGTGGTATTCGTACATTCATATTTAATGCCCAACTATGCGTACTACCTCCAGAAATGAGGGAATTTGCAATCGCTTCTATCTCTGATTGGAAAGATGAATATCTTCCGGAATGTGATGGATGTAAGCTACGAGAGAGGTGCGGAGGACTTTTTGCTTCTAATCAGGAGCATCACAGTGCGCATATCAATCCCAATATAGAAGACATCACGGTTTCGACCTGTGTCTGAGATAGTTTACTTAATGTTTTACCATATTAAAAAAGTAGGTTTAATGAAAAGAGTACTATTTCTTTTGGTTTCTGCCCTTATGACTTGTACCGCATTTGCTTCAAACCTTAGCAAAGATGTAATTGCAAAGGTGACGAATGACGATGTGGTAACTATCACAAAGCAGGGACTGGCTCTTATTCTGGAGCAGCCTATGAGCGGACAAGTTCAGGTGAACAGCCACCAATCGCATCGTTCACATAGTTCGCATCGCTCACACTACTCCAGTAGAATGAACTAATTTATTAGGATGCCGCAGATACGGTCTGCGACATCCTTTTATGATTGAAAGTGTATGATAAAGAAAATAGTTGATATTGCGGTAATAAGCGTTGGCATGGTATTTCTATGCTGGTATTTGCCTGTTGCTTTTTATAACGTTTATGCATGTGACGATTATTGGTTTGGAACGAATGTGAGGATTAATGGTTTTTGGGGTAACCAGCTTTTCTATTACTTTAATTGGGAAGGCTCATATACACACACCTTCCTAGCTTCACTGCCCCATGCGTTTCATGGTTCACGCATGCCGTTTTTAGGTAATTTATTATCTCTTGTGTTCTTGTTCGTCTCACTTTTTTGTGTTTTGAGAACATATACAAGTTTGTCTGTCAAGAGAGGAGTTGCTTATTCATTGTATTTCTTGTCCTTTTTGTATTTATGTACGAAGGGAAATGCTGAGATTCGTTTCTGGATATGCGCTAATATCACATACATATCCGAAATGTCCTTTCTGCTTTTATTTCTGTCATTGTATCACACCTTGGACAAAGGAGTCACCTACAAGAAATGGATTCTCGTGGCACTTTGCTTATTTCTCATTGGAGGTAGTAAGTTGACTTTTATCATATATGCGGTTTCAGGCATCATAATACATGACATTCTTTACAACAAGCGTATATATAGGGATACGATATTGGTCTTATCTCTCTTAGGATTGTTTGTCATATTGAATGTGGCTGCACCAGGAAATTACATCCGTCTTGCAGAAGAAACCATACCTAAAGATGCTGATATTCACATGGGCATGGTTGAATCTGTATTCTATCGGATAACAGAAATGGAGCCGTTCTTGTTGAATACGCTATTTCTCTTGCCAATAGCTGCTCAATGGACGACTAATCATTCATTTGAAAAGAAACGTGTGTTGACATCAGTGGCTGTTTTAGGAGTCGCCTTTATTATAGAAAGCGTGGTCATGTATATCTGTTTTAATGACTCCGGGCCACTTAGGGTCTATTTTGTAGCAGAAGTATTCACGGCAATATCGGTTCTGTTTGGTCTAAATCATTTCTATACGTCCGTGCTATCCAAGTATTACTATACAAAGTCTGTCATAGTATTGTTCGCATTTATGGTTGCCGTCTCTCACCTGTCTTTGATATTTCAAGTACCCAAGAGTATTGAATACTCAGAAAAGGCACGGGAAAGGGACCAATATGTTATGTCATGTAAGGCAGGTGAGACGATAGAGATTGCTCCACTGCCCTCTTCTTATCTGATGCTTTCTTACTTTTCTAATGATGTGGTATGGTTGGAGAGAATCTACTTGCCGTATTTCCAAAAGAAGAATAAGTTTGTTCTTTTAGAACCACGTAATAACTTCGAGAAATGATTTGTTTGAGTTTTGATACAGAAGAGTTTGACGTACCACGTGAATATGGTGTTAAATACGACACCATCAAAGAAGGTATGCAGGTATCTCAATATGGTATAGAACGAATCAGAAATAATTGAAACATATTGGAAGGAATAAAAAGTAGTATATGAAACAGATATATCTCATTCTCGCAGCACTGATGCTGCTGTGCCTCGTACCGATGCCGTATGGCTATTTCCAACTGGTGCGGTTTGTGGCAATGGTTGCCTTTGGGGTGATGGCATACCTGTATTATGACAGACAAAAGACGATTGCGGCAGTGGTGTTTGGCGTGCTTGCACTGCTCTTTCAGCCCATCTACAAGATTGCGCTGGGACGGGCAATGTGGAATGTGATAGACGTGCTGGTGGCGGGGCTGCTCATCGGGCTGTTCGTATTGGAGAAACGGCTTGAGAAAAAGACGACGGTGAACTATCAGCCACTGCCACCCCATGAACGAATGAAACTTGAGGATAATGAGGTAAAGTTCAAACTGGAAGGGAAACTGTCGCCAAAGGAACTGGTGTATGTGGCCAGCGAGGAGGACAAGACGCTGACGGAACTGTTTGAGACGCGACCGGAAGTGCTTGAAGGTTGGGGACAGATGATAGGTTTCCATATCATCTATTTGCCTCTGCTCATAAAGAAACTTAAAGATAAACGAGTTCTTCAATACAGAGCTCCTTATCTTAACGATGTCGAATTGTCGGGAATCTCTATCGGGAATGACTTCTTGCTTCAATATCTGGAGAATCCATCAGACAAGGAAAAGATAAAGCAGGGATTTATACGTACTGAGGACATTCACCGAGGGAGCGATGGGAAGGATAAGGCAACGAACCGCTTTTATCCGCTTTCTTCCACAAGCGGAGAGCCTTTGGCTGACCAACTCCATAGAATAGGAAAGCAAATCTCGCTCGAAAAGGAACGGCATGATGGGTATCTGGATAGTTTCAGCCACGACGAGCAAGAAGAAACCATTAGCGAATTGATGGAGGAAGTACGTGAGCGGATAAGCAAATTGCGCCAACGAGGTATTGCAGAATATCTCTTGGAACAGCTAATTCATCCAGACAATCGCTTAAGCCGGATGGTTATTACAAAAGATTGGCGTATTCTTCTGCCCGATTACAATAATATGGAGATCAAGATGGAACCGTTAGTAAAAGCAGTGTATCTGTTGTTCTTACGGCATCCTGAGGGAATTGCATTTAAGAAATTGCCTGACTATAGACAAGAGCTGACACAGATTTACAATAAGGTGAGGCCATCGGGTCTGACAGAAAGGGCGATGCAAAGTATTGAGGACGTGACTAATCCCATGTTAAACTCCATCAATGAGAAGTGCGCCAGAATTCGTGCTGCATTCGTTGGGCAATTTGATGACTACATGGCTAAAAGCTACTACATAGATGGACTCCGAGGTGAGGCAAAGAAAATTGCACTACCAAGGAGTTTGGTAGTGTGGGAGTAAAAAGCCCCAGAATATCACGATGACATCTGGAGCCGAGTCCGATTTGGCAACCAAACTCCTCCGGCAATCCTCCCAATTTTGCATTTCCCTCATTTTTGAACTTCCTCTTTCTTCCCTGTCTTGCCTTTATTTTACGGTCATTCTGCGTTCGCTCGGCCTAAAAGGACGCTTTGCTTGCAAAGAATTTCCCAAATCTGTCTTTTGTTACAACCTTTTTTTCGTAACTTTGCATCCTGTATGAAGAAATATCTGTTTTTTGCTTTTATTGGTGCGGTTCTGCTCATGTGCGGATCATGCCGACAGAAAGGCACAACGGTTCAGACTGGCGCTTCGGATGCCATGAGTGATGAAATTAGCCCTGTGTATGCCATGGGTTATCATGTGACAATGCAGGATGGTGTGCGGCTCGTCGACGTGGGGACGGACTATCACTTCGCCCTCGTACAGACTGACGATGCGCAGGTACCCGAAGGCTATACGAAGGTGCGCGTGCCTATCAGCAATGCCATCTGTATGACGGCGCTGCAGCTGTCGAACTTCACCATCCTCGATGCCCACGACGTGGTGAAGGGGCTTACGGGCACGAAGAACCTGTTCAACGAGGACATCAAACAGCGAGTGAAGGACGGCCGCATCGTGAAGATTGGCATGGAGGGCAACATCGATGCCGAGATGGTGCTGGCTGCCAATCCCGACGTGATCTTCATCTCGCCCTTCAAGCGCGGCGGCTATGAGGCCATCAAGGAGACGGGCATCACGCTGGTGCCCCATCTCGGCTATAAGGAGCTGGACCCGCTGGGACAGGCCGAGTGGATCAAGTTTGTGGGCATGTTTATTGGCAAGGAGAAAGAGGCCTGCGACATCTTTGCAGGCATCGAGCAACGCTACAACGGCCTGAAGACCAAGACTCTGGAACTGAAACCCGAAGAACGCCCCATGGTGCTCAGCGGCGAGATGCACTATGGCAACTGGCATGCCGTGGGCGGCAAGAACTACCTGGCGCAGATCTTCCGCGATGCAGGTGCTGAGTATGTCATCAACGACGAGGAGACGGCCGGTGAGGACCTGGAGTTCGAGAAGATATACGAGATGGCATCCAATGCCGACTACTGGCGCATCCTGAACAGCTACCCCGGTGAGTTCTCCTACGACGCGTTGAAGGCTTCGGAGCCCCGCAACGAGTTGTTCCGTGCTTTCAAGGAACGCAAGGTCATCTACTGCAACATGCGTCAGACGCCCTACTATGAACTCTCACCCGTGGAGCCCGACGTCTTGCTGAAGGACTTCGTGACCATCTTCCATCCCGACTTAGTAGAGAGCGACTATCAACCGAAATACTATTATCTGCTGAAATGAGACGCACGCTGCAGCTGATACTGGTGCTTCTGGTGGCCATCGTCGTGATGGGCATCGTCAACCTGTTCATTGGGTCGGTCAAGATTCCCGTGGCCGACATCTGCCGTATCCTGTTGGGCGACAGTTCCGAGTCGGAGATATGGCAGAACATCATCTGGAAGTCGCGCCTGCCACAGGTGCTGACGGCCATCATGGCCGGAGCCGGACTGGCGGTGAGCGGCCTACAGATGCAGACCGTGTTCCGCAATCCGTTGGCCGGTCCCAGTGTGCTGGGCATCAGCAACGGCTCGGCCTTGGGCGTGGCCTTCGTGGTGCTGCTGTCTGGAAAACTGGGCGGAGTGGCCCTCTCGCGGCTGGGCTATCTGGGCGATGCCGCCATGTCGGTAGCCGCCATCGTAGGCGCACTGGCCGTGATGTTGCTCATTGTGTGGGTAGCCCAGCGAGTGGCCGGCAACGTCACGCTGCTCATCATCGGTGTGATGATAGGCTATCTGGCCAATGCCATCATCGGTGTGCTGAAATTCCTGGCACCCGATGAAGACGTGAAGTCGTTCGTGGTGTGGGGTCTGGGCTCTTTCTCTCGTGTCAGCGGCGACGAGATGGTGCTGTTCGTGATTCTGATGTGTGTGCTTATTCCGCTGAGCTTCCTATTGGTAAAACCAATGAACATGATGCTGCTGGGCGACCGCTATGCCTCCAATCTCGGTCTTGACATCCGTCGTGCACGCATGCTCATCATCGTCAGTAGCGGTGTGCTGGTGGCTATCGTCACTGCCTATTGCGGCCCCATCATGTTCATTGGCATGGCCGTGCCCCATCTGGCACGGGCCATCTTCCGCAGCAGCGACCATCGGGTGCTGATGCCTGCCACTGCCCTTTGCGGTGCGCTACTTGCCCTTGTCTGCAATTTCATTGCTCGCATGCCAGGCTTCGAGGGCGCTCTTCCTGTCAACTCGGCCACCGCCCTCGTGGGGGCACCGGTCATTGCCGCCGTCTTATTCAGAAAGAAGTACAGGGAAACAACTCTCTAACCTGCTTATTACAACTGATGGCTGAACCTTTGTTAGAAAATGCCCATTCTCTCATAGCAAATGCCCATTCTCTCATAGGAAATGCCCAATATCTAACAGGAACAACATTGTTCTATGCTTGATTCCTAAAAAAAGAATGTTTTAAGTGGTTGTTAAGTATTTATGAATCAGAGATTTACGGTGAAGGCTTTCCTTTGTGTCGATATCGGAGAAAGCGGATACGCTTACGAGGCTCATTCCGCCAAAAACTGACCGCTCGGAAAACCTTCACCGTAACAGATTGACTGATAGTAGCTTATTGCCTATAGGATGTTTTTGATTTCCAGAAGACTTGTCACGGTGAATGTGGCCTCCTGCGATTTCTCATGCTCCGGGTAGCGGTTGAAGAACAGCGCATCGATGCCGACTGAGAGCGCGCCCATGATGTCGGTCTGTAGGTTGTCGCCAATCATCAGCGTCGTCTCCTTTTGAGCTCCCGACAGCCGTAGGGCGTAGTAAAAGAACTGCTGCGAGGGCTTGTTGGCTCCGGCATCTTCGCTGAGGATGATGGTGTCGAAATAATCCCTGAGTCCGCAGGCCGCCAGTTTCTTGTACTGCACCTCATGGAAGCCGTTGCTGGTCATGTGCATACGGTAGCCCTTGGCACGCAGATAGTCCATCAGTTCGTGAGCCCCTTCCACCACGCCACGCTTCGACGAGCAGAAATCGAGAAAGCGGTCGCTCATGTCGAGTATGAAGGCTTGGAATGCGGAAGCTGATTTTTCACTTTCCACTTTTAACTTTTCACTTACGCAGAGCGGTCGACGGAAACGTTCCACGATGAGATAATCACGGGTAATCTCGCCCTTCGAGTAGCGCGTCCAGAGGTCGATGTTGGTCATCCAGTAGGCATCGTAGAACGTCTGTGGATCGTCGAAATAGCGTTCCAGCTTGAATAGTTCAAAGGTCTCCCGCAGGGCAATGACCGCATTGCCGTAGGTGTCGTAGAGCGTGAAAAGATACTCTCTCCTGAAAACGTCAAGGCAGGAGATATAGTGATTGCTCTTCCGTCGTCAGGAGTGCACTCTAACGGGTTCTCTCTCGTCAGGAAGATATTTGCTCAGCATGACATGAAAGCCTATGTTCCGGAACTTGGCAGGAGTCTCGGTGAGGAATTATTGACCCCCACAAGAATCTATGTCCGTGATGTCCTGCCGGTAATCTCACGAGTGGAGACTCTTGCGCATATAACAGGAGGAGGATTTTACGAGAATATTCCTCGTGCACTTCCTGAAGGGTTATGCGCAAAGATTGAGCTTGCAGAGGTGAAGACTACCCCGATTTTTGACCTGCTCATGAGAACAGGAAACATAGAGCTTGATGAAATGTACCACGTCTTCAACATGGGAGTCGGTATGGTGATTATCGCTGGTGATGACTCCATCGTTCATGATATTGCCGGTGCTTACGTTATAGGAGAAGTAGTGAAGAGTGATGAAGGAGGAATATTGCTGTGCTGAGAATAGCTGTGCTTGTGTCAGGAGGAGGAACTAACCTTCAGGCATTGATAGACGCTCAGAATAATGGAGTGCTGAAGTCGGGAAGAATAGTGCAGGTGATTTCGTCAAGGAGTGATGCCTATGCTCTGGAACGTGCAGACCAGGCCGGAATCATTAGCTGTGTGTGCAATACAGAAGCTAGAGTGCTCGACGAACTCAGGAAGTGCCGTGCAGAACTCGTAGTGCTTGCTGGGTATATGCATATTCTTAGTCCTGAGTTTCTGAAGGAATGTGCGCTGCCGATCGTGAATGTTCACCCATCATTGATACCGTCATTCTGCGGGAAGGGCTTTTACGGCTTGAAGGTGCATGAAGCAGTTCTGAAGGCTGGCGTGAAGGTTACGGGAGCTACTGTGCACATGGTCAACGAGATTCCTGACGGAGGGGAGATTCTTGCGCAGAAGGCTGTAGCTGTTGAGGAGGGAGATACTCCGGAGACGTTACAGCGTCGTGTGATGGAGAATGCTGAATGGGTGATACTTCCTCGTGCTGTTGAGAGTCTGTGCAGAAAGTTATCGTGTAAAGTCTTCGTGAAGCCTATGCGTTATCCCGGACGAGGCATAATCACGGGCTGTACTCCTTCAGGCAGAAAGATGTTTGCGTATTTCATCATGGGCAGAAGTGCATCAAGCAGAGCACGAGTCTTCGAGCGTTCCGGCGATGACGTAATTATCAGGATGACCGGCCAAGTAAACGATACCTCACTCATACTTTACGCACCTGTGAGAGTTTGTGATGAGAATGTGATTGTTACAAACGGAGACCAGACAGACACAGTTTATGAGTCTCTGAAGTCAGGAGGCACATTTGAGTCGGCACTTCGCACACGGGAATACGAGCCTGACTCGCCGCACTACACGCCCCGTATCAGCGCAATACTCACTCCTTCAGGTTACACGCAAAGTATCCTGAAACGTGCAGGAAGATTCTTCTACGAATATGCTTACACGCCGGGGAAAGGGCACTTGATTCACACGTATGATCATGATGTTGCGAGTGATGATGTTCTGCCGTCATTCACTGGTGAACCCAGAGAGGTTATCATTCCTGAGGACATGAATACTTTTGCTGACTCGTTATGGGCAGAGCTTGACGGGGATAACAAAGTTTCGTTATACGTGAGGTATTACGGGGAGAATGGTTACACGGATAAATTATTCAACGTTAAATCATTATGATGAACGAAGCATTAAGCGGCTATGAGGATATTTCGCAGAGTTTCTTGTTCATTGTGCGGTCAAAGAAGATAGAGCAGTGCGTCAGGGCTGGGGAAGCTATGATCTCTTATCTCCTGAGGGCATAAAGATAGAAGTGAAGGCATCGGGTTATATCCAGTCATGGCAGCAGGAAAAGTTATCCTCAATCAGGTTTGACATTGCTCCGAACGCAGAGGGGCAAAGACGGTCAGATATTTATGTGTTCTGCCTTCACAAGCACAAAGATGAAGATACTATTAACATTCTTGATTTGTCGCAGTGGACTTTTTGGGTAATGCCAACATCAATGCTTAATGAGAAAACAGGCAGGCAAAAGAGTATAGCTCTAAGCAGATTAATCAAGATTGGAGCGGCAGAAACAAGTTACACAAGACTTAGAGGAGAAATTATTACAAGGAGTGAAGTAAATTGCGAGAATGCAGGCTGAAATATGGGTGCAATCCCGACCAGACAACAGCAAGAATATATATGCGAGATGACTCAGAATTACCGTTAGCAATACTGAACGGCAGACCAGGCTACATAAACTTTCTTGACGCACTGAACTCTTGGCAGTTGGTGAGGGAGCTGCGAAAAGCTACAGGGATTCCTTCTGCTGCGTCGTTTAAGCATGTGAGTCCTGCGGGTGCTGCACTTGGCCTGAAGCTCAGTGATACAGAACGTAGACTCTTTTTCGTGGATGATTCTTTGCCCGTGAATGACTCGCCTATTGCGTGTGCGTATATTCGTGCGAGGGGAACGGACAGGCTCTCATCATTCGGGGACTGGATAGCCCTTAGTGATGAGTGTGATGAAGTTGCGGCCAAGTACATACAGCATGAGGTGAGTGATGGGATTATTGCGCCGTCATACACTCCTGAAGCACTGGAGATTCTGAAGGGCAAACGCAAGGGAAGTTATGCAGTCGTAAAGATTGACCCTGACTATGAGCCTGAAGCTGAGGAGACACGAGATGTATTCGGTATAACGTTTTCGCAGACGAGAAGCACTGCACCAGTGATTGAGCCTGAGAAGTTCGACACTCCCATTACCAGCAGCAAAGACATTCCGGAATCAGCAAGACGTGATTTATTGCTCGCACTAATTACCCTGAAGTATACGCAGTCAAATTCCGTGTGCGTAACGAAGGACGGCCAGACTCTCGGAGTCGGAGCGGGTCAGCAGTCGAGGGTACATTGTGTGAGGCTTGCTTGCGACAAGGCGGACTTGAGGCTGTTACGTGAACACCCTGAAATTCTGGGTCATGACTTCGGAGCAATTGGACGGCCTGAACGTGATAACGCAATAGATGAACTTGTGCGCAATATGTCCCAAGAAAAACGCAGAGAGTATTTGTCGGGGATAACTGGAGCATCGTTAGGGAGTGATGCATTTTTCCCGTTCCCAGACAACATAGAGAGGGCAGCACAGAGCGGAGTGAAGTATGTTGCGCAGCCGGGAGGATCGATCCGTGATGACTTAGTGATTAAGGCGTGTGATGACTACGGAATGGCTATGGTGATGACCGGACACAGACTCTTTCACCATTAAGGGGCTTGCATGAAAATTCTCGCTGAAGTGTTAGTGAAGTATTGGGAGGAAGTTATAGTAGCGGTTATGTTGACTGCTACACTTCCTTTCATTCGTAGATATGTTAGGAGGCAGAGAGCGAAAATGCTGAATATCTTCAGGGAAAGGGAACGCTTGAAGGCGGCATTGAGTGAGGCGGAAGAATGCGCAGAGAGTGAGAGGAAATCACGTGAACAGGCAGAACGCAAACTTGAGGCTGAGGCCGTGAACAGGCAGAAGGCAGTTGATGAGGCTGAAAATCTGCGTATGTTGTTGGAACAGGAACGCAAGGCTCATGATGAGGCAGAGCGCAAATATCAGGCTGAGGCGGACGAGAAGCGTAAGGCTCAAGAGGAGGCCAAGAATCTGCGTGTTGCGTTAGAGCAGGAACAGAAAGCACGTGAACAGGCAGAGCGCACAATCGGTGCTGAAACTGTGGAAAGGCGTAAAGCTCAAGAGGAGATAGAGGAGCTTCGTGCAGAAATTCAGCAGGAACGCAAGGCTCATGATGAGGCGGAGCGTAAATATCAGGCTGAGGCGGACGAGAAACGCAAGGCACAATCTGAGGCTGAACGTCTGAGGGCGGAATTACAGCAAGCACAGAGGGCACGTGAGCAGACAGAATACACACG
>ERZ842401.1458-NODE-1458-length-33848-cov-6.349451_pt1 | contig 33848 bp, 24 predicted proteins | sample MGYA00521270_ERZ842401 | MGnify/ENA primary metagenome ERZ842401 (study PRJEB31892, sample SAMEA3878208) | bioreactor metagenome | biome: Moose rumen | place: Sweden | collected 2011-10 | study: EMG produced TPA metagenomics assembly of the PRJEB12797 data set...
GATTAGTGTTTAACACATAGCGGGTACCATGCCCGCTATGTGTTAAATGACAAAGACAGACTTTTCCATCTGCTTCTTAGTATTTAAGTGGCAGATGGAAGTGTCTTAAACGATAACAGTAAGGAGTGAACAGCATGTCAGATTTCATACAGGCTAATCTGCCTTATCTGCTGGCTGGTATCTCTGTGGGTGGACAGTATGCCCTGATCGCTATCGGCTATACCATGGTCTACGGCATCCTGCGTCTCATCAACTTCGCCCACGGCGATGTGTTCATGGTGGCGGGCATCATCATGGTCTACATGGCGGCCAGCGGCGTGCCGCTGTGGCTGTGCATCCCGCTGGTGCTGCTGCTGACGGCGCTGATCGGCTTTGTCATCGAGCGCGTGGCGTACAAGCCGCTGCGCACCGCCCCGCGCATGAGCGCGATGATCTCGGCCATCGGCGTCAGCTACACGCTGCAAAACCTGGTGCTGTATATCACCGGCGGCCTGAACCAGTTGTATCCCACCATACCCTGGATCTCCGATTCCGTGACGATCTTCGGCGCGACCACCAAGATGGTCACCATCGTCACGCCGTTTCTGACCATACTGCTGGTGGTGGCGCTGGTGACGAAGGCGGAGACGCTGGCGCTGCTGGTGAAAACGGTGACGATAAGAAGTCTCCTATTGATGACGGTTCTCATGAAGATGATCCAGACTTCACTCAGGGCCAGGCTGATTCTGACGATGTAACGTTGTCTAAGAATCCTGCGGGCAAGATGATGTATGATACTGAAAAGGTCATGCAGACTGTAATGTCCGTTATTCAGACTCTTAAGGATGACCAGCTTGTTGAAATCGAAAAGGTTAAGACTGCTATCGAATTGGTATTCAATGGTAAGAAGCTCAATGAAGAAGATCTTGAATTTACTAACCTGAAGAATGCTATATTCCTGATTAAGAAAATCGGAGCCAAGCTCGATACCAAGCACAGACTCTACCTCTATCGTAAGATTAAGGAACCGCTCATCCAGAAGCGTGACCAGATTAAGCAAGATATTGCTGTTAAGAAAGGTCAACTTCAGAATGCCCGTGAAGTTCTCACTGCAATGGACGTCAAGTAAAAGTTCTGAAAGAGAAAATAAAAAGAGGATTTTTCAATCCTCTTTTTTAATTATGTAAAAATTATTATGCGAGCGAGTTATAGAACGTTACGATAGCCGAAGCAAGTTCGAGCGTACTGTAATCGCGAGACGTATAATTCTTAATATACTTGTTGAAAGCCATCGGACTGCATTTAGAAGAATCGTTGACAATGGATTCTTCACGGTCAATACTTCCGTCCTTGGATTCGACAGTATTGATAATCTGTTCGCAAGCACCATGAATCTGCTTTTCCCAAGATTGAATCTGGTCAATAGCGTCTTTCATACGCTTGGTCTGACTAATGGTATCGTCGAAACTGGTACCGATAGAATCGATAACTGATGTCGCAATATCAACCTGTGGCTTAATAGCGTCACGAATGATAGTACGAATATCCTTTCCTGGTTCTGCACCCTTTTCAACGTCCAGGTCGTTATCTTCGACAATAATCTTATAATCCTGTGTGGCATTATAAAGATGGTCGATAAGCTTTTCAAAATCTTCTGTTATCATTTAGAACCTCTGATATATTTATAGATTTCATTAATCAATGAGTCTGGCGAGACACCTGGGAACTGGTAGGAATCTTTCTGAATATTGTTAGATTCACGATTTATGCCTTCACGTGCCTTAGTATCTTCTTCGCCTTCTGTCTTAGTAAATACTTCTTTACTACGTTTAAGAATTGCCCAAGAAGTAGAGTAATATGCATAAAGGTCAGAATATTCTCTATTTTTATCTGTGCCTTCATTGAACATTGTACAAATCTGTTTACAATTTTTTGCATTCAGATAATCACGCATCTTTTTACCGGCATCATTGTCCTGACTTACAATATTACGTGCAATAGGAACAATACCATTACCATTTGTACCCTTGACTATTGCAAGTCCTTTTTCTGCATTATTTGCAAAACTTCTCATGTACTGGTTAAACTGTTCAACACCATCAATCTGGTAAACCTTATGATTCTTATCAGGCGGCAAGATATGAGTAAAGTCAACGGAGTTTAGGCGTTCTTCCAAAGTAGGAATATTGTGTTTTACAATTTCGAACGGGTCTTTATTACCTTTTCCTTGATTTTTACCTTTGTTTTCTTGTTCGCCCTGCTCATCATTACCCTGATTATCATTACCTTGGTCGTCATTACCATCTTGGTCATTACCGGAATTGTCATCGTTTTCATAGAGACTACGATAAACAGTTCCAGTTTTCTTAACAATCTTAATAGGTGTAACTTCAACACTTTCTTCCATGTCTTTTCCGCTTTGGTCTTCAAGCTGAGAAGCAATGCATGCTCCAATAGCCATAAGCTTATAGAGTTTGGGTAGATAGTTGAGATTATCAAGTTCTTCTATTGCTTCATAATACCATTTGTCAACTTTGCCAGCACCATAGACTTTTTCAAGTTCAGTGGTGAGTTTGTCACGTAGTTCGTTTAACTTTTCGATTTTTGCCTTATAATTATTGAACCAAGAATCGTTTTCACAAGAACGTGCAAATTTGTTAAGATCTTGAACTTCCTTAATAAGTTCATCAGTAAATGAAGCCTTTATTGCATCGGCGAGTTTGCCGGCATTTTCTTCAGAAGAAACTTTCTTCTTAGGAGTTCCTGTATGTTCCATTGCCGGGAATGTCTTAATATCAGGTGAGATATTAATCGGTTGATTTTCAATCTTCGGAATTTCTTTTACTTCATTTATCGCCTTTAATCCATCGACAAAGTTCTTTATGCTATCACTTGTAAGGTCGAATTTCAAGTCTTCCTTAATCATGATGTCATAAAGAGTGATAATGGTTTTAAGACTGTCAAGACCGCCATCGACATTTTCAAGTTCATCACCTTCCGTGAATGATTTGAGAACTTTATGAATTTCTTTTAATCTTGGAATATCCAAAAAATCGTCAAATGTGCTTTTTACTATTGCCATTTGTTCCAGGGTGGCATTAAGCTGTCCTTCTTGTGTATTAGATTCATCATCACTATCACCATCAGATTTAGATTCATCGTCAGACTTAGATTCATCATCGTCAGATTTAGATTCGTCGTCTTCAGTTAGGAACTGTGTAAATGGACGATAAACCGGCTTTGTATTATCGGTAACAGATTCAGAACCTTCTTCAGTATCTTCATCTTCAGCTTCTTTTTCTTTTTTCTTGTCTTCGTCTTTAGAATTTATCTCAACATCTTGGGCAGTATCATTTATCTTGACATCTTTATTTTGCTCATATTTTTGATAAACATCAGAATATGTATTCAACTGTCCAATAAGATTTTGAACAGCAACTTCAAGAGATGACTGGTCATTGCTATTTGCAGTAGAGAATGTATTATTGTCAAAATCAACAGTTCCAATAGGACCATTTTCCATTAAGGTAAGGAGCTGAGAGCAGTCAACCGCAATTACAGCGGACTGTGTAGCAAGTGCCTCTCCATAATTACCATTTTCCATTGATTCTTCAACTTGTGCTTCATAATCCTTAGTAGAACCACCAGACTTAAATGCGGCCTTAATTTCCTTAAAGGCTTCACCAAAATCATCTTTCATTGTTTGAAGAAGTTTTCCGCCTTCGGATAATCCCTTACAAAGACCAAGAATTAAACGTGGTCCCATATTGAAAATGGTGAGATTACCACTATTGATAGCATCTGCTGCTTTCTTTGCGGAAGGATATTTTGCATAGAGGTCATCAAGGAATGCCTGTGGACCACCAGTACCCCATCCTTTACGGATATTTATCTTTTCATGGGTAAGTGGGTCAGGAACATATTTTTCATCGCCAGCACCGCCCTTACGAACCTTGTCTTGTGCTTCCTTAACGCCTTTATCAAATGCTGCTTTATATTGGTCATACCAAGATTTAAATTGACGTGGCCAAGTTGCTTCAACAGCATCAGCCTGTTTTAACGCAACAGAAGCTCTATTACTGAATTGTTCTACTCTACGAGGAACATCAACATCTTCAAGAAGAAGATTTGCAGTTTTTAACTGTGCAGACAGGTTGGCATAATAAGAATCACCTAGCTGACTTTCATCATCGCTATCGGCTTCATTATCATTATTATCCTTTTTATCTTCAGGTTTTTCTTCTTTACCGAATTTGTTATTTGCATCATTATTACCGGCAGTTTGCTGGACTGTCTGTTTTGCGGCATCAATACGCATTTTTCCTTCAATATCCATGAGGCCATACAAGAAGTTTTCTTCCTCATTTTTATTGAAAGCATCAATCATCAACTGTTTGAATTTACTTTCATCAATTTTTGTAGTAGTATCAGCTAATTTACTTACGAATTCTGATGTTCTATAAACAAGAGATTGACCTATCTTTTCATATAAGTCAGGTGAAGCGATACCATGTGGATTTTTAGAATTGCCATTAGTTGTTGCAAGCTTAGGATTCTGTAAAAACTTTGCAAGACTGGTATCAATTAACATCTTATCAGCTTCAGCAGTCTTCTTATCTGGAACTTGTTCAGTATAACGCTTTTTAGCAAGTTCTTTCAATTTGGCTTCGAGCTTGGTATCATATTTTTTTCTTAACTTGTTAGCTAATTCCTGAAACTTTGAATCTTTATATTCGATAAAGTCGCCACCGATATAAAAACCCTTGGTAGAAACACCACTGTTATGTTTTGTACGGTGGATATTACATACCAGGTTATATAGATTATCTGAATCTATATCTTTTAACGCGTCTTTATAAGTATAATCGACATTTATATTATTTTCTTTTTCTTTGTCGTTTTTACCTTCGTATAAATCTAAAAATCTCATAAAATCCTACAGCTTATTTTAATATATTTATAAAAAAGACCATAGCCCATGGTTGAGCTATGGTTAGAAATTCAGATTTAATATTGGCTATTAGCCTTCGTAGACGCCGTTTTGCATTGCAACGTATGCCTGGAAAGCGTTTTTGCACTTTTTGCCGTTAATGATAACCCAGCTTCCGTCGCCGTGTTCGTCACCGTTGGCAGTAACCTTCCAGCCTAATGCCTGCTGCAAGCATCCCCAGAATTCACCCGGATAGTCAGGTTCGAAATCGTCCCAACGACCAAAGTTATTTAACTGGTCATCAAAGCCCCAATCACTAAATACTTTGATGATTGTCGGATAGTCATTGAGAGCTACATTCTGAAGTTCTTCAGCCAATTTTTCATTGTACTTGTCCTGACCAAAGAATTTGTCTTTCTTCAATTTGAGAGTGTCCATGAAGGATTCATCCATATCCTTTTCTTCTTCGTCATCGTCATCTGTATTGAGATTATCGATACTTACGAAAGTGTCATTGACATCGTAGGTAGAATTATCCGGTTCGAGAGTCGGGTCCATGGACTGAATACCACTGTCATCATCAGTAGTAGTTTCGGCAGGAGTTTCTTCAGTTGTATCGATGATATTTAGACGAGCGCCGCAGCATGGGCAAACAGGATTGGCGACATCGACATCATAAGTCTTTTCTTCGCTTTCTTCTTCAGCAGCGGTTTCTTCCTCTTCATCTTCAACAGGAGTAGTGGTTGGGTCTGATTCTACAGTAGGAACACCAGCAGGAGTTTCTTCGGTAGAAATGGTGAATGTTGGATCTTCTTCTTCCGTACCAAAGCTTTCGCAAAGAAGAGCAGAAGCGCGGAACATTGCATTATTAAACTGGTTGTTCATTTTAAATTCCTCTTTTTATTATTATTTATAAGCGTATGACTTCAATACCGAAAAAATCTCATTTTCGATATAGAATGGTGACACTTCAATTCCATTTTGTTTAACCATGTTGGCTATAGCATTAGCCTTGGTTTTGACGATTTTCTTCAAACTGTCACTCATATAGAGGAAGCGTTCATTGTAATCGTCAGTTATATTACCCATAGCGTCTGTTGTTGGCTCTTCGACCTCAAGTTCATCCTTGTAGATGTTCTGAGCAGCGTCTTCAATGATTTCAAGCAAATAGTCAGAAATCTTGTTTTCATTCATATTATGCTTACTTTCAGTAACATTAACAAGGTCATCATCCTCGAATTCTTGCTTTGTACTGTCAATAAGACGCAATTTAGCGCGGCAACACGGACATACGAGGTTATCGGTAGTTACCGTATAAGCTTCTACCGTACCAAGCGTATCGAATCCATTGCTGCCTTCAACACCATATCCGGTGAGCAACTGAGATGCCAATTTCTGTAAATCGTTCATATATTATTTATAATTAACCGAAGAGAGTGTCATCGGAAGCAACAGTTTCTTCAACAGTAATCTTGCTCTTGCGCTTTTTTGGAGCTGGAGTTTCAACAACTGGTGTTTCTTCAACAACCGGAGTTTCAGTAACTACAGGCTTTTCTTCAACAACAGGAGCTTCTTTGACAACCGAAGCAACTTCTTCATTAGCTTTTTCGGCCTTTTGTGCCTTAAGTCTGTTAATAAAAGCCTGATATTCTTTTTCAAAAGAGTCAGTATTACCAACAGAGCGGAAAGCATACGAACGGGATGGACGAGCCTTAGCTGCCTTTCCAGCCATAGACCTACGAGCGTTGTCGTAGTCACTGTATGTAGATATATCTTCTTCGTAACGTTTTGCAAATCTATTCATTGTAATTTTCCTTTCTTGTTTGTTTTAAATTGTTTATGAAGTCTTGATATTCTTCTTCTAGGGTTTTCGGTTCTTCCTGAGTAAATTCTTCATTTTGTTCAGAATCTTCTTCAGTTGTTTCTTTTTCGGGTATTTCTTCTTCAGGATAATCAATGGTTTCATTTTCTGTTTCGGTATTATTTTCAAGTGTTTTTATACCGAGAAGTTCATTAATATAATCCCTACAATAAGATTTAAGTTCTTCTTTTAATTCCTTCTTTTCTTTTTCTTTCTTGAGTTTTTCAATAAATGCTTGATATTCGCGTTCAAAGTCATCTATTGTATTTGTTTGTTCGACAGGTTTTTCGACTTTTTCTATTTTTGGAACAGGAATAGGGTCGAATTTAGGTATTTCCGGCGCCTTAAATTCTGGAATTTTTATAGGTTCTGTCTTAATCAGTGCGGGTTTATCGATTTTATTGATTTTATCTATATAACCCGTACGTATATCATTACGTTGTGTCTGCAACGCACGTTTAAATTTCAAGTTATTTGATAATGGTCTTGACATTATTTATCTCTTTATATGCTGAAGTAATGTTTCAGGAATGTTATGGATAATCATGCCAGGAGGATTATCCTTGTTGCCTTTCAAAATCTGGAGGTTGTAAAGTGTAATTCCACCAACAGGATCCAGAATATTTACAATCTTGTAAAGACAAATATCATTCTGAACATTGCTTATTACTTCTTCGTTCACGACAAATGGACGTACAGTTTCGTCCACTACATAATGGCTAGTTGGACTAGCCTGTGCGGGTTCACTACTTTTATATTCTTTTGCAGCTTTAACAGCAGCAGTAAGTCTCGAAGCAACCCATTCAGGGCAATGATTCGATCTTACGATGTCTTTAATCGCATTCAAAAGAATATTTAATTGTTCTGCTTTAACTTCCATATTAGTCTAATAGATAGGAACGAGATTCTCCATCTTCGTCGACAATAGTAATAGTACCGTCCATATTTTCACGGATATATGTACCATCGTCAAATTCATAAACTTTTTCATTTTCGTCGGTATATGTTCCGATAACCGAGAAACTTTCCTTGAGTTTTCTCTTTTTCTTTTTCTTCTTTTTCTTTGGAATCTGATTGAGCCAGTATTGCGGATGATGTGCGGCAGGAACACCAGCAAATAATGGATTTACAGCATATGGAGAACGCTGGAAAAGAAGGCCCATGCGTTGCGGACAACAACCCTTACCATCGCCACCATGAGGAATTCCTTGGTCTAAACCACAAGGAGCACCAACGCCAATACCGAAGTCTTCATCAATCTGGACTCCATTTTCTTCTAAAATTTTTATTGCTTCTTCAACTGTCATAATTATGCCTTATTGATTTTAATGCCGTATAACTTATTTATATTGTCGGCTTTGACAGCCCATTCACCAGAATGAGCATAAATGTCATTATATAACAGTTTATTAAACTTATCGACGTCACCTTCTTGATAATACCAAGCAGCTTGGTCTATCTGTTCTTCGGGAATTTCAGAAACAACTTCATAATGGAGCATTTCATGAATCATAGTAGAAATAAAGGCTTTCTTGGTTCTTTTTCTACTTTTAGAAATCTGAATTTTATAATTTGAAATGGTTTTTTTATCCAAATCTACATCATATTTTAAATCACCATTTAAGGTATCGCTTTCTATGATTTCTATTGGGATTTCCGGAAGTTTATTGTCAAAAAACAGACGATTACATTCCGCAAAAATATTCGCGGCAATTTCATTGTTTATTTCGAATTCTTGGGCATTGAGGCGTTTCTTGTTTGTATATTGCATAGGATTAATAAGAATCGATGTCACGCCAACTCGATTCCATAAAATCCTTACGGGTTCTTGTATAAGTTTTCCCTTCGTATTCTACAGTTACGCTTGTGGCATTGTGGTCGATTAATTTCACTTTGATAGCACAGCACTGTTTCACTTCTGGTATCTTGGTCCAATAAATTGCACCATTCATTAACGTAAAACCATACTTGAAGTAATCATTCTGTTGTTTTTTCGGGCAATTAGGACATGGGATCATTTTAATGCTTCCTTAACAAATCGTCTAGCTGTGAATTTATTTGACGGACTACGTATTGACGAGCTAACATGCTTGTATTTGCAAGCTGGTTCTGAATACGTTGGTTGTTATAAACGCTCTGGAGCCAAGTAATGGAAGAAAGATATGGGAGTTTCGGCTTGAGCCATTCGCGAAGTTTGAACATGAGAAGGTCAAGATTCGAGATACTATCATTTTCTTCCTTGGTAATAGGCTCGCGGATAAGTGCACCGTTGCGGTCGATAAGACCGAGCTTGTATGCCTTTGTCTTTCTTGGAATTGTAGTAATCGATTTTAGAAAAACGAAAACTAGGATATTGTCGATATTCCTGTCATGCATTGACAGGTTGATTTTCTTGCCGCTGTTTTTCAAATTTCTAAGAGACATTGCGGCTTCATTGAGTATTCCGTTAGCTTCGAAACCGCTCGCCAGCATATTAGCGTTATTGACGAGACGACGCAAGCCCTTCTGTCCAGAAGGGTCTTCCAATGATTCGAAGAATCTTTGCCAGATTATTTTTTCCATACTACTATATTTATAACTTGAAAATTAGCACCATTCATTACAGGAGAAGCCCTGATCGTCATCAATATCGTAATAACTGTTATATTTTCGTCGAGTTTGAGGCATTGCAGTGCAACTTTCGATTGTTGGAGCGAATTCTGTTTGAGTTCCTACCCATTCAGGGTTAGAAACACATGAAATTTCAGTCTTTACCGTTATTGGTTTTTCAGGATTATCGGGATTATTAAAAGTTTGTTCCTTTTTGATATTCTTGACATCCATTTTATCTTGCCGAACATCGCTGAAGCTGGACATTTTGTCACCGCCAGATATGAACTTTTGATATTTTTCTTTAATACTGTCAATGATTCTTTGGAATATGCCAGCTTCTTTTTTCTTTTCCTGACGTTTTGAATATTCACTGTCTTCATTCCGTTTATTTCCTTCAGCTGAACATTTGGTACTACAATATGTAAAATATCCAACATTGATACTTTTGAATTCTGTTGGCTTTCCACATATTGGACAGATACCTTCGTTTTCCTTTTTGAGGTATTTATCGTAATATTCCTTGATAGTATTTAGACCATGATGCTCTTTTAGGTGTCTTCTAAGCCTGTTTGATGCTACGGCTTCGTCAGAACCTGTTACTTGTTCACCACAAATAGCACAAGTTAGATGGAATTCTTCATCTTTTTGAGTCTGGTTTATCAGTTTTCGGGCACAACTGACAGAACATGTCTCCTTATAGCCCTTAGTTACACCGTCAAACTTAGTTGGTTTTCCACAAATGGCACACTTTCCCTCATTTTCTTTCTTAAAAAACTTGTCGTAGTATTCCCTTACATTGTTAAAACCATGGTCTCTTTTGATATGGAGGCCATATTTTGTATGGTGTTCAAAGCTTTTTCCACAAATTTTACAAACATATCTCAGCATGAATTATTTATAAATAGATTAAGAGATATTATAAGGGTTTATACATGGCCGAAAATACTGATTTAAAATATAAAAGTAGTTTTGTTTTTACAAAAGAAGGCAGAACATTACTAGTAAGCCAGACCGGCGGCATTAAATTTGCCATTTTAGGATATGTACTGGTTGGTGGCTTGGTAAATGCTGCTTTGAGTACAGGAAATGCGCAAAATGCAGCAAGTCCACTGGTAGAAGATCCAGATACAGGTAAGAATGTTTCATTAAAGAATTTGTGGCAATCCTTGGAAGACAAGATTCCTGACGGTATGTCACCGATGGAATATCTTATAAACCATCCGGACATTACGTTATTCATGAAGGGAGTAAACTATAAGCTCGAGGATGAACCTATTGGCGGTGGTTCTCGAATTATTCCTGCTTCTCCGAGTGCATATAGCACAGCCGTTGAAAATTATAAGGACCATTTGTATGGCGCATTCTATGTACCGTCTACTGAATTGATGACAAGCCCAGAAGGACATCGTTATGGTACATACGCATTTAACTTTGACCGTACATACATTAACTGTGATATTACTAATGATGTAAGCATTAGACACGTATTGCTTATCGGTAAACAGTATGCGGAAAATAAGGAAGCGACATTTAATGTTAACCAGCGTCAGGATGCAAGTATTGTCGGTATTGCTGAAATTATTCAGGAAACCGCAAATGCTAATGACCAGCCTGGCCCTGGTATTGAAATTCTTAAGGACCAGAATGAATTTGTTACTTTCCAGTGTCAGTTACGATTCACAATAACCGAATGTGCAAATGAAGATATTTCGGATATTCTTATTGATGATAAGGAAGGTAAACCTGGTAAACATGCTTATGAACCGGTTAGCGATATTGCAAGTAAGCTTGCATTGGTCAATAATGGCCTTAAAACACTTTCTGGTGGCGTTACAATCGGTCAGAACCAGCAAATCTTGGATGAACTACAGCTTGGTCCAGACGGTGCAATCTGTATGACTAAGACCTTGATGGTCGCAGACTGTATTGATGCAGATGATGCGGAAAACCAGTTTAATGCTGCTGCACTTATTCACCCGATTAATAAATATCCGGATGAAGGTAAGGAATATGTTCCGCAGATTTTGATGACTACTGTTAAGGCTACTTCTGCACTTAATGAAGATATTACCGCATATTCTGTAGGTATGACTGTTAAGGCTGAAGGTCGTGGTGAACCTTATAACTTGTTCACTGAGTCGATAACAGCTCCAGATGCGCCTATTTTTAAGATGGGCCATGTTCCTGAAAACGATAAGATCGCAGTTGATATTTTCGGTCTTGATAATAAGATTAATGGCTATGCTAAAGACCGAATGATTTTCTCTGAATTTAACAAGATTACGGACCCATATTATGGTGCTCCGGATGTTTTGTTTAATTCTAATAACAATGATATTCATGCTGGTGCATCGAATAATAACAACTCATTCTATGATTCTAACAGTAATGACTTTACACAGGGTGTAGCAGATAGTTTACTTTTCGAATCTGATAATAACCATGTAAGTGGTGGTGTAAGAAATTCGCTTTATGGTTCTAACAGCAATAATTTGATTTATGCAAATGATACTTTGATGTTGTTCTCAAATGCCAACAACGTTCGAAGCTCTAATAATACATTTATCAAATCCAATAATAATACTGCTGCTGAAAATTCCAATAACTTTGTTGTTATCAATTCTCATAATAACGGATTTAGTGGAAATTCCTATGAAAATACGTTGTTAAAGTCTAAGGGAAATACATTCTCTGGTCAGGCATTTAACTGCTTGCTCATGGGTGCAATTTCTAACCATCTCTTTGAAGATACCAAGGAAGCAACGCTTCTTAATGCTAAGAACGTTACATTACGTAGTTCTTATGATGATATGATTCTTGGTTCTCGTGGTGGTACGCTTTATAAGTCGTATTTCAATGGTTATTATGATAACTATTCTTGTAGTGTTTCTGATTCTGATCAGAACTCTATCATGCGTTCTCGATTCCTTGGCGTTAAGGGTTTGCCGCTCGGTAGTATTGACCCGGCAGAACGTCCGATTAAGTCTGACGTTCAGTCCAATAATAATATCATTTTCCGCGGTGAATATTTCGACCTGTTCTCATGCTCTAATAACTTCATTGTTGACTCTTACCGTCTTGCATCTGATGATAATGCAACAAGCCGTGGCCCGGTTCGTGTTAAGGGTTCTACAGTTATTAACTCCAGCAAGTCTAAGATTTATAACGCCCGTGACATTTATCTTTGGCATTCTGAATACACACGTGTTGTCGGTACTTCGAACCTTCCTGACTATCAGGTTGGACTTGTTGGTACTTCCAATAGCATGGGTAGTACGAACGAACTTGATTCTATCTACTATGGTGAATTCTACGGTTCTGACTTTAGCATTAAGGGTCTTAAGGGTGCATCCTATAAGAACGGTGCTGAATCTCTTAAAACCAATGCCCGTCCGGTAGATATGGTTCGTTTGAAACTCTTGTTCATGAACAGTTTTGGTTCTGAACTTAATATGGGTGAATACGATACACGTTCTAAGTATAAGCGTGGTAATGCATATCTTCCAAATGCTCCATTCGAAAGTCAGAACTTTACCTTGTTCAATACTTCCATTAAGCCTACAAACTCCAACGTTGTTGGTGGTCACCATAACAAGTTTGTTGGTGGTAAGAATACGGTTATTCTTGGTGGTGAATATTGTAAGGCTTCTACTTACGAACACCAGGTTTTGATGGGTAAGTACAATAAGGATGTTCCGGCAGATATTATCTATGGTTGTGGTCACTTCAATGGTACTACATTCATCCAGGGTGATAAGGAATATACAGAACCAGAACTTGAAACAATCGAGACTATGCATCAGACCATTGACCGTGTTCGTGGTGATGGTGATAACAAGTCCGGTGAAACTTGTTTCAATGCTCTTGAATTCTATGCCCATCAGGGTAAGATGATATTCCGTAACTGCGATGACGGTCATGACGCTGGTTCTAACATTGTTTCCAATAACTTCGGTAAGTCTGTTACTATCGACCCGACTGGTATTGTGTTCCGTGATAGAAATGGTGATATTACTGGTGAACTTGTTCCAAATGCGGTCAATTCCGATGGTGGTAAGTGGACCATTTCTGTTGACCTTGATGAAAATGGTACATACTATGTTTCGAATACTGTTGGTATGCCGAACAACCTTGCAAATATTGATAAGATTGACTTGGCAAAGCACTTATTTGAATATGTCGATTTGAATAGTTACACTGCAAATAAGACTATGGATTTCAGTGCTGCAACTGGTACTGGAAACTTGTCGCCTGATAGTGTTAGCGCAAGTAACGATACGCTCTTCAGTCAGCAGATTCCTAGTGAAATTACAATTCTTATTAGAAAGCTCAAATACAATTCTGAAGTTGGTGTTACTACAAGACACAAATGGGCATTTGTTAATAAGGTTATGCCTTGGTATCGTTTTGCAGGTCAGGCACCTCGTTATATCCCATCTCAGAGCTGTAAGTTGAATTACTATTATGTTGGCCCGTATGCTTCTGCTGGTGCAACTCAACAGATGACACTTTGGGCTCCTCCTTCCTTGGATGCAAGCTATATCTGTAAGAAGATTACTTACACTTATTCTGCATTCGAGAATAGCGATTATTGGAGCACTTCTCGTCGTGGATGTATTCCGCTTAATGAATTCAATGATAACGTCTTCTTCAGTGACTGGGTTCCGAATGTACCTATCTATGAAGGTATTGCTCCGGGTTCTGGTACTTCTGGCGAAGGTAGTGGTATTACAACAAGCGGTAACTATGTTTCTGGTGGTAATACTACAAGACCTGGTGAGATTACGTTGTATCGTGCAAACGGTGTTCCGACCCTCTCGGAAATGAACCCGGATGGATATTACATAATCTAATCCTTACATATCTCAAAAATAAAAACCTACTCGAAAGAGTAGGTTTTATTTTTAAATAAAACTAATAAAAATTAGTATTGAATAACGTTAAGTTTGTTGTAAACAATAGCACCTTCTTGTTCCATGGAGAAGTTAGTGATATTGTTATTGTCGTCTAAGATGGAGTCATCAATGCTTGCTTTTACAAGAACATAAATGTCATAAAGCAACTTAGATGCGCCAACCCAGTATTCATTAGTTGGATAAGTATCAATAACCAACTTGTCTTTATAATGAGTCTTCAATATTTTTTCACAAACAAAGTAGTTCCAGAAAGAAGCTTCAGAGATTGTAAATTCATGGTCACCAAGAATATTACCTTTACGTTCGATTTCTTCTTCACGAGCATTGACATCATTATACATTGTAACGCTGTAAGGTAAGTCTATTGCTCGGTCTGCACCTCTACTTAAACGACCGTCCCTTAACCAAGCTCTTAAATCATTTTGTATTTCGGTGAGCTGTTTTGATTCAAGCTTATATACGGAAGCCTTCAACGAATCTAACTGAGATGTTGCAGCAATATCGTTAAAGCTTGGAATCAATATCTTCGCATAAACTAATGAATAATTAGCTCTGGCGTCAGCGTTTGTACAAGCCTGATAAACCATCGGAAGTTCAAGTCTGATAAAGGTATTGTTATTTTCATCAGTAAATTCGGATGCTTTACAGTGGGTCATAATATCATGGGTATATTCTTTATTAGATAAAGCATCGAACTTGTAGTGTAACTTAATATTGATATTGTCTATGAGTTTATCAAAAAGCTGTTTACCGTGAATATCTGCCTTTGGAAGAGTTATAACATTAAATGGTCCTTTCATCCAAGTTAAGTCAGCACCCATAACAACATTTGAATTATATGTTGCATTGTATTCATTGACAGCATCATTATAAGTTTCTAAAGTTTTATCCAGATAAGCCGTGAATACACTTGCGCCATCCATCTGGTTTGTCCATTCATATGTTACTTCAGGTGATTTTACGAGGTCAGATACCTTAATATCAGCATCAATGCTCAAAGTGTCTGGGTCATCGGTATAGATTTTAATAATGTCTGCCTTGTAGATTTTCTTAGTGGCACGCATAGAATCATCAAGGAATTTATAGACTTTGTTTTTGAGTCTAGTATTATATTCTTGAAGATTTGCGGTAGAATTGACACGAACTGTACCAACTAAGTCATAGTAATGTAAGAATGGCGGAAGACTAAGAATTGTAGAATTAACCGGAAGGTTATCCTTACAGTTTTCACGGATTAATTGAATATTACGGATCCATTGTTCTGTTGGATTCTTAGAATATTGCCAATGATAATAACCAAGCGGAGAGATGAGGAATTTCACATAGTCCGTTAGGTGATTTATATAGTCCCTACCATAAAGAGTATACGGTTCTGAAATATCGTCATCATTCAAGATGTCACGCGGATAATAATCACCGTCATTTTTGATGTATAGACGACCAAGTAATGAATATGTGATAATATTCTGCAATAGTGGATATTCTTTTGTTGTAAGCTGTGATTCTTCAATTTCCTGTTGTCCTGCAGCATAAGCATTGTGAACATACATAGGAGATGTAAGAGTACCAAAATAGTTTTCAAAATCAGAAAGCATGATGAGCTTATTACGTCTTGCAAAATATGCAGGACCATTGACTTTCATACTTGCCATGGATTCGAAATCATCACCACCATAAACATCAGAATTTAATACGAAATTAACATTGGAACTAATGTCAATAATGTTACCATTTATGCTTGCATAAATTGGCGTATTTACAGAAATACTTGCACCCGCAACATGTCTTCTATTTGCTGCCTTTCCGAGAGTGGAAATATAACGAATATAAAAGTTATCAGTCGGTTTCATTAAACCATTGACGACGTTATAATCAGAACCAAATGTAACCTTTACTGTTTCATCGGGATTGGTTGTAATCTTACAAATTCTTAATTGTAGGGCCAAGAGTTCTTTAATTACTTGTTCAGTATAATTTGTATCGAGATTTTTCGGATGTGAAATAACTTCGTAAATTTTCTGCTTAATAAGCGCAGTTGTTTCTGGTTTAATTTTTCTATATTTCTTATTGAGTTTTATAGAATGTGTTTCGACATCGAACAATACATCATCAGCAAAAGCGGCGTCTTCGGTTTCACCGATACCAACCTGACACCAGCTGTTTTTTTGGATATAGTTTCTGTCGCCATTATAAGCATACGGGTCACGATCACCATACCAGTTAGAAAATGTTGTATCAGGAATATTGAAAGACTGATGGGGTTTTGCAATTTTGTTTAATACAGAACGTCCTTCAACGGAATAAACTTTACGTTCACCTTGGAAACATTTAATTGGCGTAACGTTTTCAGTATTAACAAAGTTTATACCTTGTAACGGCATATAGACGCTATTCGTATGGGGAACAGCGTTGATAAGATTTTTCTGCCAAGTATCATCATGGCAATATGTAATATCTTCGTCTGTAAGAACGTAAGAATAACTACTGTCAAGAATAAATGGCATATCTGCAAATGTGAGAGCCAGAGAATCTTGATTGAAGAAAATTTCGGTTCCGGGCTTGTTTATTTCTTCAGGGAATGGACCTTTTAACTGAATAATAAATTCAGCTTGTGCAGGAATCGGACGACGAGGACCATAGCCAAGGTTTTGACAATGCTTAATATGGTTAGCCTTGATTTTGGATGTTTCGAGCAGACGTTCTTCTGCTGAACGTTGTGTATAAAAATTTATCTGGTCACATGTATCGCTTAGGATTTGAATAAATTTTGGATAGAAATTACTTGCTTCAATCTTTTTGAAGAAGTCTTTATTTTTCATGAACGCACGAAAACGTTCAACAAGGTCTTCTGTTTTTAATTCTGTATAATCCATACATTATTTATATTCTAGTTTGGTACTTAACATTGAACTTACATCTAATAATAGCAATATCTTGGTCCATAGAATAGTTTACAATATTGTTATTATCATCAAGAATCGAGTCAGAAATACCTGGCTTGAATAACTTGTAAAGGTCAATAATTAGAAGTTCTGCATGTGTCCAAGCATTATCTGTAATCGGTGTTGTTTCAGTAATCTTAGGGGCATAATACTTATTGAGAAGCATCTTAATTAAGTAATTCCAGAAATCTTTTTCTGACAGTGTAATGTCAGAGTTAGAAATTAAATCACCGCGACGAAGAATAGTCTCAGAACGAGTAGTGACATCAAAAGACTTAATATTGTAAGGTAAGTCAATGGGACGGTCAGCAGTATTGTGAGTATAAAGACCATTCATCCATGTTTTGACATCATTATCCAACTTCTGTAATGTATCTTTGGTGAGACCATATTCAGTCGCACGTTCTTCAGTAACATCATATTTGGAATCAGACCAGTAGTTATTACCGTAAGATACAGTTGTATGGAAACCACCCGTGTTGTTAATTGCTAAAATATTGTACAATCTGCACTGTGATGTATTTTCACCATACTTTATTAATTCTTTACGCAATTCTTCATCTACTTCACTTTGAGCAACATCAAGATTTTCCGTAGAGGAAGGCATAAACATCAATTTTGTATTGGTTATTGATGGCAAGGAAATAGAATCATTAATACCTTCAAATGGAGTATGAAGATAAATCTTGATATAATTTAGATTGGTATTATCGACGGTAAATTTACTGGAATGGTCTACTTCGTTTTTCCATTCTAGGTTACAAATATTATCGGTATAGAATTTAAACTGAATATGTATTGTACTATCAGGAGTAATGCTATCGACATCAAACTTTATGTGTTCAGAGTCGGTTCGCGGAATAATGATTTCATTAAATACGAGAGCATTAGCATAGGTACCCATATTTTTATATTTGTCATATTCAGAAGTAAGTTTTTCAGTGTTGAGAATAACACGAACGCCCTTGATTTGGTCAGTTTCATTCCAAGTATTATTCTTGAATGTAGGAGCAATTAAATCAGACACTTTTATATTAAGATTTGCATTTAATACATGGTCTTCGTCCATACAAAGTTTGATAAGATTGGACTTATAAATTTCGCGAGTTTCTAAAGTCAATGTGTCAAGATACTTATAAATCTTTGTCTGTAATTTTTCTTTAAAGTCATCGAGGTTTTCGGTACCCGCATCTACTTCAATGTCGCCTACAAGGTCATAATAATGCAAGAATGGCGGAAGCGACATGACAACGGTATTTGTCGGTGTCAGGAGTTTTACATTATGGTCGATTTCTTTAATATTTTTCATATACTGACTGTCTTCTTTTGCAGGAGGCCAGTCAAGTAAGGCATATTTGTTATAATATGCTTCAGGCGAGACAATACATTTGATATAGTCAGCAATATGTTCATTATATTCATCACAGTATAATGTTGCTGGATTATCCGCATTGTCGGATTCCGCAACAAAGCCATCAGTAATCCATTCATCCTTACTATCTTTGACAAAGATATTTCTAGGCATATAAACATTCTTGCCAGTATTAATATACATGTGGCTGGCAAGTGTATAGAACAGATAGTTGAGATTTATATTCATTGAATTTATGGAAACCATGTCCTTTGCTTTTTTGAACATATTGGTTTCATAAGTATTGTCAAGTTCTTTAAGACCAAATACGAGTGCACAAAGAACGTCAATAGGAGTAGTCAATGAATTGAAATAATTGATGAAGTCACGCTTAGATACGAGCTTTAACTGTGAAGTCCAATAGGCTTCGGCATTATCATACATGGATTCTTTCGATTCAAAGTTTTCGCCACCAGTAAGGTCATCAGCAAACAAGAATTGAACATTGTTAGTGATGTCAAAGGTACCAACAGATGTGTGTAACATCAATTTCGTATTATTGGTAAGTTGACTTTCTGTAATACCAGTTTTATTTCCGAAAGCACCGCGAGTAGAAAGATATTTGATGTATAAATCTGGATAAATAATCTTATTTGTATTCGGATCTCTTTTTCCTTCGAAAGCTAATTGTGCAAGATAAGAATAAGGACCAAAGACAAAACTTACGGTTTTATCCGGATTGGTTTCTAACAAGCAAGTACATGGACGAGAATCGCCTTGTGGATTAGCACCAAAGTTAGTTAAAATACGTTCATCCAAAAGAATAGAACGGTCTTCAATATGGAAAATCTTTGATTCTCCGCTATTCTTGAAACGTGTATAAACCTTTGTCAAACCATTACTCGGCGTATAGGTACTATCTTTATTAAAATGTCTAAACTTTACGGCAAACGGGTCACGAATACCATACCAGTTACTGAAAGAAAGATCATTGATGTCAAAGCGTTGACCAAGAGTTTCAGATTTAACTGTTATTATTCCATTTTCCTCTTGTACTTCTTTTCCTTCCTGTTTGGCAATATATTCTTCGCCATCAAAAATGAGCGTTTTTATTTCACCCTGATAGCATTTTATTGGAAATCTGTTTGCATTATTAACAGGGTCTCTTGAAAGAATGAGAGGATTATCTAATTCTTTTGTGGTATTATCAATAATAACACTTTTGAATTTTTTAGACCAAGTTGGACTTGTACAGTTAGAAATATCGCTTTTTGTAAATTTATACTTAATTGGGTCTGTAAGCCTGAAAGGCATATCAAGGAAACTTAGATTACATTGGTCATTTGTGAGGGTAATCGTAAGGGTTTCATTTTCCGGAAGATTCTTAAGTTCTTTCGGGAATGGTCCTTTAAAAACAACACTCAGAGAACCTTGTGCTGGAATAGGACGACGTGGTGCATAACCCCAGTTTTTACACAATTTAATATAACTGGAATCAAGTCGCGCAGTTCTGAAGAATCCTTCTTCTTGCATACGCTGAAGGTTAAAGTTGGCCATATCTGAAGTCGCAGCCAACATTTCGAGATACATGCCGATAAGCGTTGCAGAACCAATATTCTTGAAACGTTTATCAGACGAAATCGATGAAAGAAAGTTCGCGTATATATCTTCGAAAGTTATGCTAGTATTATCCATATTTATCCTATATAATCTATACATATTTATAGTTCTCAATAAGTCCTTTGTCTTTTTATAAATAATAGAGATTATAAGATAAGGAAAACTATGTTCAATCTACAATTTATTAACCCTTTTAGCGATGAATTCTTAAAACTGAAGCCGTCGAACGATGAAATTCGTTCAGTTGAAGCGGCCCGAAACTCTTATGGTCGTGGTGAAGATACCATAGAATGGGACCGTTTAGTTAATGGATATAATAACGGATATTATGACCCAGCAACTCCATACGACTCCAATAATATTGTATTTGAAACACTTTTCACCAACAAATGGCAGAAGATTAGCTGGTATCGTTCCATGGCATTGTACCCTTTGATTAAGAAGGGTCTTAATATTATGAGCGATGAAGCCGTTTGTCCGGATTCTTACGGTAACGTTACGAAATTCGATCTTGCAGAGCCGTTCAAGTCCGCATTCACTGACACTGAGTTCAGTGCATTGAAGATGGAATTTGATTATATTGTCGAATGTGTTATCGGTAAGGAAAACATCTGGAACTACTACAAGAAATGGCTTATTGACGCCGAGCTTTTCTGGGAAATCTGCCTTAACGATGCTGGCAATAAGGTTGCGGGTATTGTTCAGCTTGCCCCACAGGCAATGCTCACCATTTATGACCGTGATTCCGACAATATTAACGGATTTATTCAGAATATCAACTTCTTGAACCGTCAGCAGGAAAAGAACGATGAAATCAAGAAGTTCCTTCCAAACCAGATTGCATACGTAAATTACGGCGAGCCGTGGTCGAACCGTAACGATATTCGTGGACACTTGGAACCTGCAATTCGTCCGTTGAACCAGTTGAGGAATATCGAAGACGCCTTGACTGTTTATCGTATTACTCGTGCAACTGAAAAGCGTATTTTTAACATTTATGCGGGCCGTATGCCTCCTGATAAGGCTGCAGCTTATGTGCAGGAAATCCGCGCAAAGTACCGTAAGAATTTGACAATCGATAACCATACCGGTATGATTAACTCCACGAAGAATACTCAGGCTATGACTGAAGATTTTTTCTTCGCAAAGGACGACTCTGGTAATAGTACGACTGTTGAACCGTTTGCTTCCGGTGCTACATTCGCAGGTCAGCTCGAAGACGTCTATATGTTCCAGAAGATGGTTATGGACGCACTCGTAATTCCTCAAGCTCGTTGGAAGGCTGAAGAAGTTGGTCAGGCTGCATATAACCAGGGTGTTGAAGGTTCTAACCTTGAAGAAGTCGCATTCCAGCGTATGAACCGCAGACTCCGTAAGAGATTCTCGGATATTATTCTTCAGGTCTTCCTTGTTCATTTGAAAGTTCGTAATTATCCTTCTAAGTTCTTGGATAAGGCCCTTTACAATATCGATTTGAATCCGGCAACTGACTTCGAGCGTATGCGTGACCTGGCCATGGCTGAAAAGCGTGGCGGTGTCGTTAACACCCTTTCTCAGTTCTTGCCGACTCCGACAAACATTAAGGGTACTGACGAACTTGGTCCTCTCTTCTCTAAGCAGTTCTTCATGGAAAAGATTCTTGGTATGTCTACCCAGGAAATCCTTCTCAACAGTAAGATGTTGGATAATGAAGTTCGCCAGATGCAGGAACAGGCTGAAGCTGTCGCTGCCGAAGGCGGTGATAAGGGTGATGACGCTGGTGGCGGAGATGACCTTGGATTCTAAAAATTATAAATAGATATAGAGGTTTTAAATGAAGAAAAATTTTTCAGAATACGTTAATGACGAAGTTAAGCTTGCCCTTAACGAGAATACGTCCCAGGTTGGACGTACCGATACTTTCTCAGGTACAGATGTTATGGGTCCGCACCATCACGAATTCTTGATTTGGAATGAATTCGGCTATGGCTGGACATCTGATGCAATATGCGAACCGGCTAACCTTAATGCTCCGACTCCGATTACGAAGGTTGGCGGACATACCCACTTGATTCTTAACGGTGTGGTTCAGCCTTGTGGTGATGGACATACACACGTTCTCGAGACTCCTTGGAAGGTTTGTCCTGATACTCAGGTTGGAAGCTGTTTAGGTCCTGGTTGCATGCCTGGAAACTGTATTCCTCCAATGGGACAAGGTTAATTAACGTTTAACCTTTAAATTAAAAACCTGGTCTTTTGACCAGGTTTTTATTTTACGTTGTTGAATTATCGATTGATGCCCCATTTTCTAGGATTACCGTTTTAGCCCAGACGTGACCAACCCATATAGCAGCATTGTTGAATTTGATTGTACCGGAAGGTGCAATAATTGTACCAGCGTTTGAATGACCTTGAACACCGATAGTTGCTGTGCTGGAACCGCCGTAATAGAGACGGAAGTCGAAAGCACCACTACTAGTTTCATCAAGGCTAATATTATTACCCAATTCAAGTTCGTTAGCATAAATCATAACGGATTTATCGTTATCATCATCAGATGCGCCATTAAGAATTCTAAATGTGGTATCAGTTTCTGTTTTTATTTTATTAAAGTAATATTTACCTGGATAGAATGTTGCCATTTTATTTGTATTACGGTTATCAATCTCCAAAGTATCATAATTTCCAATAGTATATTCACCATAAGAACCAAACGAGGCACCATTAGAAAATGATTCAGACCCAGTTGTTATAGTTTCAGCAGAAATTCCAGGCATATCAGGATATGACGGATTTGGCCAGTCGAGTAAATAATCAATAGTTGAACCTTCATTCTTTCTTACAGTACAACCACTGGCAACATAGGCACTTGGTATATGTGTATCACCGCCAGTAATTATTAACTCTGATACGGCATATACTGCCTTGTCAAAAGTATTCGGGTTATTAATATGAATATATTGTGCATGTACTGTACCATGAATCCTATTAGATGTATTAAGAACCGCGGTACAACCAGAAGCAAGATACAGATCTGAATAAATATCAGCCATGTTTGTAGCTGTCAAGTTACGACAAGCAATATCTTTACTTCCAATTTTACCACCGTTAATAATAAGGTCAGACAAACTGTAAAGGCTAAATCCTGCAAGATAGTTATATGGATAAATATCCGGATTAATTATTTTATATTTCCAATGGTCAGATGTAGCACTAACTTCAGTTTGTGTTTTAACTTCTGCCTGTGTATAACCAGGAATATTGGAATAATTTAGATATGCATGTAAAACAGCAGATGTTTCATTTTCGCCATCGTTACGAGTTAACGAAATACCACTATATACATAGTATACGTCGCCATCTGTTGAATAATGACTAAAATCTGGATTTGGATCAACACTAGAACCACGTGGAACAAATGTTGATTCTATAATTAATTTTGTCGGGTCTCTATAATCTGCGTTTTGATTATGTATTTTTGCCGTTACGGCACCAGCTGACGGATAAACGGCATCATCACGGTCGGTAATTAACCATCTATATCCATCTTCCAATTCAGCTGGAACATACGAAACATAATCAATAGTCAATCGTTGTAATACGACTTCTTTATGACTGAAGTTGGGACTATTGCATTTAGCGGATGTATGATATTTTACATCTTCTTCTTTCCATTCTTCATTAGAACCATGTATATATGCTTCAAAACTTAAAGCAACAGATTCACCCTTTGTGGTGTCAATGTTTATGTTGGTATATACGATTTCAACGTTATTATAACCACCAGACCTTGATTCAACAATGATGTGTTTTGGATCATCAGAGTCATCAATAAAACCACCTTCTCGTGTGCTAAGTAATATACCAGTTATGCCATTTGGGTCATCTGGCGGACTATATATATTTTCTGTAATTGTAAATCCAGCGGTACTATTTCTACTATCGTTTATTATAGAATATATAACTTTACCAGAAATACGGTCTTCTACTAATTGTCCGTCCGGTGGTGTATATTCTTTTACGGAAACATTTACCGGATAAAGCGGCGCTTTTTGATATTGCCAAGTTATTGTATTTTGCACAGTACATGGCTGTTCTGGAATATCTAAATATGCTTTAACAGTTACTGGAATAGTTCTAGTAAGCTTAAATGTACTAGTGCTATAAGGTTCATTTTTAATATCATTACCGAAGTTTATATTCGAAATTTTATATTCTACGGTACCAGATTCTGGGTCATATTCCGATGTTTTTTCAAGAGTATATTCACTATCGACAACGACAACGATCGGCTCAAGTTCTCTACAACTTAAATTCGGATTAGTTACCGTAATATACATTTCGCCAGTGTCATTATTTTCGCCCTTGGAAAGAACACGTAAAGGGTCATGATTTGTAGTAATTGTCATTACTAACGGAACAAGAACTTCTGGTGCAGGTGTATCATTGATGTTCATATCGAACACTAGTTTATTCTTGTGTAATTTATCATCATCAGCGGAAATATACTGTGTAAATTCATAGTAGATAAGATCTGTATTATAACCATCTGCGAAAGTAAAAGGAACATGTGCAGATTCTGCGGAAGAATAATTTATAGTATATGAATCATCAGTCGTTTCATCATAGAGATAGGATGAAACAGAACCGAGTTCAACAGGTTCTCCTGTATAGAATGTTGTATTTACAAAAGCAGATAGTGTGCTGCAATAACATGGAACACCATTTTCCGGAGTATAGGTATTTACATAGAGACCATTGATGTCACCTGCATTATAATCGGCAGATACTCGGTTCATTGCGGATAATGCAAATGGGGTATCATAATTAAAAGCAGGGCGTCTGTTTGTGCCAGACAATACCGGGTCTGGTTCACTGTCATCTACCTGTACAATATTTGGACTACGCACAATTTTTGGTAAAAGAACAGAATTAAATTTGACCTCTTTATCGTCATCAAATGTAATTGTAATGTTTGTGCTATGGAAACCTACTTCATTATCGTCAGCATCTTTACAAGAAAGCAACTGTTTAAAATAGAATTTATTGCTTTCTTCGAAATACATCAAAATACCATTATGGTCATAGAAACTTAACTTGGCACGGTCGCCAATATTCGGGCTCATATTGGTAATTCCATAAGACGGAAAATCTTGATATGAAATTTCTTTTGGAATATTTGTATAAAGGTCATAAAGAACGATATTAAACTTTTCATTATTTGCATAATGTCTTACATCTTCATTGAATGTAAGTACGGCTTCATATGCGCTCATTTCTATGTTTTCTGAAATAGTGTAATCCATACTATATTTATGAGATATAAAAAATCACCCACCTGAAGGTGAGTGATTTTAATATTCAGAATCGGTTAAGAATTAACCTTCTTCAACACTAACGCCGCGGCTACGGTTGATGATAATCTTAACATCGATGAATTCGATTGCACTGATAGGTACGAGACGAATATTTACGTTCATGATTGTCGGGTCCTCAGGATCCTGAGTGACGCTCAAGGCGTAAGATTCGATACCTTCAGCAGCCTTAACACGCTGCAAGAACGAGTCAATGTCGTTACGTGCGGACGAACGAGTATTAACAGAGTTCTGCATGAAGAGGTAAGGCGTCATCATGTTCTCGAGCTGCTTTTCGATGTAGTTCAAGCAACGACGGACGTTGATACGGTTGAGGAGGCTGTTCTTCTTGAGAGCAGTTTTCTGACCCCAAAGAACGACACCATAACCGCCACAGTCACGGGTTGTATTGACGTTATTATCGTAGAGCTGACCGATTTCGTTATCGGTGAGACGGAGCAACTGACCAGTGGTGTATGGAATTGTACCACGAGCAACACCAGCAGGAGCCATCCAAGGATATTCGAAAGTATCGCAGTGAGCCATTGCGCATGCACCAGCGACAGACTTCGGCAAGTAAATCCAAGCAGCAAGAGTAGCATTGTAATACTTATCGTAACCACCGTATTCAGCGATATATGAACCGTTTGCAAAGCTGAACATCTTAGCTTCGGAAATCATAGCCTTACAAGTCTTTGCAGCCTTGGAAGTAACCTGAACAACACCAACGTCCATAGTACGGTTTGCAGCAATTTCAGCAATCTTGCGCTGGTGAGCGCTGAAGCGCTGACGACCATTGAATGTATCAACAGCATCAACGTTGAACAAGATGTCGAAATTAGCCTTCTGACGGTCACGGTAGAAGTTAAGAGCAGCAGTCTTTTCAGAGATGTTGTTCTTCTGAGAGTTACGACCACCTTCAAGAGCGTAAACGGAGTAGGTCTGCTTAGGCTGCTGGTAGTGACCCTTACAGTCAATAGCAGCATTTGTAGAATTACGAGAAACGTAGATGTAATCGGAGTGACCGTTAATTACAGTCGGAGCGAAGAGCGGATTACCTTCAGCATCCTTAGCAAGCGGGTCAGTCGAAACGAACCAAGATTCAGCAGGATCCTTCAAGAGAGCATCCATACCGGTTCCCCATGCGCCAGCAGCAGTCTGGGTCTTGTTCTTTACATAGACGTTAATACGGAAGACCTTTTTCCAAGTCAAATCCTGCGGGTTCTGGTCAACCGGAGTAGTGTCCTTGTCAACCAAGTCTTCATCATCGTAAGCATACTTCCAGTTGAAAGCATTCTGGTGCTGAAGAGCCTTGATATCGGCACATTCGGTAGTGATGATGGAAATACCAACGTCATTACCATACTTACCAGGACCAATAGAAGCAATAACGAGCTGGTCAGGAATGCTTACATATTTTTCAATGTCACCGTTACCAGGTTCATCTTCGGATTGAGTCAAAATTGTATAACCTTCCGCATAAGTCTTATCAACAGAGTTAACAAGATATGAGGTCGGGGTAGCAATGATGTTATCAACCTTACGGGTTTCACCTTCACCTACCTTATAAGAATATTCAGGAGTAATCGGGTTGATAGCCGTTTCTACATCGTTAGCCGCAAATACCGGAATCTTCTTGAACTTGTTTGCATCCGGATCGGCAATGAGATAGAAGAGCTTTTTGTTCATCTTCGCTTCGATTTCCTTCGGAGTTTCCTTAACAATGCGTTCAACAATGTCGAGGTTATTGAGGACGCTTACATAACGGAGGTATGTGTAGTTACTGATTTCAGAAACATCAGATACACCGTTTTCATCCATCATACGAAGAACAATCTGACGAGGTGTGGACTTACCCTTGGTAACCATCGGGTCAACAATTTCATCGGATTCATCATCCAAATCATACATGACGGAAATGGTTTCCTTGTAGAAGAGACCGGAAAGGTTTTCATCGGCAATTTCAGAAACCATGGTATCACTCATGATGTCATGAGTTTCATCGACATAACCATATTCGGTATATGCGATACCAGAAACGGAATTCTTTTCGTCTTCATAGTCAGTATCGATTGCAGCAGCGTCGACATAATATGTCTTTGGTGTTTCCGGGTCTTCCCAGTCGCAAATCTGCATCTTATATGCTTTCTGTGCCTTATAGTTGCTGGTAGAACCATCAACCCAAGCGCCATCGAGGTAATCTGCTGGGTCATAGAAGTTATCAGCAGTGAAAATATCCTTATATGCAACACCGCTGAGGTTCCAACCACTAACAGCACTATTCTGTCCCCAGAACTGAATGACAGTAGCAGTCTTGTTCAAGGTATTGTCAGCAGGAATGTTGATGGTAATTTCACGTTCGCCGTTAGTACCCGGAGTCTGAGTGATGAAGCTTACTTCACCAGAGGTAGCAGAAAGGTCATTCCATGCATGGTCGGTAAAGATTAATTCATCATCAACGGAAACCTGGTCGGTAAAACGCTTCGGGTAATTAACGTGAATACCCTTAGGAACGTCGTTATTGAGTTTCGGGTCAGTAGCAAGTTCCTTATAAACAACAATGTCATTACCCTTAGAGATAATGTCATTGAAAACATCATAGCGAGCATTCTGCCAGAGGTAGAAAGCATCACTTCCAGAATAAGCTGGGTCACCAATGAAACCTTCAGGAAGTTTCCATTCGCCATTGGCGGTCAACGGAGCAATATTTTCGTCAACGGTGTTTAAATGCGGGACAAGCTTCAACTGGTAGTCGCCCTGAGCATCAACATACTTGAAAACGCCGGTAGAATCCGACTTATTGGTAATCATTGCGTCAGGATATGCGAACTGAAGCTGTGCATACTGTTCATCACCCATGGTTGCACGAACGGCAAAGAGCTGGGTGGAATTGGCGAAGTAGTTTTCCGCGGCGAAGTGACCATAGTCAGTTAAAGACTCAGGTTCACCAAACACTTCAACGAATTCGTTGTAGTTGCGGGTAACTATTCTCTGGTTTACAGGACCCTTGTTAGACTTCATGACGATAGCGCCAATGCCTAACCCAGGTTCCGATTCGGTACGGATTGTGTTGTCAATTTCCGTAAAACGAATTCCGGGCACTGAATATTTTGCCATAGAATCTCCTAAATTAACTTAAAATTACAGAATATAGAAATTTCACTCACTCACATTTATTAAAACTATATATTATTTATATAAAGATATTTAGAAGTTTTGATTATATGAGCAAATTTTGAGAATTTCGGGGCAATAATATAATTTGATAATTCTATAAATAATACAAAGCTTATATAATTAAGGAGATTTTTATGGCAGAACAAAATAATATGTCGGTTTTTACGACAAGCATTGTAAATAAGCCAGACTTAGTTAAGCAATATCTATTCCAGGTTAACTTTTTGTATGAAAAAGGTTCCGCCCTTTCAGATATTCTTGACACTGAAGAGCTCATGCTCTGTGCTAAGACTATGACGATTCCTCAGAAGGAATTCAATACTATCGAAACTCATTACATGGGCTCCAAGCTCGTCTATCCGGGTAAGGCTACGGTTGCTGGTGAATTCACGGTTCAGTTCGATGAATTCCAGGATATGTCCGTTTCTATTGCTTTGCACCGTTGGGCTAACTTGCTTTTCAGCCAGGGTTTTGAAAACGATATTGACGTTGCTGGTCGTGTGACTGGTGGTGCTTCGTCTAACTACGCTAAGGATTACACCGCTACGGTTGAAGTTCTTCTCTACGATTCTACGTTGAAGAAGCTCCTGCCTATCAAGTGGGTTCTCTACCGTGTGTTCCCGAAGACTATTGCTACTTCTGACCTTGGTGCTGAACAAGATGGTAAGGTTACTCGTAGCTGTACCTTCAGTTATTCCAACTTCGAAATGGTCACAACCTAATAATTCTGGACATTTATATAATATAGTAGACCGGAGTAAAATCCGGTCTTTTTATATAAATAGTATATGAACGAGCATAATTTATTCCAAACACCGGCACTATTCAAGACAAAGTTTGAAAAGTATGCCACAAAAGTCTTAAAGCAGCTTAAAGCTCTTGGTGTTGATACCGAACGTTATATCGGTAAGATTTTGGATATTATTACAGATTATTATGATGAAGTCGACACCGACTATGCTGCTCAGTGTATTAAATTCGAGCTTACTCGAGACTTCGGACGAGAAAAAGCCAGACTTCATGGAATCCGCGAGTCCGTGGGTTCTGACATTGATACCTTTATTGATAACGTCCTTGACGCTCTGGATTTGCAGGGAAGCAAGGAAGTCTACGATTATTATAATAAGAACCGTGATGAGATTGCTCCGTTCTATAATGGTGGAAAGACAGATCCTATCGATGCAGCCGATGAACTGATTAAGTTCTTTGAAAATTCGGAAGAGGAAGAAATGGACACCGATCCTGAAGCAGCAGCCATGCGACGTGAAAATGACAAATACACGGAAGATGTCATGAAGACTTATAATAGTCAGATGAAGAATCCGAATTTCGTTAAGTTACGTGATTTGCACCGTTCAGGCGATATTTTGAAGAATCCGAACTCTGCCGATGGTCAATGGGCTACACCAGACTACCCGATTTCCTATGCGATTTCTGAAAATGACGTCGAAACCCTTAAGGATTATCTGGAAAATGGCGTTCCATCCAGCTTGGTGACTGGGGATGAGGAAGATTCTGAGAGAATTCCATTCGAACAGCAGGTAAATACCGAGTTCGTACAGGATTTTGCCCTTTTGACCAAGAATGTTGCCCTGGAAGGTAAGTCGATTGACGAAGCTTTGGACTTTATGGACAGAAATGTCGAGAATTTCATTATTTCGCCTTATGACTTATATAATATATTCGCGGCAAAAACAGGAAATGACCAAGTTCTTTACAATATGATTATCAATTATGATGAGAATACTAATAGTGAAGAGGCTGATTATTTCGAAGTTCCGCTCGAAGATCTGGTAAAATACGCCCAGACAGAGCTTGCCGGAATGACATTCGACGAAGAATAATCAAAATATTCAAAAAGTTAAGATTAATAAGGACCATTAATCATGTGGTCCTTTTGTCTTTTGGCGAATTTTCCAATTTTTCAAGTATAAATAAAATATAAAAACGATAGAAGTTTTTAAAAAACTAAATATATTGGAGGATTCAATGGAAAAATTTCTAACTAAGCTTTCAGGCGTATGTTCAGCCGAAGACCTTAATGAAATCAAACAGATTTTTGAGGCCGCGGTTGATGAAAAGGTGAAAGCGCAGACAGAAAAGATTGCCCAGGATCTCGCTAAGAAAGCCGACGAATTTTCTCAGACAAAAATCAAAGAAGCCAAAGAACAGAATGCCGCTAAGGTAGAAGAAATGGCTAATACTTGGTGTGCGGAACAGAAAGCACTTCTCGAAAAGGAAGCCAATGAAAAGGTTGAAGCCTATAAGAAGAAGCTCGAAGACGCCTCCGAACAGTATATCTTTGAATATTTTGAAAAGAAGTTCAAGGAAAAGTACGGCGAAGAGCTTGAAGCACTCGAAGAAAAGGTTATTACTGGCCTTGACAAATACCTCGAATATAATATCAATGAAAAGATTGACCCAAGCCTCATCAAGAAGCAGGCCATGACCGAAACCTATGCTCCTATCATTGATGGCATCAAGCGCCTCTTTGAAGAAGAATATGTTCCGATGGATCTCTCTGGTTCCAAGAAGATTCGTGACATGAAGGCTACTAATGCCGAACTCGAAGAATCTTTGAAGAAACAGGTTTCCGAAAATATGCGTCTTGCTGAACTTGTTGAAATTTCCGGTAAGAAGTCTCTTATTGCCGAAAAGACAGCTAGCTTGAGCGTCGCAGAACGTGCAAAGGTTAAGAAGTTCTTCAAGGACAAGAGCCTCAATGAAACCAAGCGCGACATTGATCCTTATATCGAGATGGTTCAAGAACAGACAGAAAATTATGAAACGGTTCGTCGTGAACGTGCAAAGCTCTTTGAGCAGCGTGAACGCCCGGTCCGCAAGTCTCGCTTTGTCGAAGACACTACTGCTGAAACTTTAACTGAACGTTTTAGAAAACAGGAACCTGATGTTGATTCTACAGCATACAGGGCGTCCCAGTTTTGCTAATTACGAGAATTCCAAAAAAATTCATATAAATAAAGTATAAACGATTTTTATAGGAGAAACAATAAATGAAAGTTACACAATCACAAGCTACTATGGTAGATACTTGGGCCAAGGCACCGGGCGGACTTTCCGTTGCTGGTATCAAGGACTCCCTTGTACGTTATAATACCGCACGTCTTCTCGAAAACCAGAAGACTAAGAATCTCGGTGCAGAACTTCTCACTGAAGATTTCACCCAGGGTGTAGGTGCTCCGCTTGGTCTCGACCAGGGCATTCCGCACGGTGGCGACGCTAAGGGCGTTTTCGCTCCGATTTCTCTCGCGCTCGTTCGTCGTGTGTTCCCGCAGCTCTTCGCTAACGTTCTCGTTGGTGTTCAGCCGTTGACTGGTCCTGTTGGCCTTGCCTTCGCACTCCGTTACATCTATAAGACAAATAACCCGAACGAACTCGTTGAAGCCGCATGGAAGGCTGTTCCTCGCTTCTCTGGTTATACCGGTTCTACCGCTAACCAGTCCGGTGAATGGGACGCTGGTACCGGCGTTGACACTCAGTCCGCTGAAGGTTGGAAGATTACTGGCCCGACTTTTGGTTCTGATGACCCGTCTGTAAGCCGTAAGATGCCGGAAATCGGCCTTATGCTCAGCCGCCAGTCCATCGTTGCTAAGAGCCGTAAGCTCGCTGCTTCCTTCTCTCTCGAATCTGCTGCCGATATTAAGGCTATGCAGGGTATCGAAATGATGACTGAAATGATTAACGTCCTTCAGGCTGAAATGACCGCTGAAATGGACCGTGAAACTATCGGTCGTTGTAAGGCTCTTTGCACACCTCGCGTGTTCAACAAGGCTAATACAACTCTCCAGAATAACGACGCATTCATTGGTCGTAACTCTCAGGAACGTTTCGGTATGATCATCACCCACATCATGAAGGGTGCAAACGACATCCGTACCGCTACTCGTCGTGGCGCTGCTAACATTGCAGTTGTTTCCCCGGACGTTGCTACTGTTCTTCAGTGCGCTAACCCATGGTTCACCAAGGTTGCTCACGAAGTTAACGGTTCTGCTGTTACTCCGGAAATGGGTACACTTAACGGTGTTGTAAAGGTCTTCTGTGACCAGTACGCTGTTGACGAATTCGGCGAACACGACAACGGTGAAGTTCTCCTCGCATTCAAGGGCTCTAGCCTCTATGATGCTGGTGTTATCTTCTGCCCGTACGTAACCGGTGTTGTCAACCAGGCTATTGACCCGAATGACTTCAGCCCTCGTGTTGGTATCATGAGCCGTTATGGCTTTGCTCACAACATGCTCGGTGCTGAAAACTACTACCGCTTGCTCAAGTTCAACGGACTCTTCGCTGAATCCTCTGAAGCTGACCTCGTTTGGTAATAGATTCGGTCAAAATGAAATAACATTTAAAAATGGTGGACATGTAGATAGTCCTTTAAAACAAATAGGTACTACTAAACAAACAGGTACAACTGTTGAATTTTATCCTGATGATGAAATATTTGGTAATGCAAGATTTAGCTATACAACAATATGTGAAAGAATGCAAGAAAGTGCTTTTCTTATAAATGGACTTACAATGGAAGTTATTGATGAAGAAGATGATAAAAAGAGTGTATTTAGTTATGAAAATGGACTTGTATCATTTGTTGAATACATTAATGAAGGAAAAACACCAATACATAAAGTAATTAGTTTTAGTGGAGAAAAAAATGGTATATTAGTTGATATAGCAATGCAATATACTGAAACATATAATGAAAATATTATGTCATTTGTTAATAATGTTAAAACTATTGATGGTGGTACTCATGAAGTTGGTTTTAAAACAGGATTAACTAAAGCATTTAACGAATATGTTAAAAAGAATAACTTACTAAAAGGTAGTGATACATTAGATGGAAGTGATGTTCGTGAAGGACTTAGTGCAATTGTAAGTTTAAAAGTACCAGAGAGTTTACTTCAATTTGAAGGTCAAACAAAAGGAAAACTAGGAACACCACAAGCTAGAAATGTTGTAGAAAGTTTAGTATATGAAAAACTAGCATTTTATTTAGAAGAAAATAAAGAAACAGCTGGTTTAATAATGGATAAAGCATTAAGGAGTAAACTAGCTCGTGAAGCTGCAAGGAAAGCAAGAGCAGATGCTAGAAATGGAAAAAACAATTCAAAAGTTGAAAAGAACTTATC
>ERZ842401.1459-NODE-1459-length-33826-cov-11.883361_pt1 | contig 33826 bp, 29 predicted proteins | sample MGYA00521270_ERZ842401 | MGnify/ENA primary metagenome ERZ842401 (study PRJEB31892, sample SAMEA3878208) | bioreactor metagenome | biome: Moose rumen | place: Sweden | collected 2011-10 | study: EMG produced TPA metagenomics assembly of the PRJEB12797 data set...
TCACAACACAAGAAAAACATTTGGGGCAAAGAAGTAAAAGTTGCCGAAATGCAATCAGAAGCAGGTGCAGCAGGTGCTGTTCACGGTTCTTTGGCAGCAGGCGCATTAACTTCTACTTACACAGCTTCTCAAGGTTTGTTATTGATGATTCCTGTTATGCACAAAGCAGCTGGGGAAATGCTCCCTCACGTTATACACGTTGCTGCAAGAGCTTTGGCTGCTCAGTCGTTGGCTATTTTTGGGGATCATACGGACGTTATGGCATGCAGAAATACAGGCTATGCAATGTTAGCTGCTAACAGTGTTCAGGAAGAAATGGATTTGGCTCTTGTTGCTCACTTATCTACTTATAAAGCTAAAGTCCCATTCTTGCAGTTCTTTGACGGATTCAGAACTTCTCACGAAGTGCACAAAATTGAAGAAATTTCTTATGAAGATATAGCTTCTTTAGTTGAACCTAAGTATATTGAAGAATTCAGACAAAGAGCATTAAGACCTGAAGCTCCTGTTTCAAAAGTCGGCGCACAAAACGGTGACGTTTATTTCCAAGGACGTGAAACTTCTAACAAATACTATGATGCTGTTCCTGAAATCGTTCAAGAATATATGGATAAAGTTGCAAAAGTTACAGGTCGTCAATATCATCCGTTTGATTATGTCGGCGCACCTGATGCAACTGATGTTATCGTAGCTATGGGTTCAGGTTGTGAAACTATTGAAGAAACAATCGAGTACCTCAACTCAACAAGAGGAACTAAATACGGTTTGGTTAAAGTCAGATTATACAGACCGTTTGATGTTAAAAGATTTAATGAAGCATTACCTTCAACAGTTAAAAGAATTGTTGCTATGGACAGAACAAAAGAACCGGGTTCAATCGGTGAACCTTTATTCTTAGATGTAGTTGCTGCAGTAGAAGGTAAAGGAATTAAGGTAATCGGCGGACGTTACGGTTTAGCTTCTAAAGAATTTACACCGTCAATGGTTCTTGCTATTTACAAACATTCTGAAAAAGGTGGTTTCCACGGATTTACCGTTGGTATTGATGATGACATTACTCACAAATCATTATCGATTGAAGAACACATTGTAACAGAACCTGCAGGTACTACAAACTGTATGTTCTGGGGTTTGGGTTCTGATGGTACGGTTGGTGCTAACAAAAACTCAATCAAAATTATCGGTCAATATACAAACAAAGATGCTCAAGCATACTTTGCTTATGACTCTAAAAAGTCATTTGGTGTAACCGTTTCTCACTTGAGATTTGGTGACAGTCCGATAAAATCAACATATTTAATAACGGCTCCTGACTTTGTATCTTGTTCTGCTCATGCTTATATCGGCAGATATGATTTGTTAAAAGGTATCAAAGAAGGCGGTACGTTCTTACTGAATTCACCTTGGTCTAAGGAAGAAGCATTCTCTCATTTAACAAGAGATATGCAGGAAACTATTATCAATAAGAAAATCAAATTCTACAATGTAGATGCTGAAAGACTTATCAAGGAACAGCCCGGTTTAAGAGGTAAGGGCGCAAATACAGTTATGATGGTTGCATACTTCAAAGTCTCGGGAATTATTCCGTTTGAACAGGCTTATGAAGGCATGAAAGAAATGACTAAGAAAACCTTTAAGAAAAAAGGTGATGACGTTGTTAATATGAACCTTGCTCTTATTGATGCTGCTATCAATGCTACTGAAGAAGTTGTTATTCCTGCTTCTTTAGATGGTGTTGCTCACGCAGAACATGTTGAAATGATTTCAAAAGATGCTGATGAATTTGCTAAATCAATCATTGAACCTTCAATGAGACAAAAAGGCGATGATATTCCTGTTTCAGCTATGAGTGTTGATGGTGTTATTCCGACAGGTACAGCATGCCTTGAAAAACGAGGTATTGCTCCTAGAGTCCCGAAATGGAACAGTGAAACTTGTATTCAGTGCGGAATTTGCGCTTCTGCTTGCCCTCATGCTGCTATCAGAACTAAATTAGCCGAACCCGAATCTCTGAAAGATGCACCGTCATCATTCACTACTGTTGATGCAAAACCGAATGACCATGGTGAAAAATTCAAAGTTCAGGTTTATTGCAAAGATTGCACAGGCTGCGGCGTTTGCGTCGATCAATGTCCTATGTCAAAAGTTGCAGGAAAAGAAGCTCTTGTTTGGTCTACAATAGAAGCCGAAGAAGCTGCAGGTGAAGATGTTAATGAAAAATTCTTTGACAGTTTGCCTGATAACGTAATGGGTAAAAATACAACCAAAACTATCAAAGGTGCAATGCTCAGAAAGCCGTTATTTGAATTTTCAGGAGCTTGTGCCGGTTGTGGTGAAACTCCTTATGTTAAATTGGTTTCTCAATTGTTTGGCGAAAATGCTATTGTTGCAAACGCAACAGGTTGTTCTTCAATATATTCAGGAACATTCCCGACAATCCCTTATACTAAAACTAAAGAAGGCAGAGGTCCTGCTTGGGCTAACTCATTATTTGAAGATAACGCTGAATTTGGTTACGGTATGAGATTAGCGGTAGATGCAAACAGAGAACTTTTGAAAGAAAATGTAGAAAAAGTTATTGCTAATCCGAATGCTAAACCTGACGTTAAAGAAGCTTTAGAAGCTGCTATGGCACATTGGGATAATTCAAAAACTCTGGAAGCCGTTGAAGCTCAGAATAAAGTTAAAGAAGTTTTGGCAAAACATCAGGATGATATGTGTCCGACTTGTGCGAAAATCAATGAACTTTCCGATTACTTTACTGATAAATCAGTTTGGATTATCGGTGGTGACGGTTGGGCTAACGATATCGGATACGGCGGTATTGACCACGTTTTAGCACAAGGTCAAAACGTTAATATTCTGGTTCTTGATACCGAAGTTTACTCAAATACAGGCGGTCAGGCTTCTAAATCTACTCCGACAGGTGCTGTTGCAAAATTCGCAACAGGTGGTAAACGTACATACAAAAAGAATATGGGCTTGATGAGTATGTCTTACGGTTATGTATACGTTGCATCAGTTGCTTTGGGTGCAGACAGAGCTCAAACTCTTAAAGCAGTTCAGGAAGCTGAAGCATACAACGGACCGTCAATCATATTTGCTTATGCTCCTTGTATTGCTCACGGTATTGATATGTCTAAAACTCAGACTGAACAAAAACGTGCAGTTGAAGCAGGTTACTTCCCGTTGTATCGTTATAACCCTGAAGCAGAAGTCCCGTTCACATGGGATGCTAAAGAACCTAAAGCTGATTATCAAGAATTTATCAGATCAGAAGGACGTTATAAGTCATTACTTAAAACAAATCCTGATGCTGCTGAAGAACTGTATGCTCAAGCTCAAAAAGATGCAGCAACCAGAATGGATGTTTACAAAGCTGTTGGCGCATTGTTAAAATAGTTTCGTAAACTAGGAGGTAAAAAAAGAGGATGTATTATGTTATACATCCTCTTTTTTAATATTTCTTAATAAAATTGAAATTAAACGCAATTTATATTTTTAGGCTATTTATAGCATATATATATGTGTAGAAAATAGGAGATATAATATGAATGCAATTCAGTCAATAAATGCTCCGGCATTTACCTCAAGAAAATATGAACAAAAACGTGATTACAGTGGCGTTTTAGTCGGCGGAACATTGACAGGTCTTGCAACTGCTAATGCCGTCGGTTCAAACTTGTTAGCTAAAAAATTCTTTCATTCAGCAATGAATAATTTTAAATTGCAAAATGGTCAAAGTGTTTCAAAATTTAATGTTTTCAAACAATTTCCAAAAAGTGCATCAATGTATAAACACCTCGGTATTATGGCTGCATTAAATCTTGGTGCGGGTGTGATTGTTGATTTATGCAACAACTACCAAAGAACCAACAAAAAACCGAATGCTATAAACAAAAACGGCAACGAATACACAAGAGTAAATGCCGGTAAAATAGTTGGTGCAGGCCTTGGCGCTACAATCACTTCAGGATATGCGGTTGCACTTTTGGCGAAAAACGGTTTATTTAAAGCTATGCCATCTACTCTAAAAATTGCGGCAATTGCGTCTAATATGATTTATGGTGCTGTCGGTGGTTTAATCCTCGGTGCTGTAACGGATGCAATTTCTAATCATAAGGCTGCAAAGCAAGCTGATAAGGTTTAAAAATAAGGTAATTATATGCTATTTTACAGTAATTATAGCGAAAATTAAGTCATATTGTCATTCCGAACTTGTTTCGGAATCTAATTAAGGACTCATAAATAAAAGATGCTGAAACGAGTTCAGCATGACAGTTTCAGGTTTTATTTACTGTAACATTGTATATTGATACCAAAAATAATATGTTATAATCTATAAAATTATGCTGTCGTTGTAATTACGGCAGCTTTTTTGTTATTGACATATAACAGAGATTCATTAAGAATATATATATGAAAAGGTTAGCTTTATTATTTATTTTTATATTTTCGTTGTTTTGTGTTTCTTTAGGTGCTTTCGCATCAACCGTATTGACGGGTTCTGTTACTGCCGTACCCGAATCTTTTTACGGAACATGGAGAGTTGTGTCTGAACGGGTTGAAGCGGATTCTGATATTTTTAAAGATAAAAATGTAGATTTGTGGAACTTATCCAGAATAAATAACGTCATAACATTATATAATATGTTGAACGGAGCAAAGGCAGAAATAACCGTTACATCTGCTAATGATAAACATATTGAGTTTACCAAAAACGGTAAATACGGCAAAAAAGTACTTTCCGACAGAGTTGAACTTTACCTTAGAGGTGATAAATTTGAGGGTTATAACACTTTGAGTTTGAATACTTATGTTAGTGGTACAATAGTTAAAACAGAGTCTGCAAAATATCTTATAAAAGGTGAAAAAATTGCAGGAGAATCAGTAGTAAAATAATTTATTAAAAGGGGATAAGGATGAAATATTTGGATTTTGATGTTGTTATTTTAGGCGGAGGGCCTGCCGGTTTTAGTGCGGGATTATACGCTGCAAGAGGTGCAGCTTCAACTGCGATTATAGATGTCAGCATGATGGGTGGTCAGCCATCGAATTATCTTGAACTTGAAAACTATCCTGCAATGATGAAAATTGGCGGGTTTGATTTAATGGAAAAGTTTGAAGAACATGCGGATATGTTTGGTGTAAAAAAATATCCTATGCAGGAAATTGAATCGGTTGATTTAGTTTCTAATCCGAAAGTTATAACAACTAAAGAAGCTGTATTTAAAGCTAAAACTGTAATTATAGCTACTGGTGCAAAATCTATGAAGCTTGTAGTTTCAGGGGAAGATGAATTTGTCGGCCGAGGTGTAAGCTATTGTGCGGTTTGTGATGCTTCTTTCTATCAGGATAAAATTGTAACCGTCGTCGGTGGGGGTAATTCTGCCGTTGAAGAAGCAATGTATCTTACAAAGTTTGCATCAAAAGTTTATCTGATTCACCGTAGAAATGAATTAAGAGCAGATAAAATAATTCAGGAACGTGCATTTAAAAACGACAAAATTGAATTCATTTGGGATTCTGTTGTTGATGAAATTAAAGGTGAGGATGTTGTAAAATATCTTGTCGTCAGAAATGTTAAATCAGGTGAAGTTACCAATCTTGAAACTGACGGGATTTTCCCTTATGTCGGAATGAATCCTAATGTCGATTATATAAACGGTCAAATTGAACAGGATGCAAGAGGTTTTATTATAACTGACAATACAATGAAAACTTCGCTGGATGGTGTTTATGCTGTCGGGGATGTGCGTAATACTCCTTTACGTCAAGTTATTACTGCGGCTGCTGATGGTGCTGTCGGTGCTGTATATGCTGTTAAATATGTTCAGGCTATGCAGGAGGTTACTGTTTAGTATAAATTGTCATACTAAGCCTTTAGACGAAGTAACTCATAAAATAATCAGATTCTTCGGCTTATTTTTTGTTCTGAGCACACAAAGTTTTTAGGGTGCGTTTATACGCACCATTAATTTTATTTTAAATTGTTTTCTAATATAATTTTTGCAAGTATTCCGTTTATGAAAGAGGCACTATCTTCTGTTGAATATTTTTTAGCAAGCTCTAACGCTTCATCAACAACAACCTTCATCGGAGTTTCTTTGATATACATGAGTTCGGCTATTGCTATTCTGAGAATGTCCTTGTCCATCTTAACAAGTCTGTCAAAATCCCAGCCTTTTGAATAATTTTTGATGTTTTCATCAATTTTTTCGGAATTATCTCTGTATGTTTGCGCAATTTTTATAGCATATTCTTTTACTTCTTCTTGAGAATCAAGTGCGGTGAATTCTGCAATTTCAAGTGCGAGCAGTGATTTTTCCGCAACATCAATCATTTCATCAATTCTTGCAGATAAATCAGATGACATTACAACAGGAACAGCAATATTTGCAGCACCCATTGGTCTGTTCAGATTTGTTTCGTGCTCTGCTTCATAATCATCAATTCTATTTTTCATATCAATCAATGCGCCAAGCGATGTTTTTAATTCCTCGGTTGAATTACTCATCAAAATTCTTATTGATTTTATGATGATATCGTCTATATTTTCTTTTGTATATGATGCGATTTTTTCGTCAAATTGTGAGAATAATATAAAAGCCAATTCTCTGGCTGCTCTGCGTGCCTGCATAATTGTACCTCTTTTGTTATGTGTTTTAAATTTATATTATCATAAAAATATTCTGACGTAAAAAAGAGTTTTCAAAAATTATTGAAAACTCTTTTTAATCTGATTATATTGTTTAATTAAGCATTTAAGTCTGCTGCTTTTGCGGCTTTTTTGTTAGATATTCTGTCTGTTAAAGCCCCTAACAGATATCCGCCGATACCTGCCATTACCAATCCACTCAAGAAATATCTTTTGCCTGCTTTTTTAGCGGTTTCTTGTGCATTTTTGTTAAGAGCGTATAATAATATTTCTGCTGCAACCCCTGTACCAAATCCGATTCTTTTACCCATATCAGCTTTTACATAAGGATTACCTTTTTTAGTTTTTGCATTCGGTTCTGAATTTTCTCTTTGTTTGTTGTTAAAGTAATCAACAATGGCACCTGCGCCTAAATATACAGGTAAAGCCAGAATTAATGCTTTTTTGAAATTGGTGCTTTTTGCAATTTTTCTTGTTTTAAACATTTCACTTGCTTGTTTGTATTGATTGTCCTTTATTTGTTCGGCAAGTTCAATAATTTCTTTGTGAGTTTTGTTGATTTCTTCAGACATTTTGCCGTAGTTTTTAAAGTTTTCGGCAATTTTAGCTTCTTGTTCCTGAATTGTTTTGTTCTGTTCAGCTATTGTTTTTCTTGCTGCGTTTGCAATAAATTTTGTTAATCTGTCCGTACCTGCTTTTGCGCCCATCGCCGGTAATGTTGCAACTGCTGCTACTCCTGCTCCGACTTTTAAACCGGAGTGGTCGTTTTGGCTATCGTTGCGTTTTAAATTAGCTGTAAATGCAGGCATTGCGCTCATGCTGTTGTTGATAGTTGTCATAATTATCTCCTACTGTTACACACTTTTCTTGCTTTTATAAACCTCCTGAAAATAATTATTTGCGTTGTGTATAATTTATGTTAATAAATTGTTACATAAATTAATTAACATAAGCTTTCATACAAAGTGATTTTGCTATAACGGACTCTAAATGTTTGTATTAAAGGGAATAGTTTACTATCTGCCAAATGTGATTAATATTGCTATATCATTACTAAAATTATATAATTGATATGTGATTTTAATGAAATATAAATGAAGGAGTTATATATGAAAAAGGTATTGATTATTTCTACAAGTTTGCGCAACAATGCAAATTCTGAAATTTTGGCTCATGAGGTTGAAAAAGGTGCAAAAGATGCAGGACATGATGTTGAATTTGTTACATTAAAAGATAAAAATATGGCATTTTGTAAAGGTTGTATGGCATGTCAAAAACTCGGGCGCTGCGTGATAAATGATGATGCTATTGAAATTACAGAAAAAATGAAAAATGCTGATGTGATAGTTTGGGCAACTCCTATTTATTACTATGAAATGTCCGGACAAATGAAAACCTTAATTGATCGTTCTAATTCGTTATATACGGCAGATTACAGATTTAGAGAAATCTATGCTATAACGACTTCGGCTGATGGCACAAACGGTGTTGCTCATACGGTTTTAAACGGCTTAAAAGGTTGGATAGCATGCTTTAGCAAAGGTGTGAAATTGTGCGGTTGGATAGAAGGCGGCGGTTTAGATAATCCGTCGGATGTAAATAATTCTCCGTCATTGTTAAAGCAGGCTTATGATATGGGTAATAATATTTAACATCATTTGGTGCGTATAAACGCCCCAAACCTACAAACTATTGTAAAATAGTAATATTATAATAACCAAAATTTTTTTTGACAAAAGAAAAAGCCGATAGCGAGACTCGAACTCGCGACCTGCTCATTACGAATGAGCTGCTCTACCAACTGAGCCATATCGGCATAACATTATTCTATTACAGATAAACCTGTTTTGCAAGAATTTAAACAGATTTCGCATACTATAATCTATATGGGCAAGTAAGCCTGTGGGTAGCTGTAATCTTCGATAAACCCAAGGTTTTTATACAATCTCAATGCCTGAAGATTGTTTGTTTCTGTTGTTGTGTTTATTTCTGTAACTCCTGATAACAGATTATTATTAAATATTTCGTCCATGGAATGTTTCAACATAATAGTTGATAAGCCTTTACCCTGATGTTCTTGTTTTAGCCCGACAAGCGGTATATTAACGATTGTTCGATTTGTGATGTTCATGAAAGAAAACCCGACGGGGGTGTCATTGAATAAAAGTACGCTTGTGGCATCTTTTAAAAATTCTGCATATACATCATTAACGACCTTTGTCAAAATATCTCTGCATCCGTCAAGGGTTCTGAATCTTGGGTCAAATAGTGCATCAGAACTGTTTTTAAATGCTTCCTGAATAACATTTACGGCATCTTCAAAGTATCTTTTATCCCATTTTGTTACCGTATATCCGGCAGGCAGCTGAGCGACCCTTGCCCTTGAAAATAAATCTTTTGATTCCGTTCCCGTAAATTTAAAGCGCAAAACTTCTATGCCTATAAATTGAAAGCCATGCTTAATAATCGTGCTTATAAGATTGTTTTGTGTTCCGAGCATAGGATAACATACAATCTTATATTTCCTCATTTCCTGTGTTAATTCAAGAAACTTTGTCAAAAGAGCGTTTGTATGCGATATATAATTTACTTTATCGCAGCAGTGAATAACATTCAGTTCAATAGCTTCAGAAATAGCTGTCGTGTAAACAAGAAACCCTGATAATTTATGATTGTCATACACAACAATACAGTCAATTATTTCTTTTTCGACAGAATCCAAAAATCCTTCATAATCAATCGGGTCAAGCTCAAAATTGTATTCGCTTTTAGCCTTGGAATAAAAATCGTCATATACTTCTTTGAAATTTTCGTAATCTTCTACGGTTAAAAGTTTTGTGCTAATCATTTTTTCTCCTTACAGCAAATGATGCATTTTATCTCTTTTAGTTTCCAGATATCTTTTATTATACTCTGTCAACTCAGATTGTACCTTAATCGTTTGATTGATTTTTAGCCCGTACCCTTCAAGCCCTATAATTTTTTTCGGATTGTTTGTAATAAGGTCAAACTCATTGTAACCCAAATCACGAATAATTTGCGCTCCTGTACCGTAATCTCTTAAATCAGATTTGAAGCCGAGCGATATATTTGCTTCAATTGTGTCCTGTCCTTGTTCCTGCAGTTTATAGGCTTTTATTTTATTACATAATCCTATTCCTCTGCCTTCGTGATCTGTAAGATATACAACAGCCCCCTTACCGTAGTTTTCAATATAGCGTAAAGCATTATGAAGCTGTGAATTGCAGTCGCATTTAAGGCTGTGGAAGATATCTCCTGTCAGGCACATACTATGAACTCTTACGGCAGGTATTTTATTACTGCCGTCATCTTTTACAAGTGCGACATGTTCGTGACCGTTGATATGGTTTTTGTAACCTATCAGTCTGAAATTGCCGTACTTTGTAGGCAAATCCGTTTCTGCTTCTCTTGTTACAAGCTTTTCGGATTTAAGCCTGTATGCAATAAGCTCTGATACTGTTATAAATTTCAGCCCATGTTTATCTGCAAATTCTCTTAAATAGTCACGTCTTGCCATGTGTCCGTCTGGTGCCATAACTTCGCACATTACCCCTGCTGCTCTGTGACCGCAAAGTTTTGCTAAATCAACTACTGCCTCAGTGTGTCCTGTTCTTTCAAGTACTCCGCCTTTTTTGGCAACACAAGGGAATAAATGCCCCGGACGTCTTAAATCTGATGGCTGCGCATCAGGTGCAATAGCTACTTCAACAGTTTTTGCTCTGTCAAATGCTGATATACCCGTCGTTACTCCATATTTTTCATCTGCATCAATACTTACAGTAAATGCGGTTTTCATTTCTTCTGTGTTTTTATCAACCATTTGCGGAAGCTGTAATTGTTTTGCTATTTCATCAGAAATTGCAAGACAGATTAAACCTTTTACTTCTGAGGCAAGAAAATTGATTTTTTCGGCAGTAACCATTTGGGCTGATATTACAACATCTCCCTCATTTTCTCTATCCTCATCATCAGCAATTATTATTGGTTTGCCTGCGCTGAAATCTTTTATGGCATCTTCTATTGTATCAAATCTGAATTTATCTTCCATAACTACACAAATCCGTTCTCTTTTAAAAATTCCATATCTATACTTTCTTTAACACTATTATTATTGCAAAACAATAATTTTTCAACATATTTTGACAAAATATCCGTTTCTATATTAACTTTTGACCCGATTTTTAAATCTTTCAGATTCGTATTTTCAAATGTATGCGGAATAATTGCTGTTGTAAATTTATTATCTGTAATTTTCGCAACTGTCAAACTTATTCCATTGATTGTTATTGAACCTTTATTTGCAATATATTTTGTCTTATCCTGTGAAATTTCAAATTCAATATTATAAAATTCTGACAATTTTTCTATTGAAGTTATCTTTCCTGTGCAATCTACATGACCTGAAACAATATGTCCGCCAAGCCTTGCAGTTAGAGTTAAAGCCCTTTCAAGATTTACGCATTCACCGCTAATGCATTCTGAAAAATTAGTTTTAGAAAGTGTTTCATCACTGAGCATTACGCTAAAACTATTATCATTCAACTCTTTAACCGTTTGGCAAACACCGTTTACGCAAATACTGTCTCCGATTTTTGTACCATCAAGTATTTTATGGCATGATATTGCGAGTTCTGCGCCATTTGTTAATTTATTGAATGATTTTATTTCCCCTGTTTCTTCTATAATTCCAGTAAACATATAAAATCCTTAAAATTGTTATCTCAAACTTGCAGGAACCGCAATCGGAATAGATTCGGTCTTTGGCACCGGTGCAGGGGAATCATTCTTTGGCGGTTGTGTATTGCTGAAGCTTTTTGTTATATCTGAAGCCGTGATTGGTTTTATAGGTGAATTTGAGGATTTTTGAGAGTTTTCAAGCACTCTTTCTTTTATTTCATTTGCTTCATTCAAAAGCTCTGTATCAGTCGGTAATTCTGTTGTATCTTCTTTTTCTTGTTCTTCTTCCTCAATCGGCTTACCGTTCGCACTTAGAATTATTTCAGGATAATCAAAGTCATGAGAACCGTATTTTTCAGTCGCAACAGTCATAATATCTTTCCAAATTTTTGCAGGAATTGTACCGCCTGTTAAACCGCCCATTTTTCGGTTGTTGTCATCTCCAACCCACACACCCGTAACAATATCAGGTGTATAGCCAACGAAATATGCGTCTTTATAATCATCCGTCGTACCTGTTTTGCCTGCTGCTGGTTTACCGATATTTGCTCCCATACCTGTACCGTTTGTAATAACTGTTTTTAGCATTGCAGTCATTTTTGCAGCCGTATCAGAGCTTAATTGATGGGATGTCTTTGTTCCTGTTCCTTTATATAAGACCCTGCCTCTTGAGTCTTCGACTCTTTCAATTGCATAAGGTTCAACAACATATCCGCCGTTGGCAAATGCGCCATAAGCACGAACAAATTCAAATAATTTTACCCCGTTTGAACCGAGAGAAATTGTGTAATCTCTTTCTAATGGAGTGGTAATCCCTAAAACTCTTGCAAGCTGAATAACCGAATGAACTCCGACTTCTTTAATAATTCTTGCGGCACATACGTTTGATGAAACCATAAGTGCCTTATACATAGGTATTTTACCTCTGTATTTGTTCCCGTAGTTTCTTGGCGACCATTTTGCAAGTGTTATCGGGCTGTCATCAATTATATCGCTTGGAGAAAAGCCTTTTTCAAGAGCCGCAGCATATACTATCGGTTTAAAAGCCGATCCCGGAGGTCTGATTGCCTGAGTTACACGATCGTACTGAGTTTCGCCGTAGTTTTTACCGCCCGCATAAACAAGTATTCTCCCATCTTTCGGGCTAAATGAAAATACAGCAGCTTGTTGTGATTTCCCTGTCAGTCCGTAGGCTTTCATACTTGATAAAATAACTTCATTTGCTCTTTCCTGAGCCTGAGCATCTAGAGTTGTTACTACACGGTATCCCCCGTGTATTATATCTGTTTCCTCAAAGCCGAGTTTTTCGAGTTCACGCATTACAAAATCACTGAAATATGGTGCTTTGTTCGTTGTATAAAGCTGTGGGATATCGTTTAGTTTGATATCTGCTTCAATAGCTTTTTCGTAATCTTCTTTTTTAATATATTTCATAATCAGCATTCTTTTAAGAACCTGATTACGCCTTTTCTTTGCTAATTCTATGCTGTTGTAAGGGTTATAAACCGACGGTGCTTGAGGCAAACCTGCAATAAGTGCAAGTTCGGGTAGATTTAACTGATTTAATTTTTTGTTAAAGTATATTTTTGAAGCTCCTGCAACACCGTAAGCACCTGAGCCTAAATAGACATTATTCAAATACATTTCAAGAATTTTATCTTTTGATATTGTTTTTTCAATTCTTGTCGCAATCTCAATTTCTTTGATTTTTCTTGTAAAAGTTCTTTCATTTGATAAGAACAGTATTCTTGCGAGTTGCTGTGTTATGGTACTTGCGCCTTGGACTGTATGTCTTGCAATTACGTTTTGTATTGATGATCTGAATATCCCGAATAAATCGTAGCCGTTGTGGTGGTAAAAATTTTTATCTTCTGTTGCTATAATTGCGTTTTTCAAATCTTCCGGTACGTCCTTAAGCTCTACCTTGTCATAAGTGTAGGCGGTAAAAGTTTTTATTATCTGACCGTCAGAAGAATAAAACTGGGTAACTATATTAGGTCTGAAATCTCTGAGGTTTTCAATCGGGGGGAGTGATGACAAATAAAGATGCAGAGATATTACTCCCGCAATTGCAAGTGCAGAAAATACCAAAATAAACATCTTTAAATATGTAAAAAATTTGAAATTAGCTTTTTTTGTTCTTTTTGACCTTGCTTCCGATTGTTCGGAACGTAATCTCTTGTATGAATCGTAAGATCTTGACATGTCCTTGTCTCCCTAATCAAAGCAGAAACATTATAACATAAAAGTGTTTTATAAACAAAAACAGGATACGAATTGTCGTACCCTGTTTTCTTAATTTGGATTATGAATTGCTATTCATTACAGCCAAATGCAATTGTTAGGTGTTCTCTCGGATTTACCGCAGAAATTTTGTAACCTCTAGGGTCTACAAGATAAGCAAATTCATCTCCTGTTGTCTGGAATAAGCCCATAGTTCCTGAAATTGCAGTTCTTGTAACATCAACAGGAGCTTTGACAGTTTCAAATATACCATCGCCAAGGTTTCTTGTTGCAGCACCGAATTGACCCTGAAAAGCATGACCAAGCATGTAACCTGCGTCATTTGTAACGTTTTCTGCTGTGTTACCGACATTTGTCAATATACCGCCTGCTGTTCTGCCGACAACACCGACTAACGAACCTGCCCATGTGAATGGCATTTGAACAAGTCTTGCCACAGGGTTTACGTTTTTATGTCTGTTTACCTGTGCTTGAAGTATTTGTTTAGGCAGTTTTGTTTTACATTTGCCGTTTGAAATGCTTGTAAATGCAAGTTTTAATGCCCCTTTATTACATCCAGAAGGTCTTATAACCTCTACGACCTGACCTGTTACGGTGGACCCGCACGGATATTTTACGCCATTTATTGTTACATCTTCAAGTGTATTTGCTCTGAAATACTGACCAACGTGTGATGATTTGGCATTAACCTGATCTATCATTGATAATTTAAGGGTAGGAATTTTTACAATTTCTTCCTGTTCAATCAAAGCTTGCTTTTCAATAGGACAAGCAGGACATGCGTTATTTGCCGTTTGCGGATTTGTATCGTAACCGAGAGCAACTCTTGCAGTTTGCATCATTGAAGCAATTTCAGCTCTTGTTGCATCTCTGTTTGGCATGATAAGATTAGGATTAGGTGAATTTTCTAAAACCCCGCTTTCCAATGATTTTGCAACAGGTATTCTTGCCCAATTAGGAACCTGATTTCCGTCTGCATATTTACTCAAGATTTTGTCTGCTTTACAGCTGTCGATATCACAGGTCATACCTTTTGAAATAGACGTTAAAGCTTCTACACGGGTAACATTGTTGTGAGGTTTAAACGTATGGTTAGGATAACCTCTTAAAAGGTCCTCATCAACGGCTTTTGCAATAGCGGCATTTGCCCAGTTATCTTTTGATACGTCAGAAAATCTTGATGTAGTTGCACCGTGAGCGTTCATATTGAAACCTTTAACAAGCATTGTTGCAAATTCTGCACGGGAAATATTTTTATTAGGCTTGAATAAACCGTCAGGATATCCGACAACAACGTCATTTATTGCCAATTTGTCTATGCCGCATGCAGCCCAGTATCCGTTTGGAACGTCAGGAAACATACATCCGCCGCTAAATGCCGGAGCTGCTGCACCTGTTACATTTTCTTTAATGGTATACGGTACTAAAGATTTTTTTAGTGCATTTATTGAATTTGCAGACTGTATATCAATAGGACAACCTGCATTTTGGTTGCGGTTTACACTAACACCGTTATTGCATTCGGGAATTTCGTTCAAACATGGCATCTGTGCGGCAGCCCCTGTCATTTGACTGTCAGTTTGAGTAGAAATTGTTACACCGCTAATATTATTACCTGCAATTCTTGATGCAGGACATCCGGTCATTGCTGTTTCTGTTGAAAAGATTGAATTTGCAGGTTCGCCAACGTAGTTGTTTGTACCGTAAATTGCCTGCGGATAACCGTAAACCTGTTTCATTTGGCTTCTGTCAGGTTTACCGCTTTGAGGACATAATGCGTTTGATGAGCCTGCACTTGCGGAACTTATATCATCATCACATGGTGCAGATTTTACGGGACATCCTTTTTTCTTTTTACACCCGCAGTCTGATTTTGCTCTTTTACATCTGTGGCATTTTGTTTTAGCACAATCAGGACCTGTTACAACAGGCATAGCATCATTTTGTGTGCATGGACAGGCTGCAATTGCTGTACTCAAGGAACAAGTTGTTATTCCAACGGCAATCGCAGCTGCCAGAGTAAGTTTTTTAATCGACATTTTAACCTCCTTGTCTTGGTATTGTTTTGCTTTTATGCAAAAACATTTAAAAACAAACCATATTTGATTATCTTTTTTTATTCTGGTTTATACATTAGAAAATCAGCCAGTACAGTCGGCTTATATTTTATTCTGCTAAATTTGTAACAATTTGTTCATAAATAGCAAAATATTTTAAAAGTATGTTTTATTATATATGTGAAGGTTACATTAGCCGTGTGTGCAGACAAGGAGTAGTATGTTCAGCAAAGAATTTTTGAAATTTTTGTATGGGTATCAAAAAGAAGATTTTAAACCCAAAGATGCAAAAACATGTGAAATCCGTTTTAAAAACGGCGGAAACGGTGAAAAAGCCGAGGTTTTTGTAACTGTTAATAATAAATAGTTTTTTAACGCAAATTATTTTTTTACGGGGTTTAATATCAGAGGAGGTATAAAATGCGAGTTCAATCAATTAATAATACGCCATTTTGTGCAAAAATAAAAATAGATAAAGCAGTTAAAGAAAATCTTGTTTACGGCGGAACGTTATCTTCTGCGGGAACTTCTTTGTCGGGTTCGGGTATTTTATCATGTTTACCCGCTTCAGATCCTGTTCATCACATTCATTCAGCGGGAAAAGTTGTTGATTCGGCTTCTGCGCTGGGAGGTTCTGCATTTGGGATTGGCGGAGGTGCTTTATCAAAACTTGGTGCGGAATTTATAAAACAGGCAGCTAAAGAGGCTAAAATCCCTTCATAGTTACTTGACAAGTTTTGCTATTCGCAAGCCGAAAATTTCTTCAAGATTAAATCTGTTTAAGGTATCCGCAATAAGGCTTTCGGGGGCAAGATTTTGCAGGTTTTCATAATGGCGAAATTCTCCGATAATTTTGACTGACGTAAATTCTTTAATAAGCTGAGGAAAGTACTTATGCTCAAGGTTCTCGGAGTTTTTGTCGTAGTTATTGACAATTATTCCCATTAGCTTTGTTCTGTTTGTATATATATAATTAACGCCCTGAATAACCTCATCAAGGGTGTTAATTGTGGGATCAACAACGAGAATTAACGGTAAACCAAACTGATTAATAAGTGAAATTTCTGTTTTTTTCTCATCAATTGGGGAAGCTATACTATTGCATCCTTCAACAATCGAAAATTCACTGTTATTTGATATTCTGCGGTAATCCATAATAAGCGATGGTATATCAATTTTCTTTATTCCCGCTTCATAAGCACCAATAAGCGGTTGAACCGCATTAGGAAAATTATAACTTGTGAGCGTAATGATGTTACTGTCAATACGATTGATAAATTTAGCATCACAAAAATCATTACCTGAACCTGTCATTATAGGTTTGTAGTAACCTGTGCGGTATCCGAGGCTTTGCATTGTGCCTAAAAAACCGCCTGCAATAACACTTTTACCTGTATTTCTTTTTAAACCTGATATATATACGCCTAACATATCAATATATTATCACGACCTTTTGTTGATTGCAAAATAAACTTCTTTAAGACGTTTTTTGGTTATATGAGTGTATAATTGGGTTGTGGATACGTCGCTGTGCCCTAACAGCTCCTGAACAACCCTTAAATCTGCCCCGTTTTCGAGTAAATGTGTTGCATAAGTATGTCTGAGTGTATGAGGTGAAATATGTTTATGGATTTTTTCTCCGAGTTTTCGTATAAAGTTATAAACATCCTGACGTGTTAAGCTTTTCCCTGACTCTCGCAGTAAAAATTGCTTTGTGTTTTTTATGTTATTTTTTAAAATAATATTTTCTCTTTCTTTGAGATAGTTTTCAACTGCATGTTTAGCTTTTTTGCCAAAGGGGACTATCCTTTCTTTTGAACCTTTGCCGTAACATTTTATATATTTTGATTTTAAATCTATGTCTTGAAGTTTTAAATTTACAAGTTCAGAAACCCTAAGTCCGCAGTCATAGAGAAGTTCTGTTATAACACGTTCACATTTGTTTAAATCAGAACGAAATATCTCGTCTATTTCCAGAACAGTCATAACTTTCGGTAATCTTTTGGGTAATTTGGGTTGTTCAAGGGCAAGTGCAGGATTTGATGGAATATATTGATTTCCTGATAACCATTTGAAAAATCCTCTTAGAGATGCAATTTTTCTTACTACGCTTCTTGGATTGTAATTTTTGTTTCTCAGATAAAGAACGTATGAATTCAAGTCTGACCTTGATATTAATTTCAGATTACTTTTCCCGTTATCGGTACAAAAATCAAGAAAACAGGTCAAATCACGTTTGTAGGCATCTATTGTATTTTGTGACAACCCTTTTTCTACTTCTATAAATTCAAGATATTCACTCAAAAATTGTATATTCATACTTATTACAAGCTGTCTGCCATATTTGCAAGTTTATAAAGAAAATCGTCTTTTGTACTGTTTTTAAAGCCTTCAGGAATGAAATTACGTTTATATCTTTCTATCGCATAACGGTCGGTCATTCCTGAAATATAATCCACCACAATTCTTTCGGCTTTGTCAGGCGGGCATATATCTTTTACGGTATTCATATAAAGGTAATATAACTCTTTTATGACGTTTCTTGCCTTGTTTTCTTCAAGCTTTGCAGGAGAATCAATATAAACATTTTCAAACATCCACTGTCTTAATTTAGTTGTATGTTCCCACGCTTCATCACTCATTGAAATTTTATCTTTACCGATTGAATTGTTTACTATTTCGGTAATCATCTTATTAAGACGCTTGCTCGGATTTGACGAAAAATATGCGATACATTCTTTCGGTAAATCGCTTTCCGATATAACACCCGCACGAATAGAATCTTCAATATCATGATTTATATATGCAATTTTATCTGCGAGCTGAACGGCTTTTGCTTCAGGCGTTAAAGGCTCAAAACCCCAACTGTGAGTTCTTATACCGTCAATAGTTTCTTTGCAGAGATTTAATTTTTCCAAAACTTCAACAACTCTTACGCTTTGAAGATTATGAAAAAAGCCTCCCTCTACAAGTTCGTTTAAAACCCCTTCTCCACAATGACCGAAAGGGGTATGACCTAAATCGTGACCTAATGCAATTGCTTCCGTTAAATCTTCATTAAGATCCAAAGATCGTGCAAGTGTTCGTGCAATTTGCGATACTTCAAGCGTGTGAGTCAATCTCGTTCTGAAATGGTCATCAAATGGGGATAGAAAGACTTGTGTTTTATGCTTCAGCCGCCTGAAAGCTTTTGAATGCAAAATTCTGTCTCTGTCACGCTGGAATTCAGTTCTGAGCGGGTCTTTTTCCTCCTGAACTTTTCTTCCCTGTGTTTTGGAGGATTTTGTCGCAAACTCACTCAAATATAATTTTTCTCTTTCTTCCTGTTTTTCTCTTATTGTTTTATCCATAATAATTTACTCTGTTTTTGATTGGTCTTTTTTATTGTCGATAATTGAAGATATAAGGGCTGCGACAATGAAAAATAATCCTACTAAACCTGTGACAACCTCAGGTATTTGCTGAAAAGTAGTAACAAGCATGATTATTGACAAAGCCCCGATTGCCCAGTGCGCCCCATGTTCAAGATAACGGAACTTTGCAAGTGTTTTGGTTTCTACTATAAGCAGAGTCAAAGATCTTACAAACATTGCACCTATACCTAAACCGATAGCAATTATTATAACGTCATTACTAAGTGCAAAAGCCCCTAATACACCATCTAAAGAAAATGATGCGTCTATCAGCTCAAGATATATAAAACTGATTAATCCTGTGCATTTTACGGTTTCGGTTGCGCACTTTGCAAGGCGTATTTCTTCATGTTTTTCAAGAAAATGTGACAGTCCGTCAATTGCAAGGTATGTTATTATCCCGAAAATACCCGAAATGACGACTGATAGTCTTGTTTCAGCAGGCAAAATTCCCTGAAGCAGCACTAAATTAATAAGACAAATTATAATTTCAATCCCTCTTATATGGTCAAGGTATGAAATAGGGGATTCAATAAATGTAATCCAGTGAATTTCTTTTTCGTGATTAAAAAAGTAATTTAAAAACAGCATCATAAGAAAAATCCCGCCGAAGGTTACAATCGGTGCGTGTGATAATTCAAGATAATGTGCATATTTTGCCGAGTCAGATATCGCAATATTTGCAACCGTAAGCATATCTAATTTGGCAAAAACAGAAACTACAAGAATCGGGAATAAAAATCTCATTCCAAAAACCGCAATTGCTATCCCCCATGTTAAAAATCGTTTCTGCCAAACCTTTGACATGTTTTCGAGCTTCATCGCATTTACAACGGCATTATCAAATGAAAGGCTTATTTCTAGTATTGCAAGAATAATCGCAATAAACACCGCCATAAATCCGCTGCCGGGTTTTATATGCTCTCCCCAAAAATATGCGGCAAGAATACCTGTTATGGTTACTATTATTGAATCGGTAAAAAATTTAATCATAAAGTCTCTTTTCTCATCCAAAACAATACATCCCAAACCTACAAAATATAAGTTCAGGATGATATTGTATATAATTATTTGCTATAAATTACTTATTAATATCGCTGGAACTTGGAACATAATATTGGAACGTATCAGGGCCGTTTTCGGGGAAAATTAATAAGAACGGCTGATTTTGTCTGATAATACCTTGTCTGCCTTTATAATATGCAGGATATTCACTTCTTACAGGTAATTTTTCTTCTTGAAAGTTTATATAGCTTACAGGAACAAATGCAAATCCGCCATCCTGAGGAACAACTTTACCTGTTACCTGATACCCTTGGAATAGCATCAAATCATAGTCAAGTCTTGTATTGGCATTCATCTGAACATGCAAAACCTGAGGCGGATTTGCAGTATTAAAATCTTCCAATGCCGATACCTGAATAGTTTTTGCACTTGCAGCGGTTGAAATACCGAATGCGAGTACCAAACCCATTGCTGCACTTAATAGTTTTTTCATTTTATATTACTCCTTTTTTATGTGTTTTCATCTGTATTGTCTTTTACTTTAGGAAATTTCAGATAAAATATCTGTCCTTTTGAAATATTTATATCTTTTCCTTTTTCAACGTATGATGCGGGACTTGCCTCATACAATGAAATAGCCGAAGATTTTAGCCTGTTGCCTTCAGCGTTTTCAACAGCTCCTTCGACAGCTGCAACACCCATGCTTAAACCCTTTACAAAATGATTTCCTACACTGAGAGCAGCATTTTTTGCAACACCTGCCTTGTTAAGTTCTGTTGTATATTTTCCGGTAACATTTGAATGAATAATACACTTGTTGCCGTTTTCATCTATGTACCAAATCGGCTGAAATGAAAATTTTGCGTTTCTTTTTAACCGCTTTGGTGTTTTGATATTTACAAGTTTTCCCTGAACATTTAATCCGCCTGATATTGTAATATCCTTATCAATACGGACAGGCGAAAGAAATTTCACAGAAACTGCCTGGGGAGGCTGTGATGTTGAAAATGATTCCAACGCTTCAACCTCTATTGTTTGAGAATATACGGGAATACCCGTTGCGATTATAACAATAAAACTTAAAAATAAATTTTTTTGCTTCATCTATAAATCCTCAAGGATATATTAGCAGATTTTTTTAAAATTGGCAATATTTTACTATTTTTTTAAATATTTTTTCAGATATTTACCTGTATATGAATTTTTGCATTTCATAATATCCTCAGGAGTACCTTGTGCTACAACTTGTCCGCCGTCATTCCCGCCTTCAGGTCCAAGGTCTATTATGTGGTCTGCTATTTTTATAAGGTCAAGATTGTGTTCAATCATTAATATAGTATTCCCCTGATTGGCAAGTGCGTGAAGAATTTTTGCAAGTTTATCCAAATCAGCCCAGTGTAAACCGACTGACGGTTCGTCAAGCAAATACAGAGTTTTGCCCGTTGAACGTTTGTTCAATTCGGAAGCAAGCTTTATTCTCTGTGCCTCCCCGCCTGAAAGTGTTGTTGAACTTTGTCCGAGTTTCATATAGTCAAGCCCGACATCATTCAGAGTTTGCAATTTTCGTTTTATTGACGGTATATTTTCAAAAAATTCGAGTGCTTCTTTTATACTCATATCCAAAACATCTGATATGGTTTTCCCTTTGTATTTAACCTCAAGTGTTTCTCTGTTGTATCGCTTGCCTTTGCAAACGTCGCATTTTACATAAACATCGGAAAGAAAATTCATTTCGATTTTTAAAAGACCGTCACCTTTGCAGGCTTCGCATCTCCCGCCTTTTACATTAAAACTGAATCTTCCCGGCTTGTAGCCGCGTACTTTTGCTTCGTTTGTTTTTGCAAAAACATCTCTAATCTGCGAAAATACATCTGTGTATGTTGCAGGATTTGAACGGGGAGTTCTTCCTATCGGTGATTGGTCGATATTTATTACTTTGTCAATATTTTCAAAGCCCAAAATATCGTCTATCCCTTGAGGTTTCGGTTTGTTTCTCCTTAATTTGTGAATTGCAAATTCATAAAGCAAATCCTGCATCAAGGATGATTTGCCCGAACCTGAAACCCCTGTTAAAACAACAATTTTCCCCAAAGGTATATCAACATCAATGTTTTTCAGGTTATTTAAGCGAGCATTTTTTATTTGGAGGTAATTTCCGTTTCCTTCTCTGAGTTTATCGGGTATAGGGATATATTTTTCTCCGCTCAGATATTTTCCTGTAATTGAATCTTTTGCGTTTATTATATCTTCAACCGAGCCCTGAGCAATAATTTTCCCGCCTGCAAGTCCGGCTCTGGGGCCTATATCAACGATATGATTTGCACTTCTTATTGTATCCTCATCATGTTCGACTACAATAAGTGTATTCCCAAGATTTCTCAGCTTAAACAGAGTTTTTATCAACATATCGTTATCTCTTTGGTGAAGTCCGATAGACGGTTCATCAAGAACGTACAAAACTCCGCTCAATCCGCTTCCTATTTGGGATGCAAGTCTTATTCTCTGTGCCTCCCCGCCTGAGAGTGTACCCGCCATTCTGGCAAGATTCAGATATTGCAATCCGACATCTTTTAAAAATTTCAGTCTTGCACGAATTTCATCAAGTATTTGTTTGGCGATTTTCAGTTGATATTCGGTTAAATCAAGATATAAGTCAGTTATAAAATCGAACTCTTCCTCAATAGACATAAGGGTAAATTCATAAATATTTTTATCTTTAATCTTTACAGCGAGCGGGAATTCTTTTAACCTTGCACCATGGCATTTAGGGCAGGGTTTTGCAACCATAAACGGTTCTATTTCATCCCTCCAGTAATCGCCGTTTGCATCGTTGTATCTTTTTTCAAGGAACGGAATTACACCGACAAACGGCATCATTTTCGTCTGATATCTGCTTGTACCGAAGTCTTTTATCCGCATTTTTATTGGTCTGTCAGAACCATATAAAATTGTTTTTTGTTCGCTTTCAGTCAGTTGTTCATAAGGTTTATCCATATCAATGTTGTATGCGCTGCATACAGATGAAAGCATATCTTTATAGTACGTTGTTGCAGGTCTGTCCCAGGCATAAATTGCATTATCATTTATCGATTTGGTTTTGTCAGGAACAACAAGGTCAGGATCAATAATAAAATCCGCACCTAAACCTGAGCATCTTTCACATGCCCCGTAAGGAGCGTTGAAAGAAAATATTCTTGGTGTAAGTTCTTCAAAACTCAGATTACAATCAGGACAGGCAAGTTTTTCACTAAATACAATCTCATCACTGCCGACAATGTCTATATTAACAATTCCGTCAGCTCTTTTCAGTGCAGTTTGAACACTATCAGTTATTCTTGATATTGCGCTTTCTTTTATTACAATTCTGTCTACAACAATGCTTATATCATGCTTTTTTGTCTTTTCAAGCGTAATTTCATCTTCATCAAGTGAATATACTTCTCCATCAACTTTTACTCTTACAAAGCCTTCCTGACTTAATTCTTTGAAAGTTGATGAATATTCTCCTTTTTTACCTCTTACAATCGGTGAAAGAATCTGTATTTTTGTACCTTCCCCAAGTTGCATAATTTTATTGACAATTTCATCAAGGGTTTGCGGTTTAATTTTTCTGCCGCATTTTGGGCAATACGGGGTTCCTACTCTTGCATACATAAGTCTTAAATAATCATAAATCTCAGTAATTGTCCCTACTGTGGAGCGAGGGTTATTACTTGTAGATTTCTGGTCAATTGAAATCGCAGGTGAAAGACCATCGATGTATTCAACATCAGGTTTATCTAGTTGTCCTAAGAATTGTCTTGCGTAGGTAGATAAGCTTTCTACATATCTTCTTTGTCCCTCTGCAAAAATTGTATCAAAGGCAAGAGAACTCTTCCCTGAGCCCGAAACTCCGGTAAAAACAATAAGCTCATTTTTAGGAAGCTCAAGAGAAACGCTTTTGAGATTATGTTCTTTTGCTCCCGATATTTTAATTACGTCTGTCATAATAATATTATTATTCAGAAATAAAATTTTTCAAATTTTATGATTAACTTTACAATTTTAGCTAAAAATGGTATAATATATAAGAATCATTCAATATATTATTTCTTGTCCTTTTTATAAAAGAAAGGACTTTAATTATGGGAAAATCTACAAAATATCCTGCTTATTCGGGCGGGAGTATAAGTATTAACGGCAGAGAAATTGCTTCTCACTATAACGACGGAGGGAACATTAAATCCTCGTACAACATGTCTGATACCGAGCGTAATATTTATGATTCGGTACAAAATAACCTCTCGGATTCCTTGAGCAATTTATTTAATATTAGTGATAATCAGCGTATTGAATGGCAAAATCAGCTTAATGCCTTAAAGAATCAAGGAATGCAGAATATTAACGATATTTACACTCCAATGCAAAACAATTTGAAAAATGATATTGCATCAAGATTTGGCAGCCTTGATAATTCGGTATTTCTTGATAAATTAAATACAATTGTTAATAATAAGGCTAAAGCCGTTGCGGATCTAAGCAATAATCTTGCACTTGAACAAAATAATCTTTATACTCAGGAAATTCAAAACAGAATTAATCTTATCAATATGCTCGACAGTCTGAATAATTCATTTAATTCAAGAATTATGGAATATCTGAATATGGCAAAAGGCAATTCATCAGCAGGTAACCAATATAACCAGTCGACGTATAAAAATAATCAATCTAACAGTTGGTTGAATACATATTCTCAACTTCAAAATGCAGGATTGGCTGCAGCAAAGATAGCACTATTATAAAATATATAAGAGCAGATACAATATAAGGTTGTTTCTGCTCTTTTTTCTTAATATAATTTACCAAATACTTTTTTCACAAAAATGTTTATTGTATCATGAGCCTATGGATATAAACGAAGTAAAAGAAGTATGGGGAAAGGTTAAAGAAGAAATGCAGGGGAAAATTCCCGAGCATGTTCTTAATACATGGATAAACCCTCTTGAGGCTGTTGATTATGAAAATAATACATTAGTCCTTTTATCACCCCAGCAGATGTCAGTTAATATTCTTAAAAACAGTTGGTTCTCTGATATAAAAGATGCTGTCAGAGCTATTCTTGGAGAAAACGCTTCTTTTTCACTTAATTATGATGCCGAATTAGGCAGAGAATATATCAAAAAACGCAAAAAAGTTATATCAAAAATTGCATCCGGTCAAACAGAGGAAGATTTAAAAAAGGAAGAAATTAAAAAATCTCTATCTCAAATGCAGTCTGATGCAAATTTAAACCTCAACTTAAAATTTGATAATTTTGTTGTTGGTGAAAATTCATCTTTTGCTTATAATGCGGCTTTTTCTGTTGCAAATAAACCGTCTGAAAAATTTAATCCTTTATTTATATATGGTGCATCAGGTTTAGGCAAAACTCATTTACTTCAGGCCATCGGACATCACATATTATTTAATACAAAGTTAAAAGTTCGTTATATCAGAATGGAAGATTATTTTAATGAATGGATGAAATGTTTTCAGTTAAAAGAACTTCCTAACGGAAAACGTAAAAATGAATGTAATAATTCTTTGATGAGAAAATTTCACCAAAAGTTTCAAAATGTCGATATTCTTTTGATGGATGATATTCAGTTTATTGAATCAAGAATGCGCACAATGGAGGATTTTTATTCGACATTTGAAGCTTTATATACAAATAATAAACAGATTGTTATTGCTTCAGACAGAGTACCAAAGGACATTCCTACTTTGCACGAACGCTTGCGTACACGTTTTGAGGGTGGATTGGTTGTTGATATTGTTCCGCCTGATTATGAAACAAGAGTTAAAATCGTGAAGGCTTATGCAAAAGATCTTGAGCTATCTCCTCATGAGGGTGTTTGTGAGTATATTGCTCAAAATTTTGCGGATAATGTAAGAGAATTAAAGGGTGCGTTTAATAAAGTCAGTGCATTTGCAGAATTTTCAAATCTTCCTTTGAATGTTGAAACTGCTCAAAAGGCACTCAAGCTTGAATTAAAAAAACGTGAACTTACACCTGATATTATTGCTCAAAAGGTTGCGGATTATCTTGATGTAACCGTAAAAGACTTAAAAAGTGCCGCAAGAAACCAAAAAGTTTCAAAAGCAAGACAAATTGCACTCTATTTATGCAGAGAAGTAATAAATATGAGTTATGAATCAATCGGAGATTTTTTTGATAAAAAGCATACAACGGTTCTTTATTCCTGCAATAACATTTCTGATAAACTCAAAACAGACAACAACTTAAAACTTTTAATTGACGATATAACAAAGACTTTTAAGGATTAAAAATGTACGATTATATTAAGGGAGAATTTACATATAAAATTTGCGGTCAAAAAGGGTGTTTTGCAACGATAGATAACCATGGAATCGGTTATTGTTTCGAAATAATGCCAAGAGATTATAATCAGCTAAAAAATGAGAATGAACAGGTTAAGATATATTCTGTTCTAATTCATAAAGAAGATAAAATGTCTCTTTGCGGTTTTTTGAAGCGTGAGGACAGAGACATGTTTAATGTTTTGACCTCTGTTTCGGGAGTCGGTACAAAAATGGCTTTGACACTTTTAGATTCCTTTATGATTACTGATTTGGTCGGATTTGTTCTTGACGGGAATTACAAAGCTCTTACAAGTGCAAAAGGTGTAGGTCCTAAACTTGCGCAAAAAATTATACTTGAACTTAAAGATAAACTTAATTCTTACAAAGGTACAACTGACGTTTCAACTCAAAAAACTTTATCTAAAGTAAATAATCAGGAAATAGATGATGCTCAGTCTGTTTTGCATTCACTCGGTTATGAGAACAATGAAATTAAAATGGCACTTGGACGTGCGCTCGAAACTCTGCCAAGCGATTCAACTGCCGAAGAAATCCTTAAAAAATCACTTCAAATACTTTCACTTTAGCTAAGGTTTATTATTCTGAATAAAAACGGCATTACTATTAGCGCAATCAGCCCAGCTGAAACAAGCGAAGGTCCAAACGGTATAACTGATGCGAATTCTTTCTTGTTTTTTATGCCTTTCAGAAGTTCAAAACATAGTGCAATTGCAAGAACAACAAGAATTGCCGTACAGATAATTAATACAGCTGTATTAGCAAATAATGCAGTGGTTTGAACATAAAAATAACATGCTGCAAATATTATAAAAGCTGTTGTCAAACAAAGTAAATAATATTTTTTTTCTATTACCAAATTTTTTATAAATAACGGCAAAGTTACGACCACAGATATGACTACGCTTAATACAAATAAGCAAAGCAGAGTAAAAAGAATATAAAGAAAATTGTAGCCGCCAAAAAGTGCGGTAACGACTGATGCAACCCCCGCAAAGATATAAGAATCTCCGTCTCCGAAAGTTTCTGTTTTCAAAATAAAAGAGCTGCCTCGTCTTAAAACTTCCATAAATATAAAAGCAATTATTGCACTTAAAACGGTAAATAAAACAGGCGTTAAAAGCAGCATTATTTTTACAAAACCGTATTTAAACTCATTGTAAAATCCCATTGAACCGACAATTATGCTGTATATAAAGCCGGTAGCAATAAGAGAAATAGTATGTTTATCGGCAACCATCATTTCTTTAATATCCGTACCTGATATTACAATAAACAGTGATACGGCTATAAGAGAAAAAATAAGCATGTATATGTATAAAATGTTGTAACCGTATGATGAGTAGAGGGGTAAAATCAGATATATAAATCCGAATATAGTAAATAATATTCCCGTTAGAAGTTCAACAATCGGATATTGAATACTTATATGCTCATGACAGAATGCACATTTTCCTCTTAAAAAAATGTATGAAAGAACAGGCATATTATGATACCATTTGAGCGGGGTTTGGCATTTAGGACATTTTGACCCCGGAAAAGCTATTGATTCTCCGCTCACCGTTCGTAGAATAACAACATTTAAAAAGCTGCCGATTACGAGTCCTATTATAAATATAAAGCATAAAAGTAAAATCATTATTCCTCCTCATTGTTTATATCATGTTCTAAAATGACATACATTTTATTAAGTCCTCTTTTGATTATTCGTGCAACCTGCATTGCTGAAATCCCGAATTCTTCCGATATAGCCTTTTTCGTCAGTCCGTTTATATAATATGCACAAATAATTTTTCTCTCTTTTTCAGGAAGTTTTTCAAGAGCATACTCAATAATTTTTTTATTGTCGTAGTTTTCCTGATAGTTTTTGTCATCTTGAGATTGTATTCTGTCTGCAAGAGTTTCTATTCCGTCAGTAGAAAATACTCTTTGGTCAAGTGAAACAATGTTGTTCAGCAATTCAATATTAAGTACGTCTTCAACAGTCTGAAGCGGTAAATTTGTGGCTTTTGCAATTTCTTTGGCTGTCGGGTTATTGTCTGTAATATTTTGAGATTCAATATATTCTCTGACCTTATTTATATTCTCGACAGTTTGTCTTGGCGGTTTGACAATATTGGCTTTATCCCGCAGATATTGAAGAATTTTTCCTTTTATATATATCGTGCAGTAATTTTTAAAACTTCCTTTTGATTTTGTTTCATAATTTTCAACAGCCTTTAAAACACCCAAAGCCCCAACCTGTATTAAATCATCTTTTGGAACATTTACGGATACGGGATATAAAGAGCCCACAATTTTTTTTACGAGTTTTAGAGATTCTTCAACAAGATTAAGGTAGCAGACATGTTTTTTTTTGTTGTCTGTTTCTGTTTTAAAATTTATTATTAAATCCTCAAGATGCTGAGTCTCTGATATATCCTCTTTCATTCACCCTCCTTGTCATATTCTAACATAAATTGTTAAATAAAATAATTTTGTTAATATTTTTTGTTTATGTTATTATTAATCTATATTATTTTATCGGGAGTATAACAGATGATTACAGTAGAAGATGTAGAACACGTTGCTAAATTAGCCAGATTAAAACTGACGGAAGAAGAAAAAACTTTATATACAAAACAGCTTGGAGATGTTTTAAAATACGTTGATCAAATGAATGAAGTCGATACTTCAAATGTAAAACCTATGACTCAGGTTATTGATTTTTCAAATGTAACAAGAGAGGATATTCCCAATCAGGAAATATCAAAAGAAGCTTTAATGTCAAACGCTCCTGATGAGGAAAACGGATTCTTTAAAGTTCCGAAAATCGGCTAGTATTTTAGATTATTTTTATTATTTTAAAGGGGTATGTAATGACTAAATATATATTTGTAACAGGCGGGGTTGTCAGTTCATTGGGAAAAGGTATAGTTGCAGCATCTCTTGGCAGATTGTTGCGTTCAAGAGGTTATTCCGTTATCAACCAAAAATTTGACCCTTATATAAATGTTGATCCGGGGACTATGAGTCCGTTTCAGCATGGCGAAGTTTTTGTAACGGATGACGGAGCCGAAACTGACCTTGATTTAGGTCACTACGAAAGATTTACCGATACAAATCTCGGCAAATACAACAACGTAACTTCCGGTAGTGTTTATCAAAAAGTTATTGAGAAAGAGCGCAGAGGTGATTATCTTGGTGCTACCGTTCAGGTTATTCCGCATATTACAAATGAAATTAAATCACGAATTGTAGGGGCAACAAAACAGTTTAATCCGGATTTTCATATTATTGAAATAGGTGGTACAATCGGGGACATTGAATCTTTACCCTTTATTGAAGCAATAAGACAATATAAAGCTGAAATGGGCTATGGAAATGCTATTTCTATCCACTGTACCCTTTTACCTTACCTGCCGACGTCAGGTGAATTAAAGACAAAACCTTCTCAACACAGTGTAAATGTGTTAAGAAGTTACGGTCTGCAGCCTGAAATTTTAGTTTGCAGGACTCAAAAGCCTATTCCTAAAACTGAAAGAGAAAAACTTGCGCTATTCTGCTCAATTACAAAAGATGCCGTAATTGAATGCAGAGATATGAAAACTATATATGAGGTTCCGCTGGCACTGGAAGAACAAGGACTTTGTCAGGTAGCATTAAAAATGCTCGGTGTAAAGGACAAAAAACCTGATTTAAAATCATGGGAAAAATTAGTTGAAAGAATTAAAAATCCGACCAAGAAAATAAGAGTCGGAATTGCAGGGAAATATACAAAACTTTCCGATGCTTATATTTCTGTTGTTGAATCCCTGAAACATGCAGGATATGCCGATTCTGCGTCAATTGAGATTAAATGGATAAATTCTGAGGATTGTGTAGATTATAATTCTTGCAAAAATGAATTATCGGATGTTGATGCAGTTGTTGTACCGGGAGGTTTTGGCGTTAGAGGTATTGAGGGTAAACTCAATGTAATACGTTATGCCAGAGAAAACAATTTACCGTTTTTGGGATTATGTTTAGGGTTACAATGCACAGTAATTGAATATGCAAGAAATGTACTTAAACTCGAAGATGCTAATTCAAAAGAATTTGACGACAATCCTGCAAACCCTGTAATTGATATGATGCTTGACCAAAAGCATGTCAAAGGTTATGGCGGGACAATGAGATTGGGTGCTTATGACTGTAATCTTAAAAAAGGTACTGTTGCACATAAAGCATACGGGAAAGATGTTATTTCTGAACGTCACAGACACAGATACGAAGTTAATTATGAATACATTGACAGATTATCTGATGCGGGACTTGTGTTCTCCGGGATGTCACCTGACGGAATGCTTGCTGAAATAGTTGAATTACCAAAACTTGACTGGTTTGTTGCCTGTCAGTTTCACCCTGAATTTAAGTCACGTCCTGACAAACCGCATCCGCTATTTAAGGGGCTTGTTGATGCCGCATTGAAGCAAAAGGGGAATAAATAATTGATTATTTCCGATAATAATATAAAAAAGCCGCTGGGTTTTATAATACGAAATCGCAGGGGATATCAAAGCGACTTAAAGCAATATGATATTTATATAAAAAGCTTTCAAACCGTAGGATTTTTAAATACGGGACATACGCTTAAAGCTGATACATACAGCGTAACTAAATTGGCAGATAATTATTACAAAGATTTATACGGAAACACATCATATTATATGCAAAGATTGAGAGGATTTTTCTCAAAATTGTTTAAATAAAACTATATATTATCATTAAGAGGGGTAAATAATGAGTGAAAGTACAGAATTAAAGCGATTTACGACAATTAATTTTTTAAATTTGGCATTAGGTTTTTTAGGATTACAATTTGCATGGCAAATGAGAATTGCCCTTGCTGAGCCTGTAACATCAGGATTGGGAGCTTCCCCTTTGCTATATAGTCTGATATGGCTTGCAGGTCCGTTTTCGGGAATGGTAGTTCAGCCGATTGTCGGTGTTTTGAGTGATAATACCAAATCAAAATTCGGACGCAGACGTCCTTATTTACTTGGAGGAACGTTAATTACCGCACTTGCATTGTGGGCATTTCCTCATTCGGCTGGAATTTCCGATATTATAAGCAAATTATTTCATTTTAATATGCCTGCTTGGGGCGGTTTGCTTATCGCTGCAATTTTAATATGGGTAATTGATGCCTGCATAAATATTGCGCAAGGTCCTTACAGATCTTTAATTCCTGATGTTGTACCAAAAGAACAGCATGCTAATGCAAATTCTTATATAAGTCTTGCTATTGGGTTGGGTTCTGTTATTGCAATGGTGGTTGCACCTTTGTTAAAGTTTTTGTTTGACTATCAGATGCCTATTGATGCACAGTTTTTAATGGCAGGTATTGCTTTTACTCTTGCTATGATTTGGACTTGTTTAACAATCAAGGAAAGAAGTACGCTAAAAGCCGATGTTGCGCAGGAACAACAAGGAGAAAAACAATCGTTTGCTCAGTCTTTAAAAGAATTTTTCTTACTCTCGCCTGAAGTAAAAAAAATATGCCTAATGCAGTTTTTTACATGGATTGGGATGATGTGTCTTTTAATTTATATTACTCCGTTTGCTATACATACGGTTTATAATATACCTGATTTAGCTACGGCGGTTGTGGATAAAGCTATGGAACAAACCGCTCAGAATTATGCCTTAATCTGTCTTGCAGTGTTCAATTTTGTTTGTTTTGTTATAGCTATTCCGCTTGCTAATCTTGCAAATAAATTTGGGAATAAAAAAGTTCATATTGTTTCAATGTTATCAATGGTTCTTGCATATTTAGGGCTTGCAATTTTTAGGCATAATCAGGCTGCGGTTCTGTTTTTCATGGGCTTGTCAGGTATTGGTTGGGCAAGTGTTTGTGCTTTGCCGTTTGCGATGCTTTCAAAATATATAAAACCGGGAACGGAAGGTTCTGTAATGGGAATATTTAATATATTTATTGCAGGTCCACAGGTATTTGTATGTACTTTGGTCGGCTGGCTTATCAATATTTCTGTTATGTCAGGCGGTTTAAATCACCATTACGAATTGACATTTTATATCGGCGCAGGATGCTTGCTATTGGCATCACTTGTCACATCTGCTATAAAAGAATAATACATATAAATTAAAAAAAAATAACCTTTTGCTTTTGGCGAGAGGTTATTTTTTGCATATTTTTATTCAAGATTTTTAAGTGATGTGTCCACTAAATTTTTTGCAATTTTCAAAGCTTTATCAAAAGTTTTGGTATCTTGTAAAAAATTGTCATTTGCGATATATTCTCTTACTATTTTGCGGGCATAAGTGCCTATGGCTACACCGTTTGCACAAACCCCGCATAATTTTGCAAGCTCGGTTGTTTTTGAATTTGTACCGCCTGATAAGAGCATATAAACAGGTAAGTTTTCGTTTTGGATAATTTCTCCCGTTGCGACAGCCTGAAGTGTTGTTTTATAATCGTCTGATGCTCCCGACATTGGCGCACCGTCAGCTTGAATTATAGTTGTGTACGGCTCTCTGTTTTTCAACATTTTATTTAGTCTTTTTATTATAGCGCTATTGCCAAGTTTTAATCTGTCAATGCAAATACTGAGCATACCGTCATAAATGTTATTTATATCGTTCCATTTTTCGTCAATTTCTGCTTCATTATCTCCAATAATATGCAATTCTACACAGTCAATTCCCATATCAATTATCGGAGGCAAAACTTTTTTTAAATCAGTGTACTCGCTTTCAAGCGTAATTGCTTTTTTAGGACAAATATTAACACAATTCCCGCAGCCGATACATTTTATTCGTTTTACCTTATAGCTTATCGGGTTTTCGGCAATAGAATGTTCAAGACAAACTTTTTCGCATTTACCGCATTTAACACATAAATCCTGATTAATAAAGGCCTTTGATACATGCGGGTCACCTTTTATACCGACAGAGCAGCAAAGGTATCTGTCTTTTGTTATTCCCGAACGTTCAATTCCATGTTTTGCGGCTGTTACAATTTCAGGTTTTGCACATAAATCAAAAAAGTTACATCCTGCCTTTGAATATAAGGTAACAAGTTTTTCAACTTCTGTTGCATCTTCATTCCCTGCACCGCATACCAGTTTAAAGCATCTTTTATCATTCAGAACGTCATTTAACATACTAAGAATTATAGCACAGATGTTTTATTATTTTTTCATTGACCAAATAAAAAAAACAGATACTTGATTGTATCTGCTTTTTTATTTGCCGGTGGTCGGGGTGTCTTGAGTCACTCGCAGTAAACGGCATTTCGCATTTTGTTTTTATGTGCTTTTCAAGCACAAACCAAAATATGCTTCAGCCTCTGCTCGTTCCTCGCTCGAACCGATAACACGGTTCTCCCCCTTGACCAAATAAAAAAAAAA
>ERZ842401.1460-NODE-1460-length-33819-cov-25.371372_pt1 | contig 33819 bp, 27 predicted proteins | sample MGYA00521270_ERZ842401 | MGnify/ENA primary metagenome ERZ842401 (study PRJEB31892, sample SAMEA3878208) | bioreactor metagenome | biome: Moose rumen | place: Sweden | collected 2011-10 | study: EMG produced TPA metagenomics assembly of the PRJEB12797 data set...
GCTCATTCCGGCTTTATTGCCGGCTCAATTGAAACCAAGTGACTAGCTCACTTGTTTTGTAGTTGTATTTTTGGCTCATTCCGGCTTTATTGCCGGCTCAATTGAAACCATCAACTCTTACTTCCACGTATTTCTGCGTGGATGGGCTCATTCCGGCTTTATTGCCGGCTCAATTGAAACCAAGTGACTAGCTCACTTGTTTTGTAGTTGTATTTTTGGCTCATTCCGGCTTTATTGCCGGCTCAATTGAAACCATCAACTCTTACTTCCACGTATTTCTGCGTGGATGGGCTCATTCCGGCTTTATTGCCGGCTCAATTGAAACTTCAGTTCTTCTTCTCAGCAGGAAGAATAACTGTACCGGCTCATTCCGGCTTTATTGCCGGCTCAATTGAAACTGATTGTATCAGGGAGTGAAACAAACACCTCATTGCCGGGCTCATTCCGGCTTTATTGCCGGCTCAATTGAAACCCAACTGAATTGATGACCAACATTTCATAATGTTGTCGGCTCATTCCGGCTTTATTGCCGGCTCAATTGAAACCATCTGATTAGTGCTGTTCCTGAGCCTGTGTTTCAGGCGGCTCATTCCGGCTTTATTGCCGGCTCAATTGAAACTGTGTTTCAGGCTTTAGTTCAGGTATAGGCTGAGGTTGGCTCATTCCGGCTTTATTGCCGGCTCAATTGAAACTTGTTGACGTGGATTTGGGCGAACCCACTCACATGGCTCATTCCGGCTTTATTGCCGGCTCAATTGAAACCAGGACTGAGGAGATGGCCCGCAGAAGGCCTTTAGGCTCATTCCGGCTTTATTGCCGGCTCAATTGAAACATGTATGCAACAAAGCAAGATGGAATCTAGGGATCGTGGCTCATTCCGGCTTTATTGCCGGCTCAATTGAAACCAGTGGCATCAATGGTGTCAATGATGTCCTTGTTCCTGGCTCATTCCGGCTTTATTGCCGGCTCAATTGAAACGAAATGTTGTGCAGAAAGTGATAACGTACAAGTACATGGCTCATTCCGGCTTTATTGCCGGCTCAATTGAAACCAGTATTCAGATTCGTCTGCACCTTCATCTAAAATGGGCGGCTCATTCCGGCTTTATTGCCGGCTCAATTGAAACTAAAGGACCAGGAGAATGACCAGAACGATGGCTGTTGGGCTCATTCCGGCTTTATTGCCGGCTCAATTGAAACGATCCACCCATCGCCCACCATATCTTCTGCCTTTTCCAAGGCTCATTCCGGCTTTATTGCCGGCTCAATTGAAACTAACAACCATCCTTGTTTTCCTTCAGGTAATGCATCAGGGCTCATTCCGGCTTTATTGCCGGCTCAATTGAAACCAGCAAAGGTTTGAGCCTCGCTGAAGTCCACCATTTCCGGCTCATTCCGGCTTTATTGCCGGCTCAATTGAAACAAGAAGTCTTCTCGCAGGAACCAGTGAGCGATTCCGTGGCTCATTCCGGCTTTATTGCCGGCTCAATTGAAACCTTCTCAAGAGGGACCAACCGGTCCAGATAACGCTTGGCTCATTCCGGCTTTATTGCCGGCTCAATTGAAACTTTAAGAAATCAGGCTTTTTAAAATACTTTCCATCTTTAGGCTCATTCCGGCTTTATTGCCGGCTCAATTGAAACCAGCCAGTCGTCCACATTTTTCTCACCGAGAGTACATGGCTCATTCCGGCTTTATTGCCGGCTCAATTGAAACCAGGCCACCATCGTCTTTGATGTGGCGGCTGACATGGCTCATTCCGGCTTTATTGCCGGCTCAATTGAAACAAACGACCACATCCCCGTCATCCAACTTGGCTTCGGCTCATTCCGGCTTTATTGCCGGCTCAATTGAAACTATCTGTGACCACTTCTTGAGCTTTGTCAATGTCCTTGGCTCATTCCGGCTTTATTGCCGGCTCAATTGAAACCCGAATCTTTCCGCTGTTGAGGCTATTGACAATAACGGCTCATTCCGGCTTTATTGCCGGCTCAATTGAAACGAGCCAGAATGAACCCGTTATCTTCCAGGAATTTCTCGGCTCATTCCGGCTTTATTGCCGGCTCAATTGAAACCGTATCAAACCAGGAGCTAATCTCTACATCAACCTGGCTCATTCCGGCTTTATTGCCGGCTCAATTGAAACCAGCATTGGCACTACGTACTGAGGTTTGGTCTGTTCTGGCTCATTCCGGCTTTATTGCCGGCTCAATTGAAACCTCACCGAAGGCCTTGCGGAGGCGGCGAGCCTCCTCAAGGCTCATTCCGGCTTTATTGCCGGCTCAATTGAAACCTTCGACCCGCTAATTGTTTGAGCACTATTTAAAGGGCTCATTCCGGCTTTATTGCCGGCTCAATTGAAACGACATGCTGAGGTCGCTGATGACGGCTTTAAAACCAGGGCTCATTCCGGCTTTATTGCCGGCTCAATTGAAACTTTATCGTATGCCTCCAACATACTTCTAACCTGTTTAGGCTCATTCCGGCTTTATTGCCGGCTCAATTGAAACGGCGCTCATCAGCGCCTTAACCTCGCGGCGGTACAAGGCTCATTCCGGCTTTATTGCCGGCTCAATTGAAACCGCATTATTCTTTGCTGACCAGAGGTCCATACCGAGGGCTCATTCCGGCTTTATTGCCGGCTCAATTTAAACAACAGAAGATTGAGTTTTGTTAAAATTAATTATTAGGGAACAATCATGATTAAAAACGGTACAGGAATAATTTTTGAAAAATCTGACAAATTTGATAAATACCGATACATTTTTAAAGAAATGTTCAGGGATTTAAAAGAAAGAAAATTCAAAGTTAGATTCCATAAAAAACAGATTTTGTGTTTAAGAAGATTTGTCAATAAACTCAATCCAATTATTTTTAGTGATATTAGATCTATACATATCAACTCAAACATTAAATTAAGCAGGATTTACAATCAATTTGATAAAATTTTTTGCTTTTATCTCGACTATAAGTATTTACATTATGAAATAACATTAACAATGTCTTTTAATTTAAACAACGCCAATAAATGTAAATTATCGATTTTTATTCATGATTGGAATAATCATAATCGCATTTACTTTGATGATTACAGTGGTGTGTATTCCGTCAACGATATAAATAAGGTTGTAAAGGATAATATAAAGGTGTAAAAATGCGGTTTGATACATTATTTGAAGCTGACGAAAATAAAAATTTAATAAGAGCCAAAATTATTTGGCAACGGAGGAACCAATACGAAATGCGTTGAATATACAACCTGACATTGAAGCAGTCGCATTCCGGCTTTATTGCCGGCTCAATTGAAATATGTTCTTTGCACCCATAGTGGTGTCAAGCTTTCTCAATTCGAATTCCGGCTTCTTTTACTTCTTAAATGCAACTATTGACTTGGTGATTTTACTTTGGTTATTAGTTGTTTTAATTTTTTTTAAACTTTTTTAAGAATTAGAAATAATGAATCGTCACAAGTGGTAAATTGGAAGGATAAGAAATATAACGAAGCTGAAAAATTCTGGGAAAGTTGGCTTTGATGGTTTTATTCCGCTTGACTAGACCCAAAAACTGGGATAGGCTTATTGTCTTATGAAAAGGCTACTTGCTACTCTTGAAACTCGCTTTTCCAAAGAATTAAAATCTCTGTAAAAGTCTGACTTTATTCCTCCTCTCTCTATTACCCTTCTTTTGCAATTTTTATTTAATTTTCTGACTGTAGTTTTCACAAAAAATATGGGCCATCCACTTTCACAGTGCCCGGGATATCACGCAGTCAATTACAATCCTTCCCGTTCCTGGGTAACTTCCCATCTTAAATCTACGAACCAGAAAAATGCTTTTCTCCTAACTCCGGAGATCACTGCAGATCCCGCCAGCATTCAGGCACGGTGCTTGCTTTCCTTTGGCTGTGATCTGACTCAAGAAATTATTCTCCGACGTCCCCCAGACTATTCCCGGATCCCCGTGGGGCCTGATCTGGCGTGCTATAATGGGGACAATCTGGTGATTGCAGGGACCCCATGGCGTTTGACATCAAGCAGTACCTAACAGGACCGCAGCTGAAGCAGCTGATGAAAAAGGGCTTCGGCTCCCCGACCCTGATCTTGGGCGGTCTGGCCATGGTGGTGCTGCCCATCCCCGCTTGGATGCTGGACATCTTCTTTGTCTTCAACATCACCATTGCCATTGTGGTGCTGATGGTCTCCATCCTGTCCAAGCGTCCCCTGGACTTTGCCTCCTTTCCTACCATCCTGCTGATCGCAACCCTGCTGAGGCTTGCCCTGAATGTGGCCTCCACCCGGGTGATCTTGATCAAGGGGGCCAATGGTGATGACGCGGCGGGGCAGGTGATCAAGTCCTTCAGCGACGTGGTCATCGGCGGCAACTATGTGGTGGGTCTTATCGTTTTCATCATCCTGATGGTCATCAACTTTGTGGTGATCACCAAGGGCGCCGGACGTATATCTGAAGTTACCGCCAGGTTCACCCTGGACGCCATGCCCGGCAAGCAGATGGCCATTGATGCGGATCTGAACTCTGGCCTCATTGATCAAGAAAAGGCCAAGGAGCGCCGGCGGGAGGTGGCAGCGGAGGCTGAGTTCTACGGCTCCATGGACGGTGCCTCCAAGTTCGTCAAGGGTGACGCCATTGCCGGTCTCATCATCATGGCCATCAACATTGTGGGTGGCCTCATCGTGGGAGTGGGGCAGTTTGATCTGGGGGTGGCCGATGCGGTGGCCCTGTACACCAAGCTCACCATCGGTGACGGTCTGGTGGCCCAGATCCCCTCCCTGCTGCTGTCCATCTCCTCGGCCATCATCATCACCCGGCAGAATGACGAGTCAGAGCTGGGCACCCTGGTGCTGGGGCAGATGTTCGGGGATATCCGGACCCTCTATGTCGCCGCATCCATCCTGTTTGTCATGGGCGTGGTTCCGGGAATGCCCCACCTGGCCTTCCTGCTGTTTGCCGGCCTGGTGGGCGGTCTGGGATGGGCCATGCAGAAATACGCTCCCAAGAAGATCTCCAAGGAAGAGAAGGAGGCTATGGAGCGCAAGGCCCAGGAGGCCAAGAAGGCGGTGGAGCAGAAGCAGAAGGATCTCAGTTGGGATGATGTGGCCCAGGTGGACACCATCGGTCTGGAGATCGGCTACCGCCTCATTCCCCTGGTGGACAAGAACCAGAACGGCGAGCTGCTGAACCGGGTCAAGGGCGTCCGGAAGAAACTGTCCCAGGAGCTGGGCTTCCTGGTGCCGGCGGTGCATATCCGGGACAACCTGGATCTCCAGGCCAACAGTTACCGGATCACCATCATGGGCGTGACCATGGGTGAGTCCGAGGTGTATGTGGACAAGCAGATGGCCATCAACCCCGGAGAGGTCTTCGGCACCATCAAGGGCATAGAGGGCCGGGATCCGGCCTTCGGTCTGGATGCGGTGTGGATCGCCCCGGATCAGTCGGAGCAGGCCCAGAGCCTGGGGTACACGGTGGTGGACTCCCCCACGGTCATTGCCACCCACATCAGCCAGATCCTGACCAACAACGCCTCCTCCCTGCTGGGTCATGAGGAGGTGCAGCATCTGCTGGATCAGGTGTCCAAGACCCAGCCCAAGCTGGTGGACGGCCTGATCCCCGGGGTGGTGAGTCTGGGGGTGCTGGTGCAGGTTCTCCAGAAGCTGCTGTATGAGGAAGTGCCCATCCGGGATATGCGGACGGTGCTGCAGACGGTGGTGGAATATGCTCCCCGGAGCCAGGATCCCGAGGTGCTCACCGCAGCCTGCCGGGTGGCCCTGAGGCGGCTTATTGTGCAGAACCTGGTGGGCGGGGATCCGGTGATCCCGGTGATCACCCTGGCCCCGGATCTGGAGAAGATCCTCCACAAGTCCCTGCAGACCTCCGGGGGCGAGGGGATCGGCATCGAGCCGGGCCTGGCGGAGCGGATGCAGCAGTCCCTGGCCGAGGCCACCCAGGCCCAGGAGCTGGAGGGCCAGCCGGCCATCCTGCTCACCTCAGGAGTCCTCCGGGGAACCCTGGCCAAGTTTGTGAAGAACTCCATCCCGGGACTCCGGGTGCTTTCCTACCAGGAGGTGCCGGATGAGAAGCAGATCAGGATCGTCAGCTCCATTGGGCAGCGGTGAGGCTGCCGTGCTGAAGGAGTAATGCAGTGAAGATAAAGCGGTTTTTAGCCCCGGACATGCGTTCGGCCCTGGCCAAGGTCAAGGAGGAGCTTGGTCCGGATGCGGTGATCATGTCCAACAAGAAGGTGGCCGAGGGGGTGGAGATCGTTGCCGCTTACGAAGAGGATGCGGCACCTCCCCCTCCTCCGGAGCGGCCTTCCCGGAAGGCGCCGCCCCGGAGCGACTTCGGTGATGACGACAATGTGACCATTTCCTCCCGGGCAGCCGCCGCCGCCCGGGCCTCTGCCGCGGAGCCCTCCCTGGGGGGCTATGAGCGCACCCTGTCCTCCCGGTCCCGGGCCAGCAGGAACAATGAGCAGATGGCCAACACCCTGAGCGAGCTCCTGTCACGGCAGAAGAGCCGCCGGGGAGCCGCCCCGTCTGCTGCGGGTGATCCTGCCGAGGGGGATTATCCCCGGACCCTGGCGGAGCAGCACGGGGGGCTTTCCCCTGAAGGCGGAAGATCTGAGGGCGCCGCCCCGTCCCGGCGGGCCCCGGCAGCGGGACCTGATCCCGCCATTGCCGCCCTGCAGGAGGAGGTGCAGAGCATCCGGAAACTCCTCCAGTCCCAGCTGGCGGGGCTGATGACCGACGACATGGAGCGCCGGGAGCCGGTGAAGGCCATGGTGGTGAAGCTTCTGGTGCGGGGCGGGTTCACTGACTCCTATTCCCGGTTCCTGGCGGAGCAGCTGCCGCCTTCCGGCAGCCTGCGCCAGAGCTGGCGGGCCCTGGCGGCGGTGATCGCGGAGAACCTGCTTATCGGCCGGGACGAGATCCTTCAGCGGGGCGGGGCGGTGACCCTGGTGGGACCCACGGGGGTGGGCAAGACCACCACCATCGCTAAGCTCGCAGCCCACTTTGCCATGCAGTACGGGGCCGATCAGGTGGCCCTGGTGACGGCGGACAATTACCGTATCGGCGCCTATGAGCAGCTGCAGACCTACGGGCGGATCATGGGGTGCACAGTCAAAAGTTTGACTGATATGGCAGAAATGCAGAATGTTTTATACCAGCTCCGGAATCGTCGTTTAGTATTAATAGACACTGCGGGCATGGGTCAGCGTGATGGGCGTCTCACTGCCCAGCTGGATCAGCTGGTCAACAGCTCCAACATCCACATTCACAACTACCTGGTGTTGCCGGCCACCGGACAGCGCCGGGTCCTGCAGGAGGCATTTGATCAGTTCAGCCGTATCGAACTGTCCGGCGCCATCCTCACCAAACTGGATGAGAGCATAGGTCTCGGGGATGTGCTGGGAGTGTGCATGAGCAACCGGCTGCCGGTGTGCTACACCACCAACGGCCAGCGGGTGCCGGAGGATCTGGAGGTGGCCAAGGGCTCCAAGCTGGTGCAGCTGGCCATGGCGTACATGGAAGACGATCGGAATGCCTGACGGGGAGGGGGAAAGTTTATGACCGAAAAGTTTGATCAGGCCCGGGGGCTGCGCACCTCCATGAACAGCCGGATGCAGCCGCAGCTTTCTGCCCAGAACCAGCGGGTCAAGGTGATCACGGTCACCGGCGGCAAGGGCGGCGTGGGCAAGTCCAATGTCTCCCTGAACCTGGCGGTGACCATGGCCTCCATGGGCAAGAAGGTGATGCTCCTGGATGCGGATCTGGGACTGGCCAACATTGACGTCATGCTGGGCCTCAGCGTCCGGCGCAACCTGTTCAATGTTTTGAACGGCGACTGCACCCTGGACGATATCATTATCCGGGGACCTTATGATCTGATGATCCTCCCCGCCACCTCCGGCACCCAGGCCATGGTGGAGCTCACCCAGGCACAGCATGCGGCCCTGATCAGGGCCTTTGGTGAGCTCAGGGCTGAGGTGGACGTGCTGATCGTGGACACTGCGGCGGGCATTTCCAGCATGGTGCTGAGTTTTGCCCGGGCTGCCCAGGATGTGCTGGTGGTGGTGTGTGACGAGCCCACTTCCGTCACCGACGCCTACGCTCTCATGAAGATCCTCAGCAAGGACTACGGCATTTTCCGCTTCAAGATTGTGGCCAACATGGTGCGCACCATGAAGGAGGGGCAGGATCTTTTCGTGAAGCTCACCAAGGTCACCGAGCGCTTCCTGGATGCCTCCCTGGAGCTGGTGGGCTGCATTCCCTATGATCCCAATGTGAAGCTGGCCATCAAGAAGCAGCAGGTCATTGTGGACGCCTTCCCCAAGTCCCCGGCTTCCATCTCCTTCCGGGCCCTGGCCAACCGGGCATTGACCTGGCCCATCCCTTACCAGGCTGAGGGGCATCTGCAGTTCTTTATTGAAAACATGCTTTCCATCAGGGAAATGTAGTTTCCCGGGGGCAGGCCGCAGAGACCGGAAATCAGATCCATGGCAATCAAGGGCAGAGGCTATTATTCCAGCTGCCGGGACCGCACAGAGGCCCTGGTGAACGAGTATGCGCCCATGGTGAAGAAGATCGCCCTTCACCTCAAGGCCAGACTGCCGGCATCGGTGCTGCTGGATGATCTGATCCAGTCCGGCATGCTTGGTCTGCTGGACGCCTCCCAGAACTTTGATCCCGCCAAGGGGGCCTCCTTTGAGACCTTTGCCAGCATCCGGATCCGGGGCGCCATGATTGACGATATCCGGAAGGGTGACTGGGCTCCCCGGTCGGTGCACCACAACACCCGGCGCATCGGGGAGGCTATTGCCGAGCTGTCCCAGATCAAGAAGCGGGATCCCACGGATGAGGAGGTGGCCGATCACATGGGCGTCTCCATCCGGGAATACCACACCATGCTCTATGAGGCTGCCACCTCCCGGGTCACCGCCATTGAGGATCTGGGCATCTCCTCCGACGCCATTGTCTTTGAGCACCAGGACATTTCTGAGGACTCACCCCTGAAGGCGGTGATGAATGAGAAATACCGGGATGCCCTGGCCCATGCCATTGAGTCCCTTCCTCCCCGGGAGGCCCTGGTGTTTTCCCTCTATTACAATGACGAACTGAACCTGAAGGAGATCGGCATGGTCCTGGATGTCACGGAGTCCCGGATCTCCCAGATCCTGAACCAGGCCATTGTCCGCCTGCGCACCAAGCTGCGGGACTGGATCTGAGGGGGCGCAAGCATCGTCTCCGGGTGTCCCGGCTCCGGTGCCGCACTTCAGCCGCCTTCCGGTGTCCCGGGCTTCTCTCTCCCTCCGGCACCGACATCAGGCTTCTGCCTTTTCCCTTTGCTGCTATCGTTGCCGTTGCCGTTCATGCTGCCACTGTCCTTGCCGCTGCACCCCTGGCGTCTGCCTTCTTCCGGTGCCCATCTTTCCCCTCCGTCTCCCGGGCAATATTCACTCCCCTCTGTCCGGTCATCCGTCCATCCGTCTATCTGTCCGTTCTTCCTTTCCAGCGTGCCCGGCACAGGTCCCGGTTCAGAGTAGTGGGGGGAACTGTGGGGCGGCGGGGCAGGGGATTGGTCAGGGCGGGCGTCTGGTCATGGTTGGGACATGGACATGGACATGGGAAATGCTCAGTGACGTGATCTGCTGATCACCGGTGCGGAGGGGTCTGGTGCCCAGGGTGAGGGCAGGGGACAGATTTTTCCGGATCTGCCCCTCTGTTGTGCCCACGTGCTGTCAATCTAACAAAATGTGCCAAACAACAAAGTATTTGACAGTCTGTTTGTATATCATTCGTTAGGATTTGCGGCGGATGTCCCCGCCGGAAAAGAGGTTCCCAGGTGTGCCCGGGCTGTCCCCCTGTGTGTTTATAGGGATTTGTGGGCTTGTGGTGTTATAATCCATCCTGTGAAATCTTGATCCCGGCGTGACCGGGCCGGCTGTGCCCGCCCACCGCACCAGGACCTGCACATGCCGCCAGGATCTGCATTTTAGGAGTGTTGAATTGGATAAGAATATTAAAATTCTCATCGTGGATGACTTTTCTACCATGCGCAGAATTATCAAGAACCTGCTGCGTGACCTCGGCTACACGAACACGCAGGAGGCTGATGACGGCAACACCGCGCTGCCCATGCTTAAAAGCGGCGACTTCCAGTTTGTGGTGACGGACTGGAACATGCCGGGCATGCAGGGCATTGATCTCCTCAAGGCGATCCGCGCCGATGACAAGCTCAAGAGCCTGCCGGTCCTCATGGTCACCGCCGAGGCCAAGAAGCAGCAGATCATCGAGGCTGCCCAGGCCGGGGTCAACGGCTACATTGTGAAGCCTTTCACCGCCGCTACCCTCAGCGAGAAGCTTGACAAGATATTTGCCCGGCTGGAGTGATCTTGCCGCCCCTAGCGGGTGACAGCCGGATGACGGCGGTCAGCCGGCCCGCGCCCTCCAGGCGGCGGGCGAACCGCCCAGGACAGGTTTGTTGGAGTGAATGATGGCCTACGAAGGTGTTGACGAGGAAATTCTGCAGGACTTCATTGTTGAAGCCGGCGAGATTATAGAGACTTTGTCCGAGCAGCTGGTGCAGCTGGAGCAGTCTCCTGAGGATCACGATCTTCTCAATGCCATTTTCCGCGGCTTCCATACCGTCAAGGGCGGTGCCGGCTTTGTCAACCTTCCCAACCTGGTCTCCATCTGCCATGCCGCGGAGAATGTCTTCGATTCCCTGCGCAACGGCAAGATCTCCATCTCCCCGGAACTCATGGACGTGGTGCTGAAGTCCCATGATGTCATTTCGGAGATGTTCTCCCATGTGCAGAACAAGGAGGACTTTGATCCCCCTCCCCAGGATCTGCTGACTGCCCTGAAGAATTTTGCCTCCGGCGCCGTAGCTCCGGCCCCGAAGCCCGCACCCGCTCCTGCGCCCAAGCCCGCTCCGGCGCCGGCCCCGAAGCCTGCTCCGAAGCCTGCACCCATTGCCAGCGCCCCGGTGGATCCCGACGAGGATATCACCGAGGATGAGTTTGAAGCTCTCCTGGATCAGCTCCACGGCAAGGGACATGCCCCCGGCACCGACACTCCGGCCGGCGGCGATCCCACGGATGACGAGTTTGAGCGCATGCTGGACGGCGCCATGACCGCCGGGCAGCCTGCGGAGCCTGCCCCGGCACCGGAGACGGAGCCGGCTCCTGCCGAGGCTCCCCGGAAGGAGATCCCCATAGCCAGTGCTCCGGTGGATCCCGACGAGGATATCACCGAGGATGAGTTTGAAGCCCTCCTGGATCAGCTCCATGGCAAGGGACATGCCCCGGGCACTCCTGAGGACGAGGCTGCGAAGAAGGCCCCGCCTCCTCCTCCCCCTGCCGCCGCTGCGGCAGCCTCCGGTGAGGCTCCGGCCGCCGCCGCTCCCAAACCTGCTCCTGCCAAGGCCGCTCCCAAGCCCGCAGCTTCCCCCACGGCGGACACCACTGTCCGTGTGGACACCAAGATCCTGGACAACATCATGAACATGGTGGGCGAACTGGTTCTGGTGCGCAACCGCCTGATCAGCATCGGCGCCAACAGCGATGACGATGATCTCTCCAAGGCCGTGTCCAACCTGGATGTGGTGACTGCCGATCTCCAGGGCGCGGTGATGAAGACCCGCATGCAGCAGGTGAAGAAGGTCTTCGGCCGCTTCCCCCGGGTGGTGCGTGATCTGGCAAGGAGCCTGAAGAAGGAAATTGAACTCGTCATGGTGGGCGAGGAGACCGATCTGGACAAGAACCTGGTGGACGCCCTGGCAGATCCCATGGTGCACCTGGTGCGCAACTCCTGCGATCACGGCATTGAGCTCCCGGAGGAGCGGATCCGGGCCGGCAAGCCCGCCAAGGGCCAGATCCGGCTGGAGGCCTCCCAGGAGGGTGATCACATCCTCCTGAGGATCATTGACGACGGCGCTGGCATGGATGCCGAGAAGCTCAAGAGCGTGGCCATCAAGAAGGGGCTCATCACCCCGGACGCCGCCGCCAAGATGAGCGACTCCGAGGCCTACCAGTTGGTGTGCCTGCCGGGTTTCTCCACCAACACTGTCATCACGGACATTTCCGGCCGGGGCGTGGGCATGGATGTGGTGAAGACCTCCATTGCCAAGCTCAACGGCTCCCTGCACATCTCCTCCCGTCCGGGCGTGGGCACCACCATGGAGATCAAGGTGCCCCTGACCTTGGCTATCCTGCCCACCCTGATGGTGTCGGTGGGAGGTCAGTCCTTTGCGTTGCCCCTGACCTCGGTGAACGAGATCTTCCAGTCAGATCTGAGCCAGGTGAACATTGTGGACGGCCAGGCCACCATAGTGATCCGGGAGAAGGCCATTGCCCTGTTCTATCTCCAGGACTGGCTTATCCGGGACAAGTCCAAGATTGTCCATCCCAAGAAGGGCCATGTGGTCATTGTCCAGGTGGGCCACCAGCAGGTGGGCTTTGTGGTGGACGGTCTCATCGGCCAGGAGGAAGTGGTGATCAAACCCCTGGACGATCTCCTCAAGGGAACCCCCGGCATGGCCGGTGCCACCATCACCTCCGACGGCGGCATCGCCCTGATCATCGATGTGCCCAACCTGCTGAAGCAGTATGCCCACCGTCAGTACAAGAATATGCCCGGACTTTCTGGTGAGCCGGGTCGGCTGTAACGCGGAGCCTCAGAAATGCCAATCAGGGTGTTAATCGTTGACGATTCCAGTTTCTTCCGCCGGCGCATCAATGAGATCGTCACCCGGGATCCTGCTATGGAGGTGGCCGGCACCGCCGCCAACGGCCGGGAGGCCGTGGAGAAGGTCCTAGAGCTGAAGCCGGACGTGGTGACCATGGACGTGGAAATGCCCATCATGAACGGCATTGAAGCGGTCCGGGAGATCATGTCCAAGTGCCCCACACCCATCATCATGTTCTCCTCCCTGACTGAGGAGGGGGCCACTGCCACCTTCAACGCTCTGGATGCCGGGGCCTTGGACTTCATCACCAAGAACTTCGATGACATCGCCCGGAACCGGGACGAGGCCATGGACATGATCCGCAGCAAGATCCGGAGCATTGCCCGCCAGAAGTTCCAGGCCAACCGTATTGCCCGGACCCGCTACGGCGTCACGGTGCCCACGGCGCCGCCGCCTCCGCCCCGTCCTGCATCCACAGCCCCCTCCGGGGACACCGGATCTTCCCGATCGGTGCTGGGATCCTTCCGCCGGACTTCGGACACTGTGGCCCGGGTCAGCACTGCCTCTTCACCCCGTCCCTCGGCCTTTTCCGCCCGGAGCAGCGGCCAGACCAGCCAGGCCTCGGTGCTGCCGGAGCGCCAGTCGGCACTGTCCAGGATGCGCCAGCAGCTTCAGGCTGATGCCGCTGCCTCTGCACCCCAGACCCGGGGCGGCCTGGTGCCCCCTTCAAAGTCCGCCCGGGAGATCCGGGAGCTCACTATTGCCTCCCTTCCCAAGTCTTCGGGGAAGAAGTACCGGATCGTGGCCATCGGATCCTCCACCGGAGGCCCGGTGGCTTTGCAGGAGCTGCTGACTCATCTGCCCGGGGATTTCCCCGTGCCCCTGGTTATCGCCCAGCACATGCCCGGCACCTTCACCGCCTCCTTTGCGGCCCGTCTGGACAAACTGTGCCAGATCTCCGTGTGCGAGGCCAAGAACGGGGAAGTGCTGAAGCCCGGCTGTGCCTACCTTGCCCCCGGCGGTCAGCAGATGTATGTGGAGGTCCGGGGCGTCCAGGGCATGATCCGGATCCGGGAGTCGGAGCCCCAGATGTGCTACCGTCCCTGTGTGGACGTGACCTTCGAGTCGGTGAACAAGTCCTACGGCGGGGCGGTGCTGGCGGTGATCCTCACCGGCATGGGCGCCGACGGCATGGAGGGCTGCGGGATCCTGAAGCGGAGCGGTGCCACCGTGTGGGCCCAGAATGAGGAGACCTCGGTGATCTACGGCATGCCCCAGGCGGTGGTGAATGCTGGTCATGCCGACTTTGTCCTGCCCATCAGCGAATTCGCTCCCTGCATTGTGCGGGAAGTGATGGGCAGATAGGGGCGCCTCCATGAGCCTGCTGGGTTTCCTGATAGCGGTGGCGGCCGTGATCACCGCCAACATCATCGAGGGCGGCAACCCCCTGGCCCTTATCGATATTCCCGCCTTCTTCATTATCTGCGGCGCCACCCTGGGCGCCATGTTCGTGCAGTTTCCCATGGGTGTCCTGATGGGCTCCATCAAGGAGCTCAAGTGGATGGTCGCCCCTCCCAAGCCTGATTTCCACGGCCAGATGGAACTCCTGGAGAACATGGCCTCCACCGCCCGGCAGCAGGGGCTCCTGGCACTGGAGAACCAGGTGGCCAGCATTGACGACGAACTCACCAAGAACGGGATCCAGATGATCGTGGACGGTGTGGACAAGGATCAACTGGTGGAGCTCCTGGAAAAGGAAGTTGAGATGCAGGAGTATGAGCTGGAGCAGCGGGCCAAGGTGTTCGAGGCCGCCGGCGGCTACGCCCCCTGCATGGGCATTGTGGGCGCCGTGCTGGGTCTGATCCACGCCATGGGCCTGCTGGATCAGCCGGAGCTCCTGGGACCGGCCATAGGCGTGGCCTTCATCGCCACCATTTACGGCGTGATGTCAGCCAATACCCTGTTCTTGCCCCTGGGCAACCGCTACAAGGCCTGCAACCACGAGCTTATCAAATTCATGAACATGACCATTGAAGGTCTCCTCTCCATTGCCTCCGGTGAAAACACCATGCAGCTCAAGCGGCGTCTGGACGCATATGTGCCCTCCGCCAAGGGTAAAGATTAGCACATGGCTAAAAAACCCAAGATCCCCGAACATGAGAATCATGAGCGCTGGATGGTGTCCTATGCGGATCTGCTGACCCTCCTCTTTGCCCTCTTTGTGATCCTCTACGGCTTTGCCATGTCCAACCAGACTGAGGTCAAAAGCGTCATTGAGGGTCTGATCCAGAGTTTTTCCGAGATCGGCTTTGTCACCGCCAGGCCCGGCTCCTCGGTGCTGGTGGGCAACATGGGCGTGGACGGCTCCAACTCCAGCGTCAACCTCAGTTCCTCCCCCACCAAGGACGTGCCTATTGTCAGCGCCCCGGTGGAAGGCGGCGGCGGTGTCCTGGACTTCGGCGCCAGTGCCAACATCAATTCCACCAACAGCCCGGACACCTCCGCCGGGGATGACGAGAGTGTGAACTCGGCCAACGGCCTGTCCTCGGAGTCCCGCAGCGAGTCGGAGATCCTGGCCCAGGATCTCAGCGAGGCGGTCACCGGCGCCCCCCTGGACTCTCTGCAGCAGGAAATTGAGCAGGGCCTTCAGGAACTGATCCAGGAGAACATCATTGTCATCACCCGCCACGAGTCCTGGCTGACCATTGATCTGGACTCGTCCCTGCTGTTCCCCCAGGGCAGTGCCACGGTGCTGAACCGCCTGAAGCCGGTGCTGGATCGGGTGGCGGAGATCCTGAAGCGGGTGAACAATTACGTGCATATCCGGGGCTACACCGATGACCGCTACATCGGGGATGAACTGTACCGCTCCAACTGGGAGCTGTCGGCAGCCCGGGCCATTTCGGTGCTGAACTATTTTGAGGAGCAGGAGATTGATCCCCGGCGCATGGCCGTGGAGGCCTACGGCAAATACTCACCCTTCGCCTCCAATGCCACCCGGCGGGGCCGGGAGCAGAACCGGAAGGTGGTGATCGCCGTCTCCAAGTACGCCTTCACTCCCCGGAAGCTGCCGGTGATTGAAGATCCGGAGCCGGAGGCCGGCAACGGGGAGAGCAGCGCCCCGGAGACCTCCATCAAGCCGGAGGATTATGAGATCATCAGGCTTCCTGACGGCAGAATGCAGCTGAGGAAAAAGGACTAACATGATTGTCTGGACGGTTGCCAATCAGAAGGGCGGTGTGGGCAAGACCACCACCTGTGTGGGGCTGGCGGGATGGCTGAGCCTCATGGGCAAGAGGGTGCTCATGATTGACACCGATCCCCATGCCTCCCTCACCAACTACTTTGACTATGACTCCGATGCCCAGGAGCACACCCTGTTTGACGTGTTTCTGAACACAGAGCTTTCCCGGGAGGAACTGCTCCAGGCGGTGCTGGCCACCAAGTACCGGAACCTGGAGATCATTCCCGGATCTATTGCGCTGTCCACTTTGGATCGGAGTCTGGGCAGCCGGGAGGGCGTGGGCCATATCCTGGGCAACGCACTGGCCAAACTGTCCGGGGACTTTGACGCGGTGATCATCGACTGCCCGCCGGTGCTGGGGGTGCTGATGGTGAATGCCCTGGCGGCCAGCTCCCGGATTGTGGTGCCCACCCAGACGGAGTTCCTGGCCCTGAAGGGTCTGGAGCGCATGATGAAGACCTTTGAGATCCTCCACAGCACTGTGGCGGAGCCTTTCAATTACATTATTGTGCCCACCATGTACGATCGGCGCACCAACGCTTCGGTTGAGAGTTTGCAGATCATCCGGCAGCAGTACGGCGCCAAGGTCTGGAAATACTACATTCCGGTGGACACCAAGTTCCGGGACTCCAGTGCCCAGCATGTGCCCCCGGCGCTGCTGATCCCCGACTCCCGGGGGAGCAGGGCCTACAAGTTTCTGCTGGATCACCTTCTTGAGACCGGGGGAGAGAACTGATGTCGGCCAAAAACCAGTTTGACGCCATGGCGGATTATTTCCGCTCCATGCTGACTCCGGTGGGGCAGCCTCCGTCATCCTCTGGGGCGGCTGCAGGCGCCTCCCGGATCCCGGAGGACACTTCCCGGAAGACACCTTCTTCTGACGGGGTTGAGCCCCGGATCTCCCGGGTGACTCCGGAGGAGACGGGGGCCGGTGTACTCCGCACCTTTGCTCCCGGGGATGACGGCGCTGATCCCGGCGCCGGGATTGACACTCCCCCTTCTGCCGGATCGGGCACCCTCAGATCTTCCGGGCCGGATGAGGGCTCTGGAGCCCCCATGCTCCAGAGTGCTCCGGAGAGCCGTCCTGAGGCCCGGCCGGTGCTGGAGCAGGAGAATTCGGATCTGACCAACCTGGCACGGCTTATTGAGCAGGTGAAGCCAGAAGTCCAGCTGGAGACCGTGACGGAAACCCGGACGGAGACAGAGGTTCAGACGGTGACGGCAACGGAGACCGCAACTGAGGTCAAACAGGAGCAGGCACCGGCCGCTGTTGTGACCGCAGCGCCCCCGGTGACCGCCACAGAGACCGCTGCCGCCCAGGCTGCCCAAACCCAGGCCGCCCCCGGCGCCTGGACCAACATTGACATGCCGGAGGAGTTCCAGGCGCTGTTCTTCATTGTCCATGGGGTCACTTTCGCTGTTCCCCTGATCGATCTGGGGAACATTTCCAACATTGACCGGATCACCCCGATCTTCGGGAAACCGGAATGGTTTCTGGGGATGATGAACTTCCGGGATGAGAAGTTCAGCGTGGTGGACTTTGTCAAATGGGCCATGCCCAATGTCCCGGACAGCCCTGAGGAGTTTGCCTACACCATCCAGATGAAGGACAGCAGCTGGGCCATCACCTGCCATGAGCTGGTGGGCACGGAAAACCTCACCCGTTCCCGGATCCAGTGGCGATCCACGGCGGGCAAGAGACCCTGGCTGGCGGGCCTGGTGAAGGACAGGATGTGTGCCCTGATCCATGTGGAGGAGCTGATCAAGCTCTTTGAGCAGGGAGTGAACATTGAGGGGCAGAAGTCCTGAGATCTGATCCGGTCAGGAACCTGGGGAGAACCTGCAAGGTGCCTCTGTCAGCTTCCCTGCCGGGCGGGAGGCAGGACCGGAGCAGAAGCAGGCGCCGCAGATCAGCCCCCCTTTTTTCCTGCCGGCATGGACAGGAACCACGGTTCTGTTTCCGGCTGATCTTTGGAACTGCGGTTCAGCCTCGGGAGGACAGGGCAGATCCGGTGTGCTGCCTCAGCCCCGGGAGAGTCGCACAGATCCGGTGCGCTGCCTCAGCCCCCGGAATGGAAGGCGGAGTACCGTCTGGCAGGCACTGACAAAATCTGAAAATTGGGGGATCCCCATGCTTTTGCCCCCCGATTTGTTGTAACATACCGATGCTGGCTTCCCTGTCCCCGGATCTCTCCGGAACAGGGCCGGGGACCGGCATCATTGCTTGTGACAGGAGGAAGCCGTGAGCGGAAGTCAGAATATTGCAGGATCCGTTAGTGATAACGATGTTTTTCAGTGGGTAACCTTCCAGCTGGACAGTGAAACCTACGGCGTGAATGTGAAGCAGGTGCGTGAGGTTCTCCGCTACACTGAGATCGCCCCGGTTCCCGGAGCACCTAGCTATGTCCTGGGGATCATCAACCTGCGGGGCAATGTGGTCACCATCATTGACACCCGGTTGCGCTTCGGTCTGCCCTCAGCGGACGTCACTGACAACTCCCGGATTGTCATTATTGAGGCGGAGAACCAGGTCATTGGCATTCTGGTGGACAGTGTGGCCGAGGTGGTTTACCTCAAGTCCTCGGAGATTGATGTGGCCCCCAGCGTGGGCACTGACGAGAGCGCCAAGTTCATCCAGGGCGTCTGCAACCGCAACCAGGATCTGCTGATCCTGGTGGATCTCAACAAACTGCTCACTGATGAGGAATGGAACGAGATCAGCCAGTTGCAGCAGTAAATGAACAATGATGTTTATGTGATGGTGCTCATCGGGGTCGCCACCATGTCGGTGATCCTCTTTGTCTGGCTGTTCTATCTCACCTTCTATGTCCGCAGCATCCGGAAATCCTTCAATGAGATGGCCGAGAACATGGAAGGCGTGGCTGAGATCCTCAGCCGCTTCAAGGGCGAGGCCCGCCGGTGGGACTATATCAGCAAGGCGGTGACTGATGCCGGTACTGCCCAGACCACTTTTCAGCAGCTGATCGGCGATCTCCAGTCCAGGTGCGAGGAGTTGGAGAGCCGCACTGCAGAGTTTTCCCGCCGGATCGAGGAAGTTCAGTTCCAGGATCCCGAGGGCAAGATGTACAGCCGGGCGGTGAAGATGGTCAAGGCCGGATCCTCCATTCAGGAGATCATGGAGGAGTGCGAGATCCCGGAGGCGGAGGCCAAGCTTCTGGTTTCCATCCACGGGGGACGGGGCCGCTGAGGGGCGGATCCAGTCTGCCGGCAGGTAAGATTTTTTGGGGAGGATGCGGTGTTGCCGATCCTCCCTTTGCTTTTTTCCCGGAGCCCGGGGGCGCATAAGCCCGCCTGGAGCCGGATTGCTGTCATCCTTTCGGTTTGAGCCTGCTGATCTGCCTGGATCTTCGTCCCTGTCTGCGGGGAGATTATGAAGAAAAGTTATACTGTCACCGGTATGGTCTGTGCCGCCTGCTCGGGCCGGGTTCAGCGGGCCGTGGAGAGTCTGGAGGGCGTTTCCTCCTGCAGTGTGGATCCGGTCACTGGTCTGATGATTGTGGAGGGACCGGTCCGGGACGGTGAGGTGGCCGCAGCGGTCCGGGAGGCTGGGTACGGCCTGGCCGGGGAGATCAGGGATCCGAAGGCTTTCATCCGGACCGGGATCAGCCAGGCTGCGGTTCTCAGGCGGCGGTTTTTCCTGTCCCTGGCCTGCATGATCCCGGTGGTGGTGCTGGGCATGGGGGAAATGTTCTCCTCCTGGGGCGGCAGTGCCTCCATGCTGATCCAGACACTCTGCACCCTGGCCATCTTCCTGATCAACGGCCGGCTGATCCTCCGGGGCTTCAGGCAGCTTGTCGGTCTGAGACCTGACATGGACTCCCTGGCGGCCACGGGATCTTCTGCTTCGTTTCTGTGGAGCCTGGCCGACTTTGTCCTGGAGCTGGGAGATGGGGCTGCGGGCCATGACGGCGGGGACATGTATTTTGAGTCCGCCGCGGTGATCCTCACATTGATTGCCTTCGGGCGCATGCTGGAGTCCGGGGCCAAACTCCGGTCTCTTAAGGCGGTCAGCGAACTGCTGACCATGGCCCCGGTCACCGCCGTGGTGGAGCGGGGCGGGGTGGAAAAGGAGATCCCTGCTTCTGAGCTTAAGGAGGGGGATGTGTTCATTGTCCGTCCCGGTGCCCGGATCCCTGCTGACGGCGTGGTGCTGGACGGCTCTGGCAGTGTGGACGAGTCTGCATTGACCGGGGAGAGCATGCCGGCGGAATGCGGCCCTGGCAGCCATGTTGCGGCGGCGGCGGTGGATCTCAGCGGCTTTCTCCGGTGCCGGGCATTGGGCGTGGGGGCGGATACGGAATTTGCCCGGATGATCAGTCTGGTCCGGGAGTCCGCCGCTGTCCGGGCTCCGGTGTCCCGGATGGCCGACCGGATGGCAGGGATCTTTGTTCCCACGGTAATGGTGCTGTCCCTGATCACCCTTGCTGTCTGGCTGATCCTGGGGGCCGGCTTTGGCACGGCCCTGGGCTATGCCGTGGCAGTGCTTATCGTCAGCTGTCCCTGTGCCCTGGGTCTGGCCACCCCCATGGCGGTGATGGCCGGCAGTGCCGCCGGGGCCCGATCCGGGATCCTGTTCAAGAATGCTGCTGCCCTTGAGGCTGCGGGGCGGATCCGGACGGTGGCCCTGGACAAGACCGGCACCGTCACCCGGGGGCGCCCGGAGGTCACCGGGATTTATCCCGGTGCCGGCTGTGATCCCTCCTTGCTGATCCGGACCGCCTGTGCCCTGGAGTCCTGCAGTGATCATCCCCTGGCCCGGGCAGTGACCGCCTGGTGCCGTGAGCATGGGTATGATACCGGGAGCAGGGCGGTTAATGCCACGGAGCATCCCGGCATGGGGATCTCCGGCACTTTGGAGGATGTCAGTGCTGCCTGCGGCAGCCGGGCTCTCCTGATCTCCCTGAATGTGGTTATCCCCTCGGAAACGGAGCGGCTGGCCGGCGAACTGGCTTCGGAGGGCCGGACGTTGCTTTACTGCGCCCGGGGCGGGCAGCTTCTGGGAATGATTGCCCTGGCAGACACCATCCGGGAGGACAGTGCGGAATGTGTGGCAACGCTGCACCATGACGGGCTGCAGACCGTGCTCATCACCGGTGACAACGAACCTACGGCCCGGGCCATTGCCCGGATTGCCGGGATCCATTCAGTCAGGGCTCGGATCTCACCTTCCGGCAAAGCCGATGTCATCCGGGAACTGAAGATGAAGGCTCCAGTTGCCATGATGGGAGACGGGATCAATGATGCGCCGGCTCTGGTGGCCGCTGATGTGGGCATTGCTGTCAGATCAGGCACGGACATTGCCATGGACACCGCCGATGTGATCCTTATGCGGGATGCAGTGTCAGATCTGCCGGAGGTGTTCCGGCTGGGCCGGGCGGTTCTCAGGAACATCCGCCAGAATCTCTTCTGGGCTTTCTGCTACAACACTGCAGGGATCCCCCTGGCTGCCGGGGTCTTTGTTCCCTGGGGCTGGCATCTGAGTCCGGTTTTCGCTGCTGCTGCCATGAGTCTTTCCAGTTTCTCAGTGATCATGAATGCTCTGAGGCTTCGATCCTTCCGGCGCCGCAATGTCCAGGCGGGGAAATGCTCCTGCGGTGGGAGATCTGAAGGAGCGGGCTCCGGCTCCGGATCTGCAACAGAAAAGGCTGGAACTGGTCAGATGCATGATGCCGGGAGCGTTGCCGGTATGGGCACCGGAGCCGGAGGAGGAGCAGATGCCGGTGGTGCAGCCGGCAAGAGCAACGGCACTGATGGCAGATCTGAGGACGGAGCCGGAGCTGGAAATGGAGACGGATCAGTTTCAGGGAAGGTCTCCAGTGGGGCTGAGGCTGCATCCGGGTTGGGAGGTTCCGCTGCCAGAGCAGACGGCGCCGGTGCTGACTCAGCCGCTGGTGCTGTTACTGGTCCTGGCATGGTTACCGGATGTGATCCTGCCTGCGGGAACGGCGGAACTCCGGATGCTACAGGCAGCCATGGAGCATCATCTGGCGGCTCCGGTGCGGGGCAGGAACTCTCTTCATCGGGAACTGCCGGTGAGGTGCTGGCTGCCGGTGCAGGTGTTAAGATGAATAAGGTGAATGAACTGCATGACGGTCATGCAGTGCAAAGCGGAGGACAAGAAACTATGAGTGTAACGGAAAAAATGAACTGCCGGTTGATCCATATTGAAGGCATGAAGTGCTTCCACTGTGAAAAGGCAGTCAGGAAGGCCCTGGAGCAGATCGACGGTGTTGCTGCGGTGCAGATCAGCCTGGATGAAGGGACAGCGTCCGTGGAGGTCCGGCAGGATCTTGGGGATGACGTGCTCAGAAAGGCTGTGGAGGCTGAGGATTTCAAGGTTACTGGAATTGATCACAACTGACATATTTGTGTGGCATTGCCACTGAACTGCTGGGTGCCGCGTTCTTCCGTCTTTGCTGTGAACTGCGGGCGGCTGGTTGTGATGATCAATGAGGCAGGTTGCAGGATGAGATGACAGTGATGCTACGGGTGAAGTGCCCATGGGCACAAAATATTCTGATCTCCATGGAAGATCACCGGGCAGACAAGTCTAAACAGAAAGCATACAGCAGAAGATCTTAACAAACTGTCAGAGGGGCTGTAAATGTAAGGTATTTTATTGTTCTTGTGAGACTCCCGAAAGCCGGGGGGCTTGAATGGAATGATTTTCCGAAGAGGCTTGTCCGGTATTTACTGCATTTTCCATTTCGATATATGTGTAATTAGATGAGGGCTTATAATGTCTAGACTAGGTTGTCGCTGTGGTGCCGCAATGTCAACAACATCCTGTCCATCACCAAATTGGCTCTATATCTATACCGAAGATGAAATTCGTAATGCTATTTCCTGGAATGAGGATATTAGAGTATTAGATTTTCTTACAAATTGGGACACCAAAACAGAAACTCGAAGAGAATTTCAACTCCGGAAAGAGCCAATGGAGTATTGGTATTGCACAGAATGTCATCGCCTCTATGAAGTGCAGAGTAAGCCCGGAGGGAGATGGGTAAGGATATATCAAAGAATACAGAATAATATCCGTGCTGATTATGGAAAATGGAAAAGAATTTATGTGCTTACTGATATAAAGACTGATTTATATACGGAGATTAATCCTGCTATTCGTCTAACGGATTATTTAACGAAAGACAAAGAGCTGTATTATTTGTCTCCTGATGAATCCCGATGTGATGTAATTGATATTGCAAAATCTGAAATTTTGTATTCTTATATCTTGGAAGATTCCTGGGAACCTTCCTAATCGTTGGTGATTTGCTTTGATAGATCAGATGATCATTTTCTTTGCTTACAATTAGTTATGTTAGCCTAACCTGGATTATAGGGCCTTTTTAATGAGAATAAACGAATTCAATTCGCTAGATGAATTTGTATCGCAATATGTAGGAGTTTGGGCTCCTTCTGATGGTCACTGGTATGGCCTTGATTTTTCGTATCATGGAGTTGAGTATCGGTTGCATACCTGGTCTATGTACAAGGACGAAATTAAGATCCTGCCTGATGGCAGAGAGGCAGTTTTTGGTGTCTACAGAAGAGTTATTGATGAAGCTCATCCCGAAGAAGCATTTGATTACGAGCTTCTTGGAAAATTTGCTGATATGCATGATTTGCTGGAAAGCCGAGTTATTGAGGGCAGACTGTTCTCAGATGTGATTATGGATGACAGTACTGAGTTGCTGGGACAGGACTAACTGGTTTTCGAGGAATGAGAAATAATGCCTTCCGTGACTGGCTCCTTTCCTGTTTCAATAAGTCGGAGACGGTCAGCAGGCTCCAGATTTTTTTTGTTTCAGAGGGGGAATTTTGGCCCGTGCAGCGGCATCAGCCAAAGACAGACAGGCAGACTCCCTGGCCCATCTCAGGATCCTGGGATTGACTGGTACGGCGTTTCCGCTTGCGGCATTCATGAGCATGCTCCATGGAAAGCAGGGGACTGCCTATCGTGGATGAAATCCTGATCTGGTGCCTTCTAACTGGCAGAGACCGGTGCTTTTTCTCCCTATAATCCGGTCTGCGGATCGGGTGGCCCAGAGCATCTTGCAAACCTAATGACCGGGATCCGGGCTGGTCCCGGAAGTGTCGAGTTCATACGCAGCAGGCATCCCTAAACTTCGGATGCTTTTGAGCTTTTTTGAGTTTTGCTCTTGATCTGGCCTTCTTTGCGACCTGAAATTATCACTTCTGGCCTTCTTTGTCCTTGTCTTTGCTGTCACCGCTCAGGGCATCTGACAGGGAACTACCGAACTCGCTGATCCCGTCGGACACATTTCTGAGTCCGTCGCCTACCTTGTCAGCCAGATCATTGGCCCCGTCAATGACGTTCTTGGGATCAAAGATCCCCTGGCCGCAGATCTCCTTGAATCCTTTCAGGGCCTCAGGATTAAGTGACGCCTCGTAGTCATTCCTTCTCTTTTGCTCCTCATCCGAAGTGTAGGCGCAGAGGTACTCCTGGGCTTTGATGAAACTGGCGCACTGATCGGCGAGTTTTTTGAAGTCCTCGGACTTCAGATCAACACTGGCTTTGGCCAGGTTGCCCTTCATGCACTTGACCAGCATGGTCTGGCTGTCGTTCTGCCCGCCGCTGGGCTCACAGCCTGCAAGCGCTCCCGCTGCTGCAAGGAGGAGCAGAGCGGCTGTATGATTCTTCTTGGTCATTTTCCCATTCCTCAAATTCTGCGGTTCACCGCAATGGTGCCGTCAGGGCGTTTCCACTGCTCAGGGGTCTTGCCCTGGAGTATGTAACTGTAGGCCAGGATCTCGGCCATGATGGCGAACAGTTCCCTGGGGATGGTTGAGCCTTCCGGTATTTCATCCAGATGGCTGAACAGCACCGGATCGTTGTGGATATACACGCCGGTTTCCTCAGCCAGGGCAATGATCTCCTCTGCCTCCAGCCCGGAGGACTTCCGCACGATCTCCGGGACCATGCTGTCCTCATTGTAGTTGATGCTTATGGCCTTCTTGTCTTCCATGATCAGATCCTGAGGTTGAGTCCACTGTCGCTGTCTGCCTGGCTGGTTTTTTCATCGCCCTTCCCCTGGCTCAGGGGATGGCGGACGGTGCCCTTGGTGCACCCGAAATCCTGGCAGTTGAGACTGAGTTCTGTGAAGCGCTTTTCCAGGAGGGGGAGGGTTTCCCGGATCTTGGAGTACCCCTCATAGGTCTCGGCGGTGGCCTTGACTGAGATGTCGGGGCTGGCGTAGGTCACATGGATCCCCACCGGGCCCAGACTCTTGATCTCAAAGTAGAACTGCAACTCAATGCTGTCAGTCTGATCTTCCCTGCGGCTTCTCCGGAAACTCATGCCGTTTTCCCGCTGGTTGTCCTGGGGCGTGGGCAGGGGAATGTAGTTGGCCCACAGGGGATCATTGCGCTGCTGCTGGTTCTGATGCAGCTTGTCGGCGTGATCTGCCAGATGCTGAAGGAAGTTCTGGGGCCACTGCTCGCTGTCATCAATGGGAGCCTGGCTCTGCCAGTGCTGGAGATCATGGATCCGGGGATTTTTCACAGAGCCGGCGTCAATACCGAACTGCTTCATTCTGAGGGTCACCAGCATGGTGGCCCAGGCTCTGAGTCCCTTGGAAAAACTGCTGGAGCCGGACACCGGGCTGTCCACGTAGCTCAGCCACTGCATGATGGCCGGGGTGGAGGCCAGGCTCTGGGAGAAGATGGACTCAATGTGCTTGGCGGCGGCATGGAACTCCGGGACCAGGTGTTCTGAGGACAGATCACCCAGGAGGGCTGACAGCCCTGTTGACTGGGCGGTGACCGGAAAAGTCTGACCCGGGACGGCGTTCTGGATGTTCCTGAACTGCCTGATCCCCCGGGGGATCGGTGCCTCCTGGGGGGCTGGGGATTCGGGCAGGGTCCGGGGATCCGGGAGCCGCGCCTCTTTCACCGCACCCCTGTCAGCTGCCTCAGCCGGTGACAGGGACGGTGGTGCCCGGTGGCTGCCGGAGGGGTTGAAGAACCGGGTGATCCGGCGGAAGAAACTGAGCTTCTCTGCCGATTCCCGGCCTGCTGGCACCCTGGTCTGCTCTGCCGGCTGATCGGCCGGTGCTTTTTCTCCGGATGCCGGGGCGGAGAGAGCCCGCTGCTGCCCGGCGGTGGCTGCCGGGTTTTCGGGGGCAGAGCGGACCGGCGGCTGGGATGACAGGGGGACATTGGTCCTGGCAGGTTCCGGGATCCGGGGATCCGGGGGGAACTGCCGGATCTGGGCTGTCTGCTGGGCCTCCTGATCTGCAGACTGTCTGGATGGGATCTGTTGGACCGCTGCCGGGGTCGGGGAGGAACTGCCGGCGGATCCCTGCTGCGGTGCCTGCCGGGGGGCAGACTCCGGTGACGGGGCAGTCTGCACCGGGGCGGGTGTGGTGCCTGCCTGGGCCTGGCGGCTGGGTGCGGGGGAAACTGAGGGCTGATCTGCTGCCAGAGCCGCTGAGCCGGATCCTGTTTGTCCGGTGATCTGCGGCAGTGTGCTCTGGGATCCCGGTGTGGCCCGGGATGCCTGGGAGGAGGCAGTCCCAGCAGCGCCTGGGGCGGAGGGTGTTTGTCCGGCAGTGCCGGCTGCCGATCCGGGGACAGGCTGATCTGCCAGAGTTCTGGCTGCGGCGGTGGTTGCAGAGGCCGGGGCGGCAGGGGATCCGGCGGTGGCGTCAGTTCCGGGGGCGGCCCCGGAGCCGGCCGGGCTCCGGGCGCCCGCCTCCTTCTGGGGCTGCGCTTCCCTGCCGGAAGCGGCGGTCTCTTTGGCGGATCCGGGGGTTGTTACAGATGTTCCGTCTGTAGCCCGGGGAGTGGCGGTTTCTGCTGTCAGCGGTTTGGCGGCACTTTCCGGAGAAAGGGTGGCGGGCTGGGCGGTCGATCCCGGGAGCGGTGTGCCGGCTGCGCCCTGGGCTCCTGAGGCTGGCATTTGGGTTCCAGCGGCTCCCGGCTGCTGGGCTGTGGCAGATCCGGGCTGTGCTCCGGTCTCCGGGGCTCCGGTGCCGGCAGTCCGTCCCTGGGGCCGGGTGGCCTCGGCAATGACATTCCGGGCCCGGAGATCGGCCAGGCGGCGGTTGAGCTCATTGATCTTCTGCAGGGACTCCTCGATGGTCCGGATATCGCTGCTGGAGTGGATGGTGTCCATGTGCCGCCTGATCTCGGCGCTGAGCTCACCTTCGGACAGTTCCTGGGCAGCGCTGGACAGCGTCCGGGCTGTCATGCTGCCCTGTGCGGCTCCCATGAGCTCATTCTTGCTCATCACCGGGCCGTTGCCGCCCTGGGCGGCCCGGGAGATCAGGCTGCTCACAAATTTCAGATCCTGCAGGGAAAAGTCCTCCTCCTCGATGATGCGGTTTAAGGTCTCGGAGGGGGGATCTATGAGGTTGGACTCAATGGCCAGCTGGGCGGCCTTGATGATGATGTTGTTGATCTTCTGCAGGAGATCCGGACTGACTGCCTGACCGTCTCTGACAGGAGCGGTCTGGCTGAACATGTTCAGATAAGTCATCTCCCCGGATCTGGGAGCTATGCCGGCCAGGCTACCGCTGCCGGCAGACTGGGGCAGGGGGGAGGCGCCCCGGGCTCCGGCAAGGGCACTCATGAGGCTGGCACCGGAGTTGGCTTTGAGATCGCCGCTCTGGTTGCGGTAGACAAATTTTACTGAGTCGCTGAGCACCCGGGAGACTTCCTGCTGCTCCCGGGGGGTGGAGTCACGGATCGCCGACAGGCGGCTGTCGGCAATCTGCCTTTTCCAGTTGTCGGACAACTGCTTTTCATCAAGTTTGGCCACGGCGGCCTGGGCGATGAATTCCAGCAGGGCCTTGCCGGTGGGGGACTCTCCCTGGAGGAGCTTGGGGAGGTTGGCCAGGTTCCGGGACATTTCGGCGGCCAGTTTGTCCCCGGACTGGGTGGAGAGTTCTTCCCGGTTCAGGGCAGTGCTCAGTTCCCGGTTCACATCAGGGTACTTGCCCACGATCCGGGTGATGAGGGAGCTCAGCTGCCGTCCGGCGGCTGCGGCGGCGGGATCCTTGGCGGCCCGGGCCTCACGCTTCTCCACTGAGTCCAGATAGCGGCTGAGGATCTGCTGCCGATCAGCCAGGGGCTTGGGCACCCGCCCCTGGCTCTGGGCCAGGGAGGCCATAAGCTGCCTGACTTCCTGGAGATCCACACCCAGATGGGATGCTTTGCCGGGATCAGCTCCGCTGGCGGCGGCTTTGGCGCCTTCAGTGGCGGCGGCGGCCTGCTGGGCTCTGCTTTTGTCGGCGGCGGTGATTGAAAGTTCCATAACTGTCCTGCTGCAATTTCCTGTATTGTACCGTCAGTGGGGTTTTCAGGGTGAACCGCAGGTCAAAAATGGCGGATTTTCTTCCACCTGTCTGACGCCCCGCGGCCTCCTTCCGCAGGAGATGTTCCTTCTTCTGGTGAGGATCCGATCCCCCGGACGTCCTTCGGAGCTGAAACGGATCTGTGTCCGGCGCCGCATGCTGGAACCGGAAGGCGGCTGGTGCGGTGGCTTTGAGGCCGGAAGTCCGGTGGCGGCGGTTGGGGTCCGGAAGGCGGATGTTCAGGCTCCCGGGATCCCAAACTCTTGCCACCTGCGGTTTCGGACGGGAAGGTGCTTGTCCCGGACCTGGGAATGGAAGACGGATCCGGCGCTTCCATGGGGACGGATCGGACACTGTCATTCCCGGTTTCCCGGGCTTGTGATCACCCTGGGGACAGCCCTGTGAACGGTGCTCAAATTGGGGACAGTGAACATTTTTGGCATTTCCCCCTGTGCTATAATTCTTTTGTTTTCCCAGATCCCAGAGCCTTAGCGGCACAGATCCTGACGGATCCTGCGGATCCCGGGCTCAGAGTTTATCGGTTCATGACAATCTCTCTCCCTGAGGCACATTTATGAAAGGCATGCTTTCCACCGCAGTTCTCCTTATGGCGGCTCTGGGTTTTGCCGCACCGGCTATGGCCGATGGTCCCCAGGTCCTCCCCCATCTCAAGTCCCACCGCAGCCAGGTTCACAATCCTCCAGCATCCGGCATGCTGCTGATCGGCAACTCCTCAGATCCCTATGAGAAGATCAACCGGGGGATCTGGACCTTCAACTATGACTTCCTGGATCGGTATGCCCTAAGGCCCGTGGCCCACGGCTATGCGGACTATGTCCCCTCTCCTGTGAGGACGGGGATCCGCAACTTCCTGAACAATTTCCGGGAGGTGAACAATGTGGTCAACAATGCTTGCGTGGCCAATTTCAGTGATTCGGCGGTCAGCCTGGGGCGCTTTGCGGTGAATTCCACTGTTGGCCTGCTGGGACTCATTGATGTGGCCTCTTACATGGGCATGGATCATCATCCCATGGGCTTTCAGACAGTGCTGGGCAAGTGGCATGTGAACAACGGCCCCTATCTGCAGGTGCCCTTTACGGGTATGACCACCCCCAGGGATATCGTGGGCAAGGTGGTGGACAACATTTATCCTCCCTACAGCGAGATCGGCTGGTACTGGATGGCAGCAATCTGGGCCGTGGACGGCATTGACTCCCGGGCGGCTCGGATCCCCCAGGAGGAAATGCTGGACACCTCCATGGATCCCTACATCTCCGCCCGGGATTTTTATCTGCAGTATCAGGAGCGGCTGGTGGTGGGCCGGGAAGGCATGCTTGAGCAGCAGCAGAAAAAGGATGCCGAGGATGAGAAGAACCTGGAAGGCTACCTGGATGAGATTGATGAGTGATCCTCTCATGAGCCTGTTTTTTAGCCTAGCAAGTGGAACGCATTCATGAATGAAGAACTGGAAAACCTCCGCAGCAGCATAGACAAGACCGATCAGGAGTTGATCACTCTTCTGAAGAGGAGAATGCAGCTGGTATCCCGGGTAGGCGAGGTCAAGAGCCGCATCGGTGTTCCGGTGTATGCTCCCGAACGGGAAGCCACCATGCTGGCAAACCGGCGCCGGGAGGCGGAAAAGCACGGGCTTTCTCCCCAGCTAATTGAGGATGTGCTCCGGAGGATCATGCGGGAGTCCTACAGCAGCGAGCATGAGGCCGGCTTCAAGTGTGTGAACCCCGCCGCCAGGAACATTGTGATCATCGGCGGCAATGGTCAGCTGGGATCCATTTTTGCCCGGGCTTTCCGGGCTTCGGGATATCATGTGGACTGCCTGAGCCGCCGGAACTGGGAAGAGGCTCCCAGGATGCTGGCAAATCCCGGCATGGTGATCGTCTGCGTCCCCATTGATGTCACGGAGAAGGTTATCCGGGAGCTTCCGCCTCTTCCTGAGGACTGCATCCTCACGGACTTCACCTCCATTAAGACCCTTCCACTGAAGGCCATGATGGAAGTTCACCGGGGACCGGTGATGGGGCTGCATCCTATGTTCGGACCAGACATTGCCAGCCTGGCCAAGCAGGTGGTGGTATGCTGCAACGGGCGCATGCCTGAGCAGTGTCAGTGGGTCATTTCCCAGATGAAGATCTGGGGTGCCAGGATCGAGCAGGTGGAGGCTGCCGATCATGACCGTGCCATGAGCATCATCCAGGCCCTCCGGCACTTCACCACCTATGCCTACGGGGTGTACCTGTCCGAGAGCAAAGCTGATCTGGACAGCCTGGTCCGGCTGAGTTCACCCATCTATCGGCTGGAGCTGATGATGGTTGGCCGCCTGTTTGCCCAGGATCCCAACCTGTATGCGGATATCATTCTTTCGGCCACCCGGAATCTTGACGCTATAAAGGCTTATGCTGACGTGATCTGCCGGGCCATCGGGATCATCGAGAAGCAGGACAAGGAAGGGTTTGTACAGAGTTTCCTGGAAGCCAGGAAGTATTTCGGTGACTATGCCGGACAGTTCATGAAGGAGTCCAAGCAGCTTCTGGATCGGGCCAACGATCATATTGTGCGGCCCTCGTGAGGCTGCTTCCGGCGGTCATTGGGGGATGAGTTTCCGGCATCAGCCGGGGGAGAGGTATTGTCCGGCATGGGTGCAGATCTGTGCCGGTTTTTGTTTGCGGTGGCTCCAGCCGGAGCCGGGGAGGGGAGCATGACAGATCCCGGGGAACGGTTTCAGGTGGGGGACACTGTCCGCCACTTCAAAGGGGAGGATGCTTCTCCCACATCGGCGGAATACCTCTACCGGATCCTCGCCTTTGCCTCCCATACGGAGACTGGCGAGCGCCTGGTGGTGTACCAGGCGCTCTATGAGCCCTTCAGGGTGTTTGCCCGGCCTTATGCCCAGTTTGTGTCAGAGGTGGACCGCCGCAAATATCCCCATGTCCGGCAGAAGCACCGCTTTGAGATCGTTTCCGATCCGTCCCTTCCAGAGCCGGATCCCGGGAGCGGCGCATGCTGCGGTAGGGTGCTGATTGAACGTCAGGACAGGATCTGATCTTTTGGTCAGACTGTCCTTCAGTCAGGTTGTCAGCATCTGCGGATCTGCCCTCAGTGTAGCAGTCTTTCCATCAGTGTGGAGGTGTTGTCCCCGTTCTGGTAGGGGGTGACATAGGTCCGGCCAATATACTGTCCGTTGGTCATGTCCGAGACGATGCGGCTCAGGCGGTTGGCCACCAGGATCCCGTTGGCGGGATTGTTGTCCTTGATGATCATCAGGTATTCCTGCTCAGCAAGTTTGCCCACATAGTCCTCAGATCTGATGCCGTGGCGGAAAGCGTCTGAGAGTTTCCGGCTCATGGCGGCATTCATTTTGATCTCCTTCTCCGAGTTCATGGGAGTCTGCTGGGAGATCACCATGCGGATCACCACGAAATTGTCATCGTATTTCAGGTGGTTGAGAATGAACTCCTCCAGTTCATGTATGGCCTCTTCGCGGTTGCCGACCTTCTTGGGCTCAACTTTGTTTCTTGTCATCTGTCTGTTATTCCTGGTCACTGAATTTTGAAAAATTCCTGAAGAGCACTTCTTCTGATCTTGATGATGGCCTTCCGGACACTGGAGCATCCCTCCGCAGCCAGGCACAGGGGCTTGTGGGGTGTTCCTGGCAGAAAGATCGCCAACTGTCCCGGATCAAGATCCGCATACTGGCAGTCTGTGTCCGCATCAAGGAAGGCGATGTCCCGGGTGCCGAACTCCTGGGTGGCGTAGGCTCCGCTGTATGTGCCCGCCAGGTAGCCGTACCTTTCGATTCCCCGGAGGACAATCTGCACGTCAGCAAACTCCTGGTGCACCTCCAGGGGTGCTCCCTGCTGGGGCCGCAACTGATCCTCCGACAGGGAGACGGTTACGTCCTCCCCCCGGAGCAGATATCGGCCGGTGGCTGTGCCGTCGTCATGCTGCAGTGCCTGGCTGATCAGTGCTCCGAGTTCAGGCATGAACTCGGCGACGGTGCGGGTGTCGGAAATGATCATCGTTCCTCCTGGGCTGGCTTTGCGGGTGGTGGCAGCGGCAAACTGATCCCGCTGCGCTACGCTGCGGTGGGGCCGCCTCCTGCTCTCCGGACGCTCTTCTTCCGGGCAGGCTTCTCTGCCTTCTTGCAAAATGCGTGTAGACTATAGCAGATCAGGGTTGCTTATGGCTAAGCACATGGGATGGTTTTGTGATGTTTGGGCAGGATTGCATCCTGCAATATGAAAGATGACTGCTGGCGGGAATTCTGTGATCCCCTTCCTGGCCGGGAAGGGTGCTTTCCCTGATCTGGACGGGGATGGTGCTCTCCGGTCCGGAGTCTCCTTCCAGCTCCGTTTCTCAACCTCACCGCAGCCACATCTTCATCTACATCCTGGTGCCGGCCACCGGGCGGGCGCCTCCACGAGATCCTGCCGGTAACTTCTGCCCTTGGGGTATAATGCGGGGCACGACTGCGGTTGACATGGGGAAACACCCCGGGACGGGACACAAATTGAGCGAAGAAGACAAGAATCTTGCCAGGTGCTTCAAACAGTTGCTGCGGGAGGAAAAGTACAGTTCTCAGGCAGAGATCGTGGAGGCCATGAACCGGCTGGGATTCACCAACATCAGCCAGTCCAAGGTGTCGCGGTTGCTGACCCGCTATGGGGCGGTGCGCACCCGGAACACCAAAATGGACATGGTTTACTGCCTGCCGGTGGAGCTGGGTGTTCCCACCATTAACAGCCAGATCAAGAGTCTGGTGCTGGACATAAGCCACAACGGTTGCATCATTGTCATCCACACCAGCCCCGGGGCAGCCCAGATGATTGCCCGGATGCTGGACTCCATTTCCCGCAGCGAGGGGATCCTGGGCACCATTGCCGGTGATGACACTATATTCATCACCCCGGTGGACATGGACAACATAGCTGAACTGTGTGAGTCGGTGCAGGAACTGTTCGAGCAGAAGGACTGATACTTCCCCGGCTCCGAGCCTGGTTCATGGCGGGACACGGTGAGATGTTTTCTCTTCCCGGAGGAGCGGAGCAGGTGTCAGGGCAGAGTTTCCGGAGTGTATTGGAGGTCAGGATGGTGTCGCAGTATTTTGTCACTGTAAGTCTCAATGCCGATGAAAGGGCATTGGCAGAGGAGTATGCAAGAGTTCACGGTCTGCTTCTGGCCGATGCTTTCCGGAAGGTCCTTCTGGAAAAGGCGGCCGCAGAAAAGCAGTGCGCTGAAGCCTGGGGCAGGGTAACAGCCCCGGAGGATCCTTCACGGGAGGGTGGAAGCGGATCGGAAACTTCGGGAACACCTTCAGCCTGAGGCCCCGGGCTATTTGAGCCCCGGCGGGACCGGTTGCTCTGTCTTTTCCGAGCGGCTGGGAGTTCTGGCAGATCCTGCCAGAGATGTCAGATCCAGTGTCCCGCCTCCCAGCCTTTCTTTCCGGCTTACCTTACTTTTCCTTTCCTTTCCTTTCCTTTCCTTTCCTTTCCTTTCCTTTCCTTTCCTTTCC